>OFGK01001828.1_pt1 | contig 9913 bp, 10 predicted proteins | sample 1521771 | NCBI WGS metagenome assembly OFGK01 (sample SAMEA3504088, study PRJEB24116) | mouse gut metagenome | biome: mouse gut; feature: mouse-associated habitat; material: faeces | place: Denmark | collected 2011 | reverse complement strand
TCGGTAGCAGATGGTGTGGGAGTGGGGATAGAAGTAGATAGTCCCAGAGGAAATATGATCGTGGATTTTGGAGCGGATACTACAGAAATTTCAGTATTATCATTAGGAGGGATTGTAATTAGCCGACTTGTGCCTATCGGAGGGAATCGGCTAGATGAAAATATTTGTGCGCTGGTTCGCAAAAAATATAATTTAATTATCGGTATGAAGACGGCGGAAATTTTAAAAAAGCGTCTGTCAAATGCGATAGAATGTGAAAATGTTTCATTAAAAGTGTATGGAAGGGATTTGGTGAGTGGATTGCCATTAGAAAGGGCTATTTCAGCAGAAACAGTCTATGAGGCGATTCATGATACTCTTTATAATATTGTTGCAGATATTAAATTGATATTGGAGAGAACACCTCCAGAATTAGCAGCGGATATCATTGATACAGGAATTTTTGTGACAGGAGGTTCTGCTTCTTTAAAAAATTTTGGAACATTAATCAGCAATGAAACAGAATTAAAAGTGAATATACCAGAATTTCCTGAAAATTGTGTTGCAAAGGGGCTTGCCAGAATTTTAACGGATTCGGAATATACCAGTCTGTCTTATGTGCCAAGAGAAAAAATGATAAATTAAAGGATGATTTTATGAAAAGAAAAACAAAGTTTTCATTTCCGGCAAAATATCTGCTGATGATTTTATCTGTTCTTTGTGTTGGCACTTGTATCTTAAGTTTTACGAATGTACCTTTTGCTGCAAATCTAAAAGATGTGACAGGATATGTTCTAATTCCTGTGCAGAAAGGGCTTAATCAGGTGGGCTTATGGTTTTCTAATAAGGCAGACAATTTAAAAGAATTACAGTCTGTCATGGCGGAAAATCAGGAATTGAAAGAGCAATTAAATCAGCTTATGGAAGAAAATAGTAATCTAGCACAAGAGAAAACAGAGTTAAAGCAACTAAGAGAACTATATCATTTAGACCAAACATATGAGTATCCTAAAATAGCGGCAAAGGTGATTGGGAAAGATCCGGGAAATTGGTTTCGGATTTTTCAAATAGATAAAGGCTCTGAAGATGGGATTGAAGTGGATATGAATGTATTGAGCGGAAATGGTTTAGCGGGGATTGTGACCAGTGTGTCAGAACATACCGCGACCGTGCGCGCAATTATAGATGATTCGAGTATCGTAGGAGCACAATTTTCTGCAACATCAGATCTTTGTAATGTAGCAGGGGATTTGACTTTAATGAATACAGGAAAAATTCGGGTAGAGGATATCTCCAAGGAAGCTGAGATAGAAGATGGCTATACTTTAGTGACTTCTACCATTAGCAGCAAATATTTACCCGGAATTTTAATTGGTTATGTGAGTGATATCAAAATTGATGCGAATAATTTAACAAAGTCAGGCTATGTCACACCTGTGGTTGATTTTGAGCGTTTACAATATGTATTAGTTATCACACAACGAAAAGAACAATAAAGGATGTGAAAAATTGTTACGCAGAATTTTTATAGGTTTTTGCATTATCTTATTTTTTTTATTACAAGTCACTCTGTTTCAGCATCTGTCTATGGCATCTATAACACCAAATTTACTTCTTATTTTAGTATTTGAATTTGGATTTATCAGAGGAAAGAAAACAGGCATATGGGTTGGATTTTTCTCTGGATTGCTTCTAGATATTTATTATGGAACAGGAATAGGATTTTATGCATTGATTTATATGTACATTGGATTTTTAAATGGATATTTTCATAAATTATTTTATGATGAAGATATCACCCTTCCACTTTTGCTTTTGTGTGGAAGCAATCTCTTATATGGAATGATAATTTACATTTGTCGTTTTTTGCTTTATAATCGTCTGGATTTTTTTTATTATTTTCCGCATGTTATTTTGGCAGAAACAATTTATACGATAGTGATTTCTTTAATGGTATACCGACCAATATTAAAAATGAACCGGATACTAGAAGGATTGGAAAAAAGGAGTGCAAGCAAATTTGGTTAAAAGATTTTTTAAATCGATTCTTCAAGTTCTCAGTTCTCGGCTTGTGATACTCTCAACCGTCTTTGTCGCACTATTTTGTATTTTAATTATTAGGATTTTTTATTTACAGATTGTAAATGGAGAAAGTTATTTAAATGACTATCTTTATAGTGCAGAAAGAACGATTGACATACCAAGTACGAGAGGAATTATTTATGATAGAAATGGTGTTGAACTCGCTTATAATGAACTCGCCTATGCGGTCATGATTTCAGATGATGGAAGTCAAAATAATACACAATTAAACCAAACCATTTATGATGCGATACAGATCATTGAAAAAAATGGAAATACTTTAATCAATGATTTTTCGATTACATTAGATGCCGATGGAGAATTTATTTTTACGACTTCTTCTGATATAAAGCGTTTAGGCTTTTTGAGAGATATCTATGGCAAAAGAAGTATTGATGAGTTAGATACCGACGGAAAAACACTTTCCACCTCGACAGCAAGAGAAGCATTTGAATATCTTTGCAGCAGCAAGAGATATAATATTTTAAATGAGCTGATGGTGGCGAAAATGACACCAGAGGAAAAAGAAAAAATACAATCTCAAAAAGTATATACAAAAGAAGAAGCACTTAAGATATTAACAGTTCGATATAATCTTTCTACTACATCATATCGAAGATATATCAGTATTACAATGGCTTCTGATGTAAATGAAAAAACTGTGACAGCGATTAAAGAAAATAAAGCGGAGCTTCCGGGAGTCACGATTGAAAAGGAAACGGTGCGCAGATATACAGATTCTGTTTACTTTTCACATCTGTTAGGATATACCCGAAAAGCATCTCAAGAGGATCTAGAAAAACTACTAGAATCCGATCCTTCTTATACGATTAATGACATTGTAGGACAAGAAGGGTTAGAATCTTCTTTAGAACTGCAGCTACAGGGAAAAAAGGGAAGTCAGACGGTATATGTGGACAGTCAAGGTAAAATTTTAGATGTCGCTGACGTCACAGAGCCAGTAGCGGGCAATAACTTTTACTTAACCATTGATTCTGAACTGCAAAAAAAGGTATATGATATGTTTGAAGCGTATTTAGCTGGAATTTTACTGACTAAAATCGTAAACCGAGATGTCACTATCACCCCTACTATGAGTGCAGGAAGCCGATACATTTCTGTAAAAGATGTCTATTATGCATTGCTTAATAATGGGATTATTGATATTAACCATTTCACCAGCCAAGATGCAACAGATTTAGAAAAAGAAGTATATCAGATTTTTTATCAGAAATTAGAAACAATTCTCGCACAATTAAAAGAAGAATTGACAAAAGATAATGCGACTATTTATAGTAAATTACAAGAGGAATATCAAATTTATATGTCTTATATCTATACTGTGTTAGAAAAGGCAGGTGTATTAATATCCAGCAAAATTGATACACATGATAAAACGTATATTGCATGGAGAAATGATGATGCTATCAGCTTACAGGAATTTTTAAAATATTCGATTTCTCAAAGTTGGATTGATACTTCAAAATTAGATGTAGAAACCAAATATTCTGATTCAGAAGAAGTCTATACTGCATTAATCAGCTTTATTGAAGAAAAATTAAGAAATGACAGTGGGTTTCATAAAAAGATTTATAAGTATATGGTGAAAAATTATACAATAACTCCCACACAAATTTGTTTACTTTTATTTGAGCAAAATGTGTTAGAATATAAGGAGGAGGATTATAATTCTCTGCGCGCCGGCAATGCGGTAACTGCTTTTGAATTTATCCGAGAAAAAATCAGAAATATAGAAATCACACCTGCACAGCTTGCCTTAGACCCTTGTTCCGGTTCTATTTGTATTACAGATGTGAACACAGGAGATGTATTAGCTTTGATTGCCTATCCAAGTTACGACAATAATAAACTCTCTGGATATATCGATGCAGATTATTGGAATTCCTTAGCAAATGATGAAACGAACGCAAAACCTTTATATAATCGTGCTACTATGACCACTACAGCGCCTGGTTCTACTTATAAAATAATTACAGCAATCACAGGACTGGAAGAGGGGGTCATCACTCCTAACGAAACGGTAAGAACGATAGGATATTTTGATAAAATACCTCCTAAAGTAAATTGCTGGATATATCCCGGTTCACATGGGATACAAAATGTAACACAAGCGATTCAAAATTCTTGTAATGGCTTTTTTTGTGAAGTGGGATATCGTTTGAGTTTAAATAAAGAGGGAACTTATACACCTGATTTAGGGCTTTCTAAACTTTTTAAATATGCAGAAATGTTCGGACTTAATGAACGCTCTGGCATTGAATTATCAGAAGCAGCCCCTCACATCTCTTCTGAATATCCAATTACTTCTGTAATTGGACAAGGAAATAATGATTTCACAAATGTACAATTAGCTAGATATGTATCCACCATAGCAAATGGAGGGAAAAATTATGAACTCACCCTTTTAGAAAAACGAACAGATTCTAATGATACGATATTAGAAATTTATGAGCCAAAAGCTACAAGAACAGTAGAAATACAAGAATCCACGTGGAATATCATTCATGAAGGAATGAGAAGAGTGATCACAAATGGTTCTGTAAAACAAATTTTTAGAACTCTTCCGATTTCTATCGCTGGAAAAACAGGAACAGCCCAAGAAAATCCTATGCGTCCTAATCATGCAGTATTTATGGCGTATGGACCATATGAGAATCCAGAAATCTCTGTCAGTGTGCTGATTCCAAATGGTTTTACTTCCAGTTATGCAGCATATGTTGCAAGAGAAACATTTATGATATATTATAATATGGGGTTAGAAGAATATAATTCAGCGCTCCTTCCAGGCAGCGAAATCGTAAGAGATTAGCTTGCTTCAAATAGAGCGGCATAAAAAATTTTCGTGAAGATATCGTGTGCCGCTCTAAAAATGGAGAGTAAAGAATAAAGGAGTGAAATGATTACATTGAAAAGCGCAGTGATTATAAAAGGAAATAAATATGGGATTTCTCTTATCTTAAATCAGGATTTGCCGTTTGAAGAATTAAAAGAAGAAATTGCTAAAAAATTTCAAGAGTGTAGAAAGTTTTTTGGCAGCGCGCAAATGGCAGCTTCCTTTGAAGGGAGAAAACTTAGTCAACAAGAAGAACAAGAGATTATTGAGATAATAGAAGAGAACTCAGAGATAACCATTATCTGTATGCTCGATTCCGATACAGAAAAAGAAGAACGCTTCCGATTATCTTTAGAAGCAAAATTAAAGGAAAATGAAACCATACCACAAGATGGTCAGTTTTATAAAGGAACTTTACGTTCTGGTCAGGTGCTAGAAGCAGAAAGCAGTATCGTTATTTTAGGAGATGTGAATCCGGGCGCTAAAATAATCTCAAAAGGAAATGTGATTGTATTAGGAGCATTAAAAGGAACTGTTTTCGCTGGGGCAGCAGGAAAAGAAGAAGCCTTTGTGGTCGCTTTAGAGATGCAGCCTACACAGATAAGAATAGCAGATTTTATCGCCAGAAGCAGCGATGAAAGGATAAAAGGAAAGATAAAAAATAAAAAATTAGAAACAGAAGCGAAAATCGCCTATGTGGAAGAAGAAAATATTTATATTGATGTGCTCAATAGAGATATTATGCGATATATTAACTAACAGGCGTTTGTGAATAAGGCAACAATATATAACAATATTGGTTTCTCTCACAAAAGATAAGAAGGACATGAATATTATGTCTTTTTTGGTCAAATATCTAAATATTGTATAATATTTTAAATTATATGCTTTTTTTAGGTTGCAAAATGATAAAATTCATGAGATAATTTAGAAATTAGGAAGAAGTATGGGAGGAAATAGAAGATGAGTGAAGTAATTGTCATTACATCCGGAAAAGGTGGCGTTGGAAAGACAACAACAACAGCAAATGTGGGCACAGGACTTGCAAAATTGGATAAAAAAGTGGTTTTGATTGATACCGATATAGGACTTCGTAATCTAGATGTGGTAATGGGATTGGAAAATCGTATTGTATATAATCTAGTCGATGTGGTAGAAGGAAACTGCCGCTTAAAGCAAGCACTTATTAAAGATAAACGCTATCCTAATTTATATTTGCTGCCGTCAGCACAGACAAGAGATAAAACAGCAGTAACACCTGAACAGATGAGAAAACTCACAGATGAGTTGAGGGAAGAATATGATTACATACTTCTGGATTGTCCTGCCGGAATAGAACAGGGATTTAAAAATGCTATTGCAGGAGCAGATAGAGCGCTTGTTGTCACCACACCAGAAGTATCCGCTATTCGCGATGCGGATAGAATTATCGGTCTTTTAGAAGCAAATGAGATGAAGAAGTCAGACCTTATTATAAATCGTATTCGCATGGATATGGTAAAGCGTGGAGATATGATGTCTATTGCCGATGTGGTTGATATTTTAGCGGTAAATATCATTGGAGCTATTCCAGATGATGAAAATATCGTTATTTCCACTAATCAGGGAGAGCCTTTAGTGGGAACAAATACCATGGCAGGACAAGCCTATATGAATATTTGCCATAGAGTTTTAGGTGAAAATGTTCCTCTTTTAAACTTAGATGGAAATAATAGTTTTTGGTCTAAATTCACTTCTATTCTAAAGAGAACAAAATGAAGGAGGGTTATAAGAATTTGTTTGACATATTTAAGAAAAAAACCTCCAGTGACGTTGCAAAAGACCGGCTGAAACTATTGTTAGTATCGGATCGTGCAAATTGTACGCCAGAATTGATGGAAATGATAAAAAATGATATCATCAATGTTATTTCAAAGTATATGGATATTGATGCAGACGGATTAGAAATTCAGATCACACAAACAGAATTTGAAGGAAATGATGAAGCAGTTCCGGCATTATATGCGAATATTCCGATAAAAGATATTAAGCATAAGGAGTAAAAAGACTTTTATGTTTCGGTTTAAAGAATATCGTTTTAAATATTATGATTTCCGCTTGATTTTATTTATTACTGCACTTTCTATTTTAGGTGTTATGGTAATAGGAAGTGCAGGGGCAGATAATGATGATAAAAAACAATTCATCTGCTTTTTAGTTGGATTGGTGATTATGGTATTTTTATCTATCGTGGATTATCATTTTATTTTAAAATTTTCTTGGCTTATGTATATTTTTAATATAGGATTATTATTATTATTAAAATTATTATTATTATCTTTATTATTGCAACAAACACGGGGGATAATTATTTTCTAGGCAGAAGAACAAAGCAGAGACTGCGTCTGCCTCAGAAATAATATTAATCTTATTTTTTGCTAAATTTTTCCAAAAATATCAGGAAAAGTTAAATACCATTCAGGTGATTATCGCTTCTATCGGTTTATTTGGAGTGCCTCTCTATCTAGTTTATAAACAACCAGATTTATCTACGAGTGTAGTTATTATCTTACTCTTTTGTGTCATGATTTATGTAGCTGGATTGAGTTATGCGATAATAGGAAGTGTATTAGCAATAGCTCTTCCTGCTTGTTCTTTTTTATTATATAAAATTTTACAACCGGGGCAGCAGATTATCGGTGATTATCAAAAAAATCGTCTTTTAGGATTTTTATATCAAAATAGTGATAATCCAAATATTGACCTTGCCATGATTAATGAAATTAATTATCAGCAAAAAAATTCTGTTTTGGCAATAGGATCAGGACAATTATGGGGAAAAGGATTAAATAATAATACGATTGCCTCTGTAAAAAATGGAAATTTTATTTCCGAACCACAGACAGATTTTATTTATTCCATTGTAGGAGAAGAATTAGGCTTTGTAGGAGCAGCAGCAGTGATTATCTTATTATTGCTTATTTCATTAGAATGTTTATGGATTGCGAAACATGCAAAAGATTTGTCTGGAAAAATTATTTGCGTAGGTATGGCTTCTTTAATTGCTTTGCAAGGGTTTGTAAATATGGGGGTAGCTACTTGGATACTCCCTAATACAGGTCTTACACTTCCTTTTGTGAGCTATGGAATGAGTTCTTTAATGAGCCTTATGATAGGAATGGGGATTGTATTAAATATTGGGATACAAAGAGAACCTACATTTAAAGAGGTATTATATACAGATGAGTGAAATATAAGTATAAAACGCTTAATCTAGCTCATCACATATTTTTATAAAGCTGGTTTTATGTTAGTTGCTGTTCAGGGTAATGGAAAGTGAAAGGGGACGCTTAAGCAAGGAAGCGAAGCCGCGCTCTCGCTCCGTGTAAGACTACGCGGTACTAAATTCGCAATTCCTCATGGAGCTGCTCATTAAGTGCCGACGTCTTCTAAGGGTCTTCTTATAGAAATACTTCCTTGCCTTCGCTGGTTGGTTGGCGGTTCTACTTTTGGAAAAGTGAGTATGACAAGCCATAGAATAGAAAGGCTAAATGGTAACGGCTTTACAGCTTATTGTAATAAAAATGGCTGAACAACAGTCAGAAAGGAGAATATATGAATATTGGACTCATCGCACATGATGCAAAAAAGAAATTGATGCAAAATTTTTGTATTGCATATCGAGCTATTTTAAGCAAAAATTCACTTTATGCAACAGGAACAACAGGAAGATTAATTGAAGAAGTGACGAATTTAAATGTCCATAAATATTTAGCAGGACAATTAGGGGGAGAGCAGCAATTAGGCGCTCAAATAGAACATAATCAGATTGATTTAGTTATTTTCCTAAGAGATCCTTTATCTCCAAAATCACATGAACCAGATGTCAATAATGTATTTCGCCTTTGTGACATGAATAATATTCCTTTAGCGACTAATGTTGCCACTGCTGAACTACTCATCAAATCACTAGATCGAGGTGACTTAGAATGGAGAGAAATATACAAATAGAAAACAGGAGAAGAAAAAAAGATATGAAAAAATTCATACCCGTTGTTGTTTGTGTGTCTTTTTTACTGTGTAGCTGCGGAAAAGAAAAATCAGAACAGATTATGAAACTGTATGATGTCACATCTCAGCAAAGTGAGTTTGCTTATATTCAATCTTCTGATTCTGTTGTAGGCACTGCTTTTGCTTCTGATTTATGTGTGGTATCGAATGATGTACAGCAAAGTGGTGTCGATATCACCTCGGAAGTAGCATCTATTTATTGCCTCGATGATAAAGAAATTATCTATGCGAAAAATGTTCATCAGAAAATGAATCCTGCTAGTCTTACCAAAGTGATGACAGCATTATTACTATTAGAATATGGCAATTTGGATACAGAAGTGACTATTACACAAGAAGCTATGATAAGCGAATCTGGCGCGACATTATGCGATTTAAAACCCGGTGATAAATTAACATTACGTCAGCTTCTAAATTGTGCTCTTGTTCGTTCTGGAAATGATGCGGCTTCTGCTATCGCTATCGCAGTGAGCGGAGATATTAATTCGTTTGTGGATAGAATGAATGAAAGAGCAAAAGAATTAGGAGCGACAAATACACATTTTGCAAATCCGCATGGTTTGACAGAAGAGAATCATTATACTACAGCATATGATATGTACTTAATTTTAAACGCTGCTATGCAATATGATGAATTTTTAACTATGAGCAGTCAAGGGAGTTATGAATTAAATTATGAAAATGCGAGTCAGCCTAGAACGTATGATTCTACCAATCGATATTTGATTAATAAGGCAACTCCTCCAGAAGGCATCAGAATAGTAGGTGGGAAAACAGGCACAACAAAGGCAGCCGGTTCTTGTTTAGCATTATTATCTAAAAATCCGCAAGGAAAATGGTTTTGTTCTATTATTCTAAAAGCGGAAAGTGGAGATATTATGTATGAAGAAATGAACAAACTTTTGCTTTTAGAATAAAAGGGGACGCTACGGCAAGGAAGTATTCCAG
>OFGK01001826.1_pt1 | contig 9920 bp, 11 predicted proteins | sample 1521771 | NCBI WGS metagenome assembly OFGK01 (sample SAMEA3504088, study PRJEB24116) | mouse gut metagenome | biome: mouse gut; feature: mouse-associated habitat; material: faeces | place: Denmark | collected 2011 | reverse complement strand
GCACTATGTCCTTTAGCTTGGTTGTAAATTGAAGATTCTTATCCCGAACTCGCGTAATTAAGTGATCATATCTGGGCACGCTGTGAATCGATGGTATTTTGCATCAATTCCAGCTGAGACGTAAGACCGGGGAGGACTGCCGCTATGTCGTTAACATGCTGCTTCACAGATACAAAAATAATGATTTTATCTGAGATACGCAAATAAAATCGCCACTAATTTTGTGAAAATCAGAAGATTATTGCAATATATCGCTATACCCCTTCGATGTAACGATTCGCTGCATAGTTACCACTATACATCATAAAGGTTAAGATATGTTAAAAATGTTAAATGATAACAATTTTACACATTATTATCATATATTTGCAACGTTGTTAATACAACGAGTACAAAAGGAAATGTAATTTCCGAATCTTTGAATTAACCTTAATTAATTAATATCATGAAAAAGATTCTATTTTTGTTATTGCTACCATTTTTGGTAGCTTGCTCTTCCGAAATTTTGCCGGAAAGCCATGGTGTCGAAGGATCGGTGGCAAGTCACGAAGTATCCTTGGAGAATGCTCTTAAAAGAGTAGAACCATTATTTTCTTCAATAGGAGGTAAAACAAGATCAGGTTTAAAAGTATCATCCGTTGAATATGTTACTGCTCCGCGCAGAACACGTTCTAACATAGATTCGGTGATGTATTATCTTGTTAACTATGGCAAAGAAACGGGTTTTGCTCTTCTTGCGGCGGATGATAGGATTTATCCAGTATTGGCAATCTCTGCAGATGGAAATATGGTCATGGAGGATACGGTGAGCAATCCAGGTTTAGCAACTTTCTTTAGAGAAATAGGCTGGAATCCCCCGATAATTCCGGATACATTAGTAAAGCCTGATGATCCGTTGTATTTAATACAGTTGGTAAATGTCGTCAAGCCTAAGTTATCCCAAGCGGTAAGTAAATGGGATAGAGAAGAAATTGCAGAATTGGTTTATAATCAATACGGATATTACACAGATAAAATTAAGGGTACAACTTTGTCTACTGTTCAAATAATGTCGCATTATGGTCATCCGAATGCGTATCAATTAAAGGCAAATTATCCGTATCTTAGAAGTATGGTAAATTGGGATTTTGTGAGATATTATCCGGCGAATTCAGATGAAAATAAGCCTTTGATAAATTTGTTTTCTAATTTAGATGAGGATATGGATGATTATCCCTTGGCTATTGCATTACCATATACTTTTAGAGAATGGGGATATGAAAGTCCACATTATAGCGATCCTTTGGATAGACTTACGTGGCCGAATTTTGGAGGTTCGGAATATATTGCGGATGCCTTGGATGATGGATATTTGGTGCAAGCTTTTGGCGAGGATACAGGTGGTATAATATGTGCTTGGACTATTGATGGATATATGAAGTATATCTATCCGACAGCAATTGCTCCGAAAGATGAGGATACTGTTAACCTATTACATTGTGTATGGGGAAACGGTGGCAGGGATAATGGGTATTTCTTTTGTAGAGTTAATAATCCGGTGGATGGTTTTGATATCGGCGCTAAACCAGAGAAACCCGATTCGCAAACCACGGAAGATGCTGAACCACGAAGCGCGGTTGAGTTTTACCAATATAAATACGAACCAAGATGAAAGGATTTAATAGAGTTACATTGTTTTTAATGTCAGTCATATCTGTCATATCGATATTTGTTTCTTGTGGTCATGATAATGAACCTGAAAGCAACGAATTTCCTGTCCCGCAGGATATGAGGAGATTTATGTATGCGTTAAATATCACGAATGAGGGAGTATACGGTATGCCGAAAGCAGTTGCCACTCCCAAGGTATACGGATGGATTTTACCGGTACCGGTAGATTTCGGTAAAACAACCCTGAATATAAGATATAGTAAAGAAACGGTTCAACCGCTATATCTATCATATAGGAAGGCAGGGAAAACGGAGAATGTGGATTTTCCGGAATCCGGACGCATGGAGTGTGACGGCTCGATTACAATGGAAGTAGTTGATGAAGAAGAATTCATTTTAGAACTTCCAGCTGTGACTCATGGCGTAGAGTACAATGGTGTTTCTGATTTACGAATCATGCTGAAGGCGAAGCCTGATGAAGTAAGGGTTGATGGGCTGAGAACCGATGTCGATGAATCTAAATTTCCGGAAGAAATCCCTCTCGTTATTTTGCCGGGCGGATGGAAAGATGGAGCTTCCGAATATTCAATTCCTTCTTTATATCCCATAAAGTAATTTTGAAAATAACCATAGAAAAAAGATTTGTCTCCGTCGTGATTGTATGGAGACAAATCTTTTATGTACAAAAAAAACTCCGGGGCCGAAGCTCCGGAGTCCCTTTCCCGGTCATGTAGTTTTGGTGGATGGCCCTTTATAAGAACCCTGAATGGCCGGTGAATGTATTTTGCGGGGGGACTCATGCCTCTCCGTTGTGTCAGACTACTCCATTGTCTACGCCGGTGATGGCCTCGAATGTGCCTATTGAGTACAGCCACCAGAGAAGAATGAATATCAGTATCAGTACACCCAACCACAGCCACAATTTGTTGACTTTCCTCGTGGAATTGTTTTTGCGATGCTTTGCGTCCGCGCGGAGATGGCTCGAATCCCTTACGATGTCGCGGCGCTCCTCTTCATATTTTTTGTCTCTTTCTTCCATAACCTCAGTGTGTTTTTATGTTCTTTGCAAATAAAACAACGCAAGACCGGGGTATGTTCAGAAATATTAAAAAATTAGATTCAGAATGGCACCTCGCTGTCGCCCGGGCCGGGCATGATGTCGGGCATCGGGGAGCCGGATGCGGGAGGTTGCGAGAAATTGAATCCGCTGTCGGAGAAGTCTATACCGGACTCCACACGGTTTCCGGTTCCGTTCCCAGCACCTTTGCTTCGTTCCTCCTCAACGCTGCGGAATGTCTCCTGCATTATCTGATACCCCTCGTCCCAGTTCTCGAAGCGTGCGAAACGGTTGACAAACCGTAGCTTCACGTCGCCGACCGCTCCGCTTCGGTGCTTTGCCACAATCAGTTCGGCGAGTCCGCGGATGTCATTGCCGTTGGCGTCTTCGGTGCTCTTGGTGTAATACTCCGGGCGGTGGATGAAGCATACGATGTCGGCATCCTGCTCGATGGCGCCCGACTCGCGGAGATCGGAAAGAACCGGCCGCTTGTCCTCGCGTGTCTCCGTGCTTCGGTTCAGCTGCGACAGCGCGATGATCGGTATGTTGAGTTCCTTGGCGAGAGCCTTGAGCGAGCGCGATATGGTCGACACCTCCTGCTCGCGGCTTCCCAGTTTCATGCCGGTGGCGTTCATCAGCTGGAGGTAGTCGATCATGATAAGTTTCACGCCGCGTTCACGCACAAGACGCCGCGCTTTGGTGCGCAGTTCCGTAATGGAGAGGCCCGGTGTCTCGTCGAGATAGAGTGGAGCGCTGAAAGCCAGGCGTATGCGCGAATTCAGACGGTCCCATTCATCGGGAGTCAGCTGGCCGCTTTTGATTTTCTCTCCTTCCAGATCGGCGATGTTGGATATAAGACGCTTCACAAGCTGGACATTGGCCATCTCCAGGGTGAATATCGCCACGGGGATGTTATAGTCTATCGCCATATTCTTGGCCATGGAGAGTACGAATGCCGTCTTACCCATGGCGGGGCGCGCGGCGATGATGATCAGGTCGGAGTTCTGCCAGCCCGAAGTCATCTTGTCCAGGCGTGTAGCCGGTCTGCAGACCGGAGAGTCCGGTCTCGGCATTGGCCGCAGTCTGGATCTGTTCCAGGGCGAGATTCAGGACAGGGTCTATCTGAGTCACTTCCCGTTTGAGATGTGTCTGCGATATATTGAAGAGTTCTCCCTCCGCTTCCTGAAGAAGGTCGTCAACATCGTTGCTCTCGTCGAAAGCCTCCGTCTCGATTTTTGAGGCGAAGGAAATCAGGCGCCGCGCCAGAAATTTCTGGGCCACGATCTTGGCGTGGTATTCCACATTGGCAGCACGCGTGCGGTCAGTTCGGTGATGTGGACCGCACCGCCTGCTTTCTCCAGGTTGCCGTCGCGCCGCAGCTGCTCCTTCACCGACATCATGTCGATGGGCCGCTGGTTAAGACCCAGAGTCGATATCGCCTCGTAGATCATGGCGTTCACCGGGTCGTAGAACGCGTCGGCCGTCAATATGTCGGCCACGTTCATGTATGCGTCCTTCTCAAGCATCAGCGCTCCGAGCACCACCTCTTCCATCTCCGTGTCGCGGGGAGGGAGTTTGCCTGTGGCGTCCTGCATTACGGGCTGGAACTTAGGCTTGCTGTATTGTCTGTTTTCTGCCATTGAGAATGGGTCTTGTCGGTCATGAATACAAGCTTCTGACACATCAGAAGCTTGATAATTAATAATTATGTTTGATAAGTATCTTTGGCTGTCATCGGAATGACATGGATGCGAGTAGCCATGCCGATACGAAGAGCATCAGCATGGCGGTCTTCCCGAGAAGGGGATTGAGCTGTTTTCCGCTGCCGTTCCTGAGTTGTGTCCAGAGGAGATAATGGATGTTGATATATACAAGCATTCCGATCTGCCACAGGACTGGGAGAGTCGCGATGGTGGCGTATTCTATCAGTGCGAGGGCTATGAATCCGTTGAGGAGATAGTCTGTGGCCATTTTCTTGCGGCCGAAGATTACGACCGTCGTTTTCTTTCCCACGGCCTTGTCTTCGTCCATGTCACGGTAATTGTTGACGATAAGCACATTCGCTCCCATCAGCCCGACCGCAACAGATACCGGCAGAGTCACCGGGATCATTTCCCATGAGCCGGTCTGGATATATGTGGTCATGATCACGGGGACGATCCCGAAGAAAATCACTACCGCGATGTCTCCCAGTCCGTGATGGGAGAGGGGATATGGTCCGGCTGAATAGGCTATGGCGAAGAGGGCGATCGCTATGCCTACGAAGACAAGCCACCATCCTCCCCAGAAGATAAGGGAACAGCCTACCGCGCATGTTGCTGCAAGGAGGCCGAAAGTAGCGTTCCGCATCGCTGCGGGCGTTATGTCGCCCTCTGTCACTCCGCGGCGGAAACCGTCACGTCCCTTGCGGTCAAGTCCGTTGCGGAAGTCGAAATACTCGTTGGCAAAGTTTGAGACTATCTGGGCCATGACCGCGAAGATAAGGCAGATGGTCCATGGCAACGGTTTGAACGAGCCGTAGTGCGCCGCGCAGCCCGCTGCGGCGATTACTCCTGCTGCCGACACAGGAAGGGTGCGGAGACGCATTGCCTCTATCCATGGCTTTATCTTCATCGTCCCTGCCGTTCTGAATATTCCGCCACGCGTTCGGCGAGGTCGTTGAGGTAATCGAATCTCAAAAGTTTCTCTTTCTCGGCCGGAAGGGCGTCGTAACCGTAGCGCAGACCGGCGAGTGCGCCGGCAATGGCAGCGTTGGAGTCGGCGTCGCCTCCCTGGGCGATGACGGTGTCGAAGGTCTCGGTGGCAGAGGATGAATGCCATAACGGCCATAGCCCCGCGCACATGGCCTTTCGGGTGTAGGACAATGTGTCCACGTCATCAAGTTCGAGATCCTCTATTTTGCAGACGCGGGTCTTTTCGAGCCACTGGAGTGTGCGCGGATCTATGTGCTCGCAAATGTCCACAAGATCCTCGAAGTCGGGAAGTTTCTCGTCCCACAGCAGGGAATGAGCCGTGCGGGCGAGTATCATGCCGGTCGACACGCAGCGGTTGTCATCGTTGGTGATGAGCGTGATGCGGCGTGTATGCTCCATCAGATCGACATAGCGGCTGGTGATGCCTGTCACTATGCCGCGTTGAGTTGCCTCGTTGGTTGCTTCGACAAATTTGCCTGACTGCCATACCTTGTGGGCAGCCGCTATCGGATGCTTTTCCCAGTCGGGAGCCTTGCACACAGTCCGGAGAAGGGGTGAACCGTCAAAAGTGTCGCTGCTCACAAGTTTCTTGAGCGACAGGGCTATTGCATGAATGTCGAATCCGCCGCAGCCGAGTATCGTTTCCAGAAACCGGGTGATGATTTCTGTGTCGTTGGTCCACTCTCCCGGAAGCCATTGGATCCGGTGGGCGTCGCGGATAATATCTTCAAATCGGTGAAGACCTCCCGGATAATAATTCCTGATTTCGTTGCGGGTCATGAATTCAGCGCCCACACCCAGTGCATCCCCGAGTGCGAAGCCGAATATGGCTCCTTTGATTTTTTCCTGATGCTTCATTTGTAAGGTTAGAAATTGAACGGAAACCGCTGTTTCCTATTATAATTAAGGTTACTTGGTGTGCTTTTGCGTTCAAAGGTAATAAAAAAAAACGATATGGCAAAAAAATTGAAGCCGTACAATCTCATGTACGGCTTCCAGATAGTCTTTGTACAGCAATTCCTGTGGGGCGGTAGGCACAAGTCGGTCCAGAAGGGTTTTAGCCCGCTTGCCAGTCGTTGCCGACTATTTTCTAAGCTTTTTGAAGAAGTCTGTCATCAGCTGGCGACATTCCTCCTCGAGCAGTCCTCCTTCCACTGTGGTTTTCGGATGAATCGGGCTGCGTGCGGGGTTGAAGTAACTGAAAAAACCCCGTTTCGGGTCGGAAGTGCCGTAGACTATACGTCCGATCTGGCTCCATCCGAGCGCGCCGGCGCACATGGGGCAGGGCTCCACCGTGACGTATAGCGTGCATCCGGGGAGGTATTTTCCTCCTAACGAGGCGGCGGCCGCCGTAATCGCCATCATTTCGGCATGCGCCGTCACGTCGGTCAGTGTCTCCGTAAGGTTGTGTCCACGGCCTATCACCCGCCCGTTGCTGACTATCACGGCTCCGACAGGTACTTCTCCTCGCCGCGCGGCCTCTTCCGCCTCTTCGAGGGCCATCCGCATAAACCGTTCCTCTTCTCTGTTGATCATATTTACTGATTGGTCCGTTATTTTTCGGCTGCCTGTCTGTTTCCTGAAACCAGTTCCGCCGCTTTTCCAGCGACTTCCTCCATCAGCCATGCCGGTGTCGATGTGGCGCCGCAGATTCCGATGCTGGCGGCGCCTTCGAGCCACTCGCTCCGCACTTCCGAACTTTCCGTGACGGAGCGGGTGCGCGGATTCACCTTGAGACATTCCTGCAGGAGCACCTTGCCGTTGCTGCTCTTCGCTCCGGTCACAAATATCACCACTTCGTGGCCCGCGGCAAATTCACGGATTTTTACCGACCGGTTGGCTACCTGCCGGCAGATTGTGTCGAAGTACTGGAAGTTGCCGTCGCTTTTCCGCCGCTTTATCTCGTCTACTATCCGGCGGAAGCCGTCGATGCTCTTTGTGGTCTGCGAGTACAGGAGCACGTCACCTGATAGATCCGTGCTGTCGAGTTGCCCTGTGTCCTGGATCACCACCGCGTTTCCTTCGGTCTGTCCCACCAGCCCATTCACTTCTGCGTGTCCTTCTTTCCCATAGATGAGAAAGAGGGGCATCTTGTCGATCTCTCCCGACCGGAAGGCTCTTTTCGCCTCGTCGTAGGCCTGCTTGATGCGCCGTTGCAACCGCAGCACCACCGGGCAGGTGGCGTCGATTACCGTGATGTCGTTGCGGCGGAGAGTGTCGTAGGTGGAGGGAGGCTCGCCGTGGGCGCGAAGCAGCACGGGGCCCCCGCCCAGTCTGTCAAGGTCCTGGTGGGTGATTGTCTGCAGTCCGCGGAGTCTCAGCCGTTCCACCTCGGAGGCGTTGTGCACGATGTCGCCCAGACATGCCAGCCGTCCGGAACGTTCCAGTTCCGCCTCGGCCTTGTTTATGGCGGTCACCACTCCGAAGCAGAACCCTGAATTTGAGTCTATCTCAATGGTCGGTATCAATCGCTTCATGGTAAAGTTCAAGCAGTCGGTCCATCTGTTGCTCTCTGGTGAGGCCGTCGTTGTCGAGCACGTGGGCGTCGTCGGCCTTGCGCAGGGGCGACACCGCGCGGGTGGTGTCGATGCGGTCACGTTCACGGATGTTTGCGAGCACCTCGTCGAAGTCGACTTTCTCTCCTTTCTGTTCCATTTCGAGCATGCGGCGACGCGCGCGTTCCTCGGGAGATGCTTCGACAAACACTTTCAGCTCGGCGTCGGGGAACACTGTCGTGCCGATGTCGCGGCCATCCATCACTATTCCTCTCTCTTTGCCGAATTGCTGCTGTAGTCTGACGAGATGTTCCCTCACTTCCGGAATCGCCGCGACGGGGCTTACCATGCGACTCACCTCCATGTCGCGGATCGGTCCCTCCACATCGCGGCCATCCAGCATGGTGTGCTGCACTCCGTCGGCTCCCGCCGGTTTAAAGGAAATGTGGATCAGAGGAAGAGCCTTTACGAGTTCTGCGGCGTTGAGGCCGGTATCCGGCGAGGCCATGCCGTGTTCCAGAGCGTAAAGGGTAACGGCCCTGTACATTGCCCCCGAGTCGATGTAGACATAGCCGATGCGGCGGGCAAGTTCGCGTGCCATGGTGGATTTTCCTGACGAGGAATATCCGTCGATGGCTATTGTGATTTTCTTCATTTGTCGATTTTATTGATTGTTGTCTTTTTTACATCCGGCTTTCCGGCGGTCAGGTTCGGGTTTCTCCATTCGGAGCACCTGCGCGGACCGTGCCGGCATGTACATCTTGAGCCAGCCTTTGCCGGCGGGCGAGTAAAGAGGGTCGGGCATGGTGAAATGCGGTACGGAATCATCGGCAAGGCCAAGACCACCGAATGCCGGATCGTCCGTGTTGAGCACCACTTCATATTTCCCGGCGGGAGCGAGGATGCCGTAGTCTGCAAACGAATTGACGGGACTCCAGTTGAACAGGAATATCAGGTCGCCGCGGCGGAAGGCGAGCACCTGGTCGTCATCCTTGTCCCACAGCTTCTCTATCGGCAGACTCTGGAAATCATATTCTTTCGAGACAAGCTCGATCATGGCGTTGTCAAAAGCGTTGAGAAATTTGTATTTCAGATCCTCGCGGTCGACGAGGTCCCACTGACGGCGGGCGTATTTGTGGCTCCAGCCGTTTCCTTCGCGGGGGAAATCAATCCACTCGGGATGTCCGAATTCGTTGCCCATGAAGTTGAGATATCCTCCGTTGATGAGTGCGAGGGTCACGAGTCGGATCATCTTGTGGAGTGCCATGCCTCGTGCCACGGTGCCGTTGTTGTCGCCGACCATCATGTGCCAGTACATCTCTTTGTCGATCAGACGGAAGATGATGGTCTTGTCGCCCACGAGCGCCTGGTCGTGGCTTTCGCAGTAGCTTACTGTCTTTTCGTCGTAGCGCCGGTTGGTGAGTTCCCGGTAGATGGATGTGGGATGCCAGTCCTCGTCACGTTTTTCCTTTATTATCCTGATCCAGTAGTCTGGGATTCCCATGGCCAGACGGTAGTCGAATCCCATTCCCCCGTCTTCGAAGCTGGAGGCGAGGCCGGGCATTCCGCTCATTTCCTCGGCGATGGTGATGGCGTGACGTTTGACTTCGTGGATAAGGAGGTTGGCCAGAGAGAGGTACACTATGGCGTTGGTGTCCTCGTTGCCGTCGTAGTAGTCGGAGTAACTGCCGAAAGCCTGGCCGAGTCCGTGGTTATGGTAGAGCATGGAGGTGACGCCGTCGAAGCGGAAACCGTCGAAATTGTATTCCTCAAGCCAGAACTTGCAGTTGGAGAGCAGGAAATGGAGCACGGAGTTCTTGCCATAATCGAAGCATAGTGAATCCCATGCCGGATGTTCGCGCCGCGAGTCGCCGTAGAAGTAGAGGTCGTGGCTGCCGTCAAGCCGGCCGAGGCCTTCGAGTTCGTTCTTGCCCGCATGGCTGTGGACTATGTCCATGATCACGGCTATGCCCATGCCGTGGGCTTCGTCAATGAGCCGCTTCAGGTCATCGGGTGTGCCGAAGC
>OFGK01001819.1_pt1 | contig 9941 bp, 9 predicted proteins | sample 1521771 | NCBI WGS metagenome assembly OFGK01 (sample SAMEA3504088, study PRJEB24116) | mouse gut metagenome | biome: mouse gut; feature: mouse-associated habitat; material: faeces | place: Denmark | collected 2011 | reverse complement strand
TACTCTTCCTCGGGCATCAGATCCGGATGCTCCGCCGTCTCCCCGCCGATCAGCGCAGACCCAGCCTGCACGCAGCCTTCCGCCACTCCTTTTACTATAGATGCGATCTTTTCCGGAAAGTTTTTGCCGCAGGCAATATAATCCAGAAAAAACAGCGGCTCCCCGCCGGCGCAGGCAATATCGTTGACGCACATTGCCACGCAGTCAATCCCGATCGTATCATGCCTGTCCAAAACAAAGGCCAGTTTTAACTTCGTGCCCACACCATCCGTTCCCGACACAAGTGTCGGTTTTTCCATCTCCTTAAAACGCTCCATGGAAAAGGCGCCGGAAAATCCGCCGAGTCCCCCCAGCGCTTCCGGGCGCATGGTCTTTTTCACATACTGCTTCATCATTTCCACGGACTGATAGCCCGCCTCGATATCTACGCCTGCTTTCTTATAATCCATTCCTGTTCTCCTATTCGGTTCCGCAACTCTTCTGCCAATGCCGTAAATACACCCTAATAATTTTTATATCCGACTTCCTGCAGCTTTTGATCCTTCGCCTGCACTTCCCGCTTCATATTTTCACTGTATTCCTTCAGCTTTCCAAGCAGCGCCCCATCGGAAGTGGCAAGAATCTTTGCCGCCAGAAGCCCTGCGTTTACGCCGCCGTTTATCGCCACCGTAGCCACCGGAATACCGGAAGGCATCTGCACGATAGAATATAAAGAATCCCTGCCCCCCAGAGACGTGGTATGCATCGGAATCCCGATCACCGGCATCGGAAAGATCGCCGCACACATGCCAGGAAGATGGGCTGCCATTCCGGCGCCAGCAATGATCACCTTAAAGCCTTTCTCCTCCGCCGATTTTGCATACTCAAAAAACACGTCTGGTTCCCGGTGCGCTGAGATAATTTTCATTTCGTATTCAATTCCCAGCTCTTCTAAAATATCTGCCGCCTTTGCCATCACAGGCATGTCCGAATCGCTGCCCATGACAATTCCTACTTTTGCCATCATGTACTCTCCTTTTTCTCTCCGCCGTATCTATCCCGCACAGACAGATTGTTTCTTTTCTCAAGTTTGTATTTAGTTCCAGCACACATTTTAGCATATTACCACCAAATGTCAAAGAGATTTTCTTTGAGTTTCCGCATTTTGCAATTCATAGCGCCAAAAGGTTTCCATCACAAAGTGATGAAAACACTTTGCACATGAAAGCGCTCTGAAAAGCTAGCTTTTCAAGCACTTTTTGTGCAAGATGTCTATGGTGCCAAAGGCAGCAAGACCTTTTGGCGCTATCAATTGCAAAGTGCAAAAACTCAAAGATTTTCTCTTTTGACGCCGCCGCAAAAGCCATCAGGACTTGCTCTTCCTGCCATGTGCAAGTTCAAGCAAGGGCTGATTTAGCGCTTCTGTGCCAGGAACTACAAATTTTCCGTCACAAATCACATCCACCCTTGTCCCGTCATGCCTGATCACCGTGATCTTGTCCAGTTCGTCATAGGGAATCGTAATATCCGTATGACAGTTAAAATAAGCTTTCTGGGGTTCTGACTTGCGAAGCCTGGAAATCTCGTTCTCCCTTGCCACAATCTCTTTGCCATCTGGATTAAATACCGCAACATCTTCCGCCCAGCTATAACAGGTGTCTCCCACGGCAAAATGTGGCCCTGTCTTCTCCGCAATCAAAATCGGAAGCTTTCCCTGGATCCCATATTCTCTCCCCATCTGATAAGCAGTGGTATTGGTACCAATGGCGAATTCTCCTAAGGGGAGCGTGTCATGATGTTTTAGTATATGCTCTTTCAAAAATGCCTGGTTTTCTTTTTCTGTCTCAAAATTGCTGCAAGCGTAGTCGGTAATCATGCCGTCGGCAAATTGAAGCTCCAAATCTACATACTGATATCCGTTGAGGTAAGCTTTGGTCACGTGAAGACGCCCATTGGTCCCTGCAAGCACTGGAGAGGTAAATACTTCGCCGACCGGAATATTTACGTCCGCCACGCAGTTCTCAAAAATGGTTTCTTTTTGAGGATCTTTCAAGCGCCACAGCGCCACCGTCAAGTCTGTGGAATTGCCATCTTTCCCCGTAATATGGACATATTTTCCCTGATCCAGCACGTCAATGATTTTCTGCTGCATCATTTGATACTGTTTATAATCCAGGGTATTCAGCTGCACCGTTTTTGCAAAAATTTCTTCAAACTTGTCCCCGATTGCCGGGATCGGATAAGCGATGATCGTAAAGCTGCGCTCCTCCCCTTTCATATATGCGTTGGTAATCTTCATCGACTGATTTGCATAATAGACGTTCAGTTTCTGTTGCTTTTCCTGGAACTGCCAGGCAAGCGGCTGATTCTTCGGCTCAAAATCGTCCTCTCCAAACGTCTCCACGACCGCCGGTCCTGCATACCATGCAGCTCGTTGCTTGCGATTTTCATAAGCCGTCTGCAGCGCTTCCAGACGCCGTTCCACTAATGCCTTGTCCAGATACGCCGCTCGGTCAGACTTGTGGTCGTATTCATATTGACGATTCGGCGAAGTGCTTTCCACAAAACGGCTGCCAGGCCCCCGCCCAGATAACGAAAGCTCATTTCCCCGAGACACCACGGGAGAAAGCCCCATTTTCTGAAAATTTTTCACTGCCGCGCGCATCATGCGCTCAAACCCTACTGGATAGCGAAGATCCACATATTTTTTTCTAGACAAGTCTTTTCCAGTAACTTCAAATCCAATTCGATATCCCTCTGTATAAGTATCTGCCATGGCTTGAATCTCTTCCTCTGGCATATGGTTTAAAAACTCCGCCGTCTTGCGCTCATTTTCCGTAATATAAAGCCCATAACGATACAGATAACTCAGTTCAGAAAGATCACTGTCCATGATAATCCTTACATGAAAATCTAGTTCTGGCCCGCTTTGAGACATTACGCTGATCTCCGTAAATATTTCACTATAATCATGGAAAAACCAATAGATAATGTTGCGGATTTCCTCCTCTTGCGGCTGCTCTTGCTGCTCAAAGCAGTTGTAAATCTCCACCAACAGCTCCCCAAAGACCGTCAGCTCGTAATTCCTGCCCTCAAAAGCAAAAGGAATCAGGGAACGGATATCCGCATACAGCAAGCCAAGAAGCTTGCCATAAGCTTCCCCAAGCTGATTTGCCGCATAGGCAGGATTCCCATAACTGTTCTCATAATTCTCTGGCAAAATTTCCTGGTAAAGCTCCTGATTTTTGCGCTTCCATTGCTGCTGGCTCTTCTGTTGCCATGCCCCCAGGTAAATCTCTTCTTCCAGCCTGCATAATTTTTCTAAAAAAGACGCCGTGTGCTGAAAATATGCCAAATAGGGACGGCTTACCGTCTCTTCGGACTGTATCTGCTCCAACCGTTCTACAAGCAAAGGAAATCTCTCTTCAACGATTTCCCGGTACGGCTGCCAAAATTCCTGATAACTCATAACAAAACCTCATTTATATTTAAAATAGCAAAACATGAATCTGCAAATCCCAAGACATAAAATTGATATCTTAAATGACATGCACTCTGTTGCATCCCATTAGGAATAAAAGCCTAATACATAAACTGCAACCCAGCCTGCAAGCATGATTCCAGAACAAACGCTTCCCAAGACAGAAAACAGCTTATAATCTTCTCCCCGCAGGCTCGAAAGCCCCAGAAGAAACGAAGCCGCTGTCAGAATCAAGGCAAGCACCCCTGCGCTTCCCATATATACGCTGCTATTCCCCTTATCCTGTATAGAAAGCACGATCATTGCGATTGCTGACAGAAACGACAAAACGGCAAGCCCTACAGACGCCTTTCCTAACTTTGAATGCTTTTTATCCGCAAATTTATAATTATTCTTTTTCTTTCGTCTCATAGTTTCCTCCATTCTGTGCGCTTTTCAGCACAAACAGGTAGTTCGTGAAAGAATTATCAAATTCTTTCACTCTTTCCTCCATGCTGTGCGTTTTTTAGCACAAAAAGGCTGTTAATAAAAGAACTTATTAATTCTTTCACTTTTTTTCCTGACCTCGTTCATCCAGAAAAAAATCAAACATCCTAATGCTCCTCCAATTGTATTTAAAAGCAGGTCATCCACGTCAAAGCTTCCTACTTTAGATACTAACTGGATCGTTTCCACCATAAGGCTGAATTCGAAGCTGAAAAATGTGGTGTAAAAAATAGATCTGCACTTCGGGTGCAGAACAGGCAGAAAAAAGCCAAAGGGAAAGAATGCCACAATATTGCCTACCAGGTTCAGCAGCACCGCTTTGGTTCCAAGCACATGACGGTATTTGATAAACCGCCCGATTTCTTTAAATAATTCCAGATTATAATGATACGTCCTGCCTTCAAACGTACGCCCAGTACTCTCTGCAAAAAACAAAAAATATGTCAGGCAAATAATATACACTCCGAACATGACTTTGCTGCATATCCGGAGTATTTTCTTGTAATCTTTTTTCAATTTTTTTACCCTTAAAAAATGATATCTGATTTCCTTTTCAACATTCTTGCGCCGTTGATAATGGCGAGAACTCCACAGGTAATGCCAGTCACTAACATGACAATGCCTATCGCAATGTTTCCAGCCCCTGCCGCAGTCATGGCTTTGTACGTTTTTTCATTCATAATGTACTCCTTATCTCACTCCATATTGGGCATAGTAACGGTCAATTGCCGCTTTCATTTCATCATTAATATATATTTTTCCTTTATAAGGCTTATTATACAAATATTCCACTACATCTTCCATCGTCACGATGGCGTTTGCATCAAAACCATACAATTCTTTGATTTCCTCCAAAGCGCTCTTTTCGCCTTTCCCGCGCTCCATGCGGTTTAAGGATACGATCAGTCCCTTGACTTCGATCTTCGCCTGGGCGCGGATGATGGGTACCGTCTCCTCCATGGATTTGCCGGAGGTAGTCACATCCTCGATAATCACCACTTTGTCGCCGTCTCTTAGCTTGCTTCCCAGAAGAATTCCGGTATCTCCGTGATCCTTCGCTTCCTTGCGGTTGGAACAATAGCGGATTTCCTTTCCATACAGCTTGCTGTATGCCATGGTAGCGGCGACACATAAGGGAATTCCCTTGTACGCTGGTCCAAACATGACGTCGAAATCATCCCCATAATGATGATGAATCGCCCTTGCGTAATACTCTCCCAGCTTCGTAAGCTGCTCTCCTGTCACATAAGCCCCAGCATTCATAAAAAACGGAGAATTCCTCCCGCTTTTTAACACAAATTCACCAAACTTCAGTACCTGGCATTCTACCATGAATTCAATAAATTCTTTTTTATAACTTTGCATGTATTCTGATTCTCCTTATTTGCACGACCGTTAGCACAGTCACATAAGCCGCCTTGGCAGTATCATTTCTTTCGATATTATACCATCAAACGCTACCACTTTCAACTGACAAATCTGCGAGAACAATGTTTCTCCTTTGACAAGAATCTCTGTATTGACCAAGCCGTCAATTAGTATCTAAAATATTTTTGAAACCTTTTTTCCAAAATTCGTATCTAATGGGTATAAGAAGCAAAAATCATTCGAATGATAACATAGCTGCGAAGCTATGAAAAGGGGGCCTAACCATATGCAAATGTTGATTGAAAAAGCTGTCCAGGGAGATGTAGAATCTTTTCTTGAATTGATGAACATTAATTCTCTGGCAATGTATAAAGTGGCGCGCGCCATTTTAAGTAACGATGATGATGCTGCAGACGCAATCCAAAACACCATTCTAAATTGTTTTCAAAAATTGCATACTTTGAAAAAACTAGAATTTTTTAAAACCTGGCTGACCAGGATCCTGATTAATGAATGCAATCGCATTTTACGGCATCATCAGAAAGAACATCTTCCTGGAGAACTTCCAGAAGCAATGAAACAGGATCCAGCAATTGCAGAATTTGAATTCAAAGAGATGCTCAATCTAATTGACGAAAAATACCGTCTGGTCTTAGTTTTTTATTATTTGGAGGGATTCAAGATTCCAGAAATTGCAGAGTTTTTAGAAATGAATGAAAATACTGTAAAGACGCGTCTTGCCAGGGCAAGAGAGCAGATTCGCACCGCGTATCTGGAAAAATAACATTTAGATTCTAAACGCAGTATAAATTAAGCAAGGAGGGCTTCAGATGAAGAAACAAATAAAAATCACGCCATCAGATCAAACACAATTGGATCATACGATTAAAACAACATTGGATGCTACGTTTCCCCTTCCGAAACAAGTGGAAGACGCCAAAAACGAAGCATTTGAAAAAATCCGCACCATGGCGGCAGACGCACCAAAAACAGAAAATCTAGATCAAGCAGACGCACCGCGCAAGCAACAAAAAAGCAAGCGTAATCCAAAGAAAGCCCGAAAGCTGTTCTTCCAGGGGCTTGCTGGGGCAGCAGCGGCGGTAGCAGCTTTCTTCTGTTTTTTCATGACAAATCCTGCCGTAGCTGAACAAGTCCCTATCGTGGAACATGTATTTGAAAAGTTGGGCGCAACTCTGGAATTTGCCGGAGATTATGCGAATCTGGCAAAACCAGTCAATCACGCTCAAACAGGGATTGAAAGCGTGTCCGTCAATGGAACCACTGTCACTCTTTCCGAAGCTTACTGTAATGAGACTACCCTTTACCTAGGCATTGTGGTTCACTCAGAAGAAAAGATCCCCGAGACATTCCGTGACCTTGACAGCGGCAAACCAGTGATCCAGCTAGACGCACTGGTGGACTTTGGCTTTGACTCCGAGGAAGGCATTCACTGGAGAGACGGCGGAGACGAATACATTGACGGCGCGATGCTGGATGATCATACCTTTGCCGGAGTGATTCGCTTTGAAATGGGGCAATATTTTTCCTTTCAAGGTACTGACATAGAAGTGCCAGAAAATTTCCAGGTAAAACTGTCGCTTGCTCAATTTTTTGGAACAAAGCTGGTGGATACCCGTCCTGAAATGCCATGGGAGATCAGGCAGAAATACGAGGCTGCCATGAAAGAAAACGGCCTTGGCTTAACGGATGAGGACTACATGCAGTTCACAGAAGAACAAAAAGACATCGAACATCAGCTCTTCAATGATATGTGGAATGCATATTATGAAATATATCCTGACAGATTACGCTACCCGAACCAATATGACAACTGGTTTTTGGACGGACCTTGGGATTTCGATTTCGAGGTGTCAAAGAACAATGAAAACGTCATCCACAAGGAAGTGAACGATCTCAATGAAAACGGCCTTGGCGTGATCTCCGCTACGAAGACCCCGATAGCAATTTCATTGGAGATGGAACAAAACTTAGATTATTTTGTGGCTATACTCGATGCACAGGGGAACTTGATGGGGCAAAACGTTGCCGGCTGTCAAAATACGGCTTCGATCAACGGATTTGACACTTCAAAAATCTATGTTTATTTCTGCGAATATGTAGAATATATGGATGAGCTCAAAGGTTACTGGTGGTCTTCTGACTATGAACAAAAATCGAAAGAAAAGACGTTTAAACAGCTCCTTGACGAGCGTTCCGTACATCATACAGAGATTACCTTTGAGGAACCTCAAACATAACATCATCAAATAGGCATTGCCGCAGATCGTAAAGTCCGGGATATGGCGTTTTAAGAAAAAGCGCCATATCCCGGACAAAATTTGGTTCCTATTTCTCAATGCAATTCCCGGGTAATATCTTTCAGCCAGCCAAACTTCTTATAATGAGCATAGACGACGGGAATTTTCCAAAATTCATCGAGGCATAGTATAAAATACACTGCCATAGGGGGAAGCTTCCAGACAAAAGCGCTTAAAAATCCCAAAGGAACGCTGATCGCCCACATAACAATGCTATCACAAATCATTCCAAACCTCGAATCCCCCCCTGCCCTAAAAATCCCGGTAATCAGCAGCGTATTCATCGCCTGTCCCACGACATAATAAGCGCTGATCCACAACATGAAATCCAAATAGCCTGCAGCACGTTCCGTCAAAGTAAAGCATAAAAATACCAACGGGCGCAGCAGCAGGATCACAAGTCCTGTAATGATTCCAATGACAAGCGTCACCTGACAGGATTTTCTCGCATCCTCTTTTGCTTCTTGAATTTTCCCCTCTCCAATCTTAATGCCAAGCAGCACCGAGGCCCCGGAACCCAGAGCAAAGCACAAAATCGTACACAGATTGCGGACCGTGGTGGCGACAGAGCTTGCCGCCACCACGTCAGCATTCATATGTCCCATAATTACAGAATACATCGAAAACGCAAACGTCCACGAAAAATCGTTGATCATAGCTGGAAGAGAATATTTGCAAAAATCTGCAAACAGCAGCTTATGCCTGCCAAACATTATCTTTAAGTCAATTGCAAACAATTTTCCTCGCACTGCATCTAAAAGACAAAGCGCAAGCTCCGTCACCCTAGCCGCCGTGGTACCGATGGCGACGCCGACAACCCCCAGCCTCGGCGCCCCTCCCAGTCCAAAAATAAATACTGCATTCAGCACCACATTCAGAACAAGCGCTACAGAGCTGATCACGGTGCTTAACTGCGCACGTTCCATGCTCCGCAGAGTACAATGGTACACCTGGGAAAAGCTCATACATACATAAGAAACGCCGACGATTCTAAGATAAGATGCACCTATGCCCACTAGCGTGCCGTCGTCGGTATAAATCCGCATCAGCGAATGAGGCATAAAAACCGCCCCCAACGCCAAAATCAAGGTAGTCACAAATGCAATCTTCGTTGCGATTCCCATCACTGCCTGAATGGAGTCAGTATCTTTCTTGCCCCAATATTGAGATGCCAGCATCACCACGCCAGATGAAATCCCAAAAAAGAAGCCAGACAGCAAAAATTGAAACTGGTTTGCCAAAGAAACCGCCGATAATTCTGTCTGACCCACATATCCGAGCATCAATACGTCTGCGGAATTCACGGCATTGGTAATAAAATTCTGTATCGTAATGGGAATTACCAAGGAAGCCAGTGAACGGTAGAAACTCCTGTTTTCTGCTTTCATCTTATGAGATCCTTTCTGCAAATCTGCAAAGAGCCCGCCTGCGGAACCTTTGCAGTCTCAGAACCGCAGACATTTATACATTAAACCGGAATAATATCACGTCTCCGTCTTTTACGACATATTCTTTCCCTTCTAAGCCAACCAAGCCTTTTTCCTTTGCCGCAGACAGAGAGCCGCAGTCTAGCAAATCCTGGTAATTGACCACTTCCGCCCGGATAAATCCGCGCTCAAAATCCGAGTGGATCTTGCCCGCCGCCTGGGGCGCTTTGGTTCCTTGGCGGATGGTCCAGGCACGAGTCTCGTCCTCTCCGGAAGTGAGATAACTGATTAAGCCTAAAAGACTGTAGCTTGCTTTGACAAGCTTCTCTAATCCAGATTCTTTCAGGCCAAGCTCTTCTAAAAACATGGATTTTTCCTCGTCATCCAGCTCCGCAATCTCCTGTTCGATCTGAGCGCAAATCACAAATACCTCGCAAGCTTCCTCTGCGGCATTTTTGCGCACCTCTTGCACGAATGCATTCGCTGCGCCGTCATCTGCAAGATCCTCTTCCGTCACATTTGCAGCATAGATCACCGGCTTTGCGGTCAAAAGGTTATATTCCTTAAACCAGTTCTCTTCGTCCTCGTCTTCAAGTGCAAACGTCTTGGCAAGACCGCCCTCCTCCAGATGTTCCTTTACCCGCTGCAACATTTTTAATTCTTTCGCCTGGGTCTTGTCCATTCTGGCGCCTTTGCTGGTCTTTGCGATTCTCCGTTCTAAGATCTCGATGTCTGAAAAAATTAATTCCAAGTTGATCGTCTCGATATCACGCACCGGATTGATGCTTCCATCCACATGAACAATGTTGCTGTCCTCAAAGCAGCGTACCACATGGACAATGGCGTCCACTTCACGGATATTCGATAAAAACTGATTGCCCA
>OFGK01001809.1_pt1 | contig 9972 bp, 8 predicted proteins | sample 1521771 | NCBI WGS metagenome assembly OFGK01 (sample SAMEA3504088, study PRJEB24116) | mouse gut metagenome | biome: mouse gut; feature: mouse-associated habitat; material: faeces | place: Denmark | collected 2011 | reverse complement strand
CTTATCTTTAGCTGAATCGTAAGTGAGGAGTTCTTCATCCAATTCGCCCCAAGCCGTAAAAGAGCGATCAAATATATCCAGCAAATACTTGTCTGTACGGTAGTTTCGCTGCAAAGAGAACTCCAACCACTTCTCGGGGTTCTTATCAATACCCAATTGGTCAAAGGCTTTTTCCTTCGCACCACGGAAGCGGTAAATACACTGCTTAATATCACCGACAAGGAACAGATTATAGTCAAGCACTTGGGCAATCCGTAACAAGGATTCAATCTGGGAGTCATCGGTGTCCTGGAACTCGTCAACAAACATAAACTGCTGAGCGTTCTTGTCTGTTTTTAGTTCTCTTATTCTGCTTTCGCTGGCCGGATCATTGATGAAGCGATTGAGAACAGACATCATGGAGCTAAGATGGATTTTGTTGTTTTCTAAAAGCTCCTCGAAATACTCTCGCTCAACCGCCGGAATAACACTGGCCAACAGCTCATGTAATTCGCCATGTGTCTCGTCATCCGAAAGCGTTCCGAAGTCTTGTGGCTCAATAGCATCTATGTTGACACTTTTGTTATGCAGCTTTCCGATAAAATCAAGGATGCTGTCACGGATAGCATAAACAGGCATACCGAGCTTGTCAGTGTAGTTTTTGCCGTATTCCATTTCTTTCTGATGGATGTACGCATCGAGCAAGTCGGAGATCTTCTTACGGCGATAAAACTCGCTGGAGGTTATGCCCAAGTCAATTCCATAGCCGAAAGAGGTGCCCATCTGAATAATCAAATTCTTGGCATAGGAATGAATCGTGCTGATTTGCATATGGTCGATGCTGGAGATCATCTCCAGATAGTCCGGGTTGGAGGTCACAAGATAACAATTTCTAAAGTAGGTCTTGAGCTTTTCCTCCATTTGGTCTGCAGCTTCATTTGTGAATGTAATCATAACAATACGGTCAACCATTTTACGCAGAGGGGCATTTTGTGTATAGCAGATAAAGCCGATGCGGGAAATCATCGTATAGGTTTTGCCAGTACCCGCACCGGCACGAATTACAATGTTCTTTTCCGGGGACGCATGTTCAACTTCATACTGCTCAAAGTTAAACTGGCTCTGCTCACTGAGCCTTTTAAGTATGCGCTCCTGGGCAGGGCTATATTTGCCGTTTTGAATTACAAAGGAGCCGGTGTTCTTTTCAAAAGGCGCACTCAATACACTCATGGAACAATGGAAACCCATGAACATATCTCCAACAGAAGCAGCCAGAGGAGTATGGCTTTTCTGCTCATCAAATGCGATTTCTATGTTGTCATGATTCCGCACCAAGCCTCTTTGGGTGAGGGCCATATCGAGAGCATTGAGCACAGCCATCATCTGCGCTTTCTTGGAGAAAACACAGTACAGCTTGCAACCATGCAGATATTGAGCCGTAATGCCACGGATGATATTACGGCTCACCCCATCGGCTTCTGCAAAATAATAAAACCGAGAATAGTCATGCTGGTGGTAAAAGGAAGACAACTCTTTTTCAATTTCAGATTCGCCATCTTCATCCAGGCTGATATCGGTCTCAAACAGGTTGCGGACTTCCAACATGGTTCTTCGATCAAACGAATCTCTGTTCCAGTTGCTCACTTCCCGGAGAGCTTGATCTAACTTATTGAAAAATGCAGCGTTGTCAGCCAAGTCCTCTTTGAGAATGGTAAACTTCTCTTCCATGATAACATCCAGGCGACGGGATCTGAAAAACGCCTTGGAGACTTGGGGCAAACAAACCATTTGGTACACAAGAGGAAACTTGCCGATGCTTTGCCGGATGTGCCTTTCAATAGAAAAGCGGTATCCGCGAGCCTGCTTTTGCGGAGAGGACGAAACCTCACCATCGTCAGTACGAATGATAACAGCATCGTTGTTTTCAACACGCAGGATATTTTCCTCACGCCATCCTTTGAGTTCGACTACGAGGATACCTTTTCCAGGCATAAGAATACAAACATCAGATTCTCTCCCGAAAACTTGACGGTTCCAATAAATGATGTTTGCGTCATCAAGATATTCCTGCACCTTTTCGATGAAAATCTTCTCGCCAAAGTTACCAGAGTTTCCTGATCCAATTAGTGTTCCCATTGTATGTCCCCTCGCAGTGGAAAATTTTTTAGACTTCATCATAAACCACGATTTTTATATGAAGGTGTCGAATTAGGACATCGCCTTTTTGCAAATTGGGTCTATTGCCATGTTTGACACAGGGTAATAGGCCCAATACTTAAGCATATCTCTGTAAGAAATATAGTCATCTACACTGTTTTAGGTAAAAATGTATTTTACAGTGTAAAGCTGCCGGTATCTTTACCGTCAATGGCAATACTGAACAGAACTCCCTTGAAAATTACTGCAAAGTAACCTGCTTTTTTATATTCTTCAGCATAGTTTTTTCAATCACTTCCAGTGCTTCCTGAAACTGAAGCATTGCTGCGACCTCATGCTTGCAGTTGCAGCTACAGAAGCCGAAGTATATCAGTTCGCTGGTTTCTCCGCCGATGTAGGTGAACTCTGCCTCTTAAGGGCTGCTGCCTTCCACAATCGCATAGCCAGAGGAAAAAGCAAAATGATAATGATAACCCACATAAAGACGATCCGTTCCGCCATCCGAAAACAGCTTCAATACATCCGGCGGGATGTGGGCTACATCGTCCAGTTCGTACAAAGCGGCGTAAAACTGACCGAAAAGCAGAAAAACCGCATGAATCTGGTGACTACGCTCTACGAACAGCAGCGTCTCATGTTCGAGAGCGGGACCCACAGCATTCCCCGGAGGATCGTCAGTCTGGCCCAGCCCTGGGTGCGCCCCATCGTCCGCGGAAAGCCCCATGCCAATACCGAATTCGGGACAAAGCTGCATATCAGCCTGGTGGACGGCTACGCCCGGATCGAACGGCTGGACTTTGAGGCGTACAATGAATCGGAGGATTTCTGGAGCGCCGTTTATCGTTATCGCGACCGCTACGACTGCTGGACGGAGCGCGTTCTGGCAGACAAGCTTTACCGGAACCGGCAGACTATTTCCTTCTGCAAGGAGCACGGGATCCGTCTGTCCGGCCCGGCCCTGGGCAAGCCTCCCAGGACCCAGGAGCTGTCTCACCAACTCAAAAAGCAGGAATATCAGGACAGCTGCGACCGCAATGAGGTGGAGGGCGTCTTTAGAACCGGCAAGACCGCTTACGGTCTGGGCCGTATTTCAGTGTGCCTGGTACAAACTACACGCTGCGTCATCGGCGTGGCCCTGCTGTTCATGAATCTGATGAAACTCCTGCGTTCCCTTTTGTGTGCGCTTTTCCTCCATCTTTTCTGCGAGGTGTTTCCCTCGTGGATTCTTCCGCATTTTTGGTGGGTTGTGGAGTAGGCCCTATTTACAGTACTAACCTCATATTTATATATGAGGTTAGTACTGAATAAAGCTGTTACATTTCGCCCTAGATCCCAGCTTTTTCTGTTAATAAATCTTTAAAACAATGTTTACAGACCAATAGGAAAGAATCCACTCCACTCCACCTATCTTATCCCTTAGCTGATTCTGCTCCTGCCGAAGATGCAGTATTACGCAGAACCGTATCATTTGCCGAAAACCCGTTAAGTCCAACTTGGTGGGTTGGGGCAATTGGACAGTTGCATGGTACTTCGGGGCAACTGCATAGACATACGCACCCGCTACTGGCTAAGGCAAAAGTCTCTTCTCGCACGGAAAGGGATTTTCTTTTTAGTTTCTTCATTGTTAAGGTCTTCCTTTCATTATCAATTTAAATGCACCTGATTAACAGTATACATTTATTCCGATATATATATTTCCATTTGATTCTGCGCGTTTTTCAGAGTTTCCTGAAAGTCCGAATTTTCATACACATAAGAATACATCGCAGCTTTTGGAGACAAGTGGTTGTTATAATATGTTCCTGTGATTTCTTGGGTAAAGCCTACGAACTGCTGAAATTCCTCATGCGTTGGCCAGTCGATACTCTCGTTTGGATTGACCGTTCCGGTGAAACCATTTACTCCTGCTTCAATATGGTGATTTTTCCCCTGTGAAATCTTTTCATACAAAAATTCATTTGCCGGATTCAAGACAGACAGTTCCTCCAAACCAATAGCACTCTGAACCTCAAAGCTGAGAAGAATTTTGATATAGTTGTAAGCATTTTGCAAATTTTCGCTGTTTGCACGAACGGCCACAGGGTATCGTATTTTTGCTTGAATCCCTCCCTCTATATCACGTATAGGCATCATAACCGCTTCGTCTATCGTTTTAAGGGCAGCAAAATTGGTGAAAAAATTGCTGAATGAACCAGTAAGAGCTGGTGTCCACAACACATCCCCATTGCGGATTGCCGCTGCGCCGTAGAGAGCAGAGTCGTTGTGAAAATCACAATAATCCGTTGGACAGCTTTCCATAACAGCTTTGTACCATTGGAAACCAGCGTAAAGCAACGGTGATGATAAGTCAACATTCTTGGTATCATAATCCGCAATAGAAATTCCAGAAAATTCTACAACATCTGTAACAGAAAGAGCGTTGCGAAACAACTGCCGGGTCTGGGAAAAATCCTGCATGTAGCGTGTGGTTTCATCTAAGAAGCCCTGATAATCTTTGCATGCGTCTACATTAAAGCCAGTTTCTTTCAAAGCTGTCTGACTGGTAACAAGTAATGGGAAATCATAACTGATAGGTATGATGAATCGCTTTCCATTCCAAACTCCCCCATCCAGCACAGCTTTGTTGTAAGGCTCCCAGTTGAACTGGTCTTCCTCAAAAAAAGGTTCCATATCTGCGAAAATCCCTTGACGCACCAATTTTTCCACATCCATAATTATATCATCAACGATGAAAACATCTGGTCCCTCCCCAGCCATAATCTGTGCAGCAACATGATTATATAGCTCGTCCCTCAAATCAAAACTTCCAAAATCATACTCCGGTTTGATTAGCTCCACTTTTATATCGGGATATACTTCCTGATAGCGATCCAACGCCAGACGCATCATTGCGCTATCCTTCAAATCACCCAAACAGAAAACAGCCAAGCTCTCGTTTTTTTGTGCAGTAATATTCTGCGATGAAGTAGACCCACAGGCAGATAGTAAAATAATTAAAAATGCCCAATATATTATTTTTTTCACGAAATAACCACCTTTCACCAACTCATCATCTAATTTCAATACACAAAACACCAATAATTAAATAGATGCGACAAATCAATGTGTACAATCCTAGGGAGAACCGCAAGCGAGAGTTGTATCCAGGGAGATCGTCCCGACTACAGATTTTCCACCAGCGAAAAATGGCGTTCATCTTTGGCAACATTTCTCAAAGGAGCAGTAATCAGGATTATGGGGTAGAAGACACAGTTCACTGAACAGTTTTGACACGGTGAGGACACATATTGTCCATCACGCCTTGGGATAGAGAAACAGGAAGAAATCAAGAACAGTCCTCAGATCTCTGCCATTGAATACCGCATCAATCGCAGGCCGGGCGGGACTGCCCAAGGTTTCAGACAACGCCATTGACTGGGAAAGGTATATTGAACACCAAAATCATCTGTGCATTTCAAAATGGAACAACCTACCGAATCATGAAAAACATCTTCGGTTTCCGAAAGACCGTTTACAGAGGGTTGAGAAAGAATCTGAACCGATTGCATGTACTTTTCGCCAGCGCAAATCTGTAATATGCTTGCCAGAGCGGGCGACTCTCTATTCCACGCTTAGGGTATTTGCGCCCTTTGGTCTGGATGAGGTATAGAAAACGAGGAAATCATTCTCTATTTTGTTCCTTTATTTGAATCTTATCTTCACTTTTGGCTGTTTGCTGGTATTTTCCTTGATTTATTCATTGCTTCCTAACAAGAAACTGGCGTTGTATAATATGAATATCTCACAACGCCAGCCCCATATCAAACACTTTTCAGCTAACAGATTTTCTTGCTATTTAGAAACTGTATTTACAACTGTGGAGAAAGATACATGCAAAAGATATCCGGTGCATTTTTAGATGCCTGTTGGTATCAAGCCTTCAGCTTAGCCGAAACTATTGACTGCCTGACAAGAAAAGCCCTCGTCCTTTTGGCATCCTCCAATTATAAATACAGGTTCTTAGATCTAACTATGGCTACCCGCATTATGTGCTATATTGTAGGTAGAGGCGGCTGATGATTGTCTCGTGCTCGCTGAGGGGCGTACGTTGCTTTGCGCATTAAGCCCGATTTGATGTGTTGGGGCAATCGGACAATCACACGAGTCTACACAATCGCAAGCACAACCACATCCACAACGACTTAATGCAAATACTTCTTCCCGCACAGATAAAGTTTTTTTGTGCAATTTTTTCATGACCTATTTCTCCTTTTCTTATTAAGCTGAAAAGCATTTGAATAATATAAGGACAAATTAACTAATTATTTTTTAGTAAGTCTTCAATAATGCTGATAATGCCATTTATAGAATTGAATCGGTACTCTTCAAGCATCTTTGGAGGAATATGTATTGAGAATGCCCGTTCAATTTCGAAAAACAAATACGTCATATCTATTGCATCAAAATCCCAAAGTGCCCCCGTTAGCGGGAGGGTTCTTCCATCCTCCCACAATTTTCTCAGGGTTGTCCTTGGTATAAACTTCATAAAAATGGGATATAGTCTTTCTTCCATCTCTTCTTTGCGCATAAAAACCTCTTTTCATAATGCTCCGAGTATATTAGTTATATAAGCGTACAGTTGCTCCTGGTCACTTTCGTTTAAGGCGCAAAATATTGGAATATTGTTCTGTCCTTTTAGGCGCATATTGTACGCCGTTTCTAACGCACTTTCTTCTGGAATGAATACATGCTGTTCTGCTCCAGTAAACTTCGTTGTCTCAACATGCAGGGTGCAATTGGATAAATGGAGTGCGTCAATTCCAAACCCAAACTGGTAGTCAAGTTCTGTGTGGATAGACCGGATTGATTCGTCCGAAGGAGTGCTATATGCCATACACACCAATGAAAAATCTGGACGAATAGCTCGTGATACTAAATACGTGTAAACACCGCTATCATTCTGAAATAACTGATCCATTGGCACAGCTGCCCCTGGACAATGGAACAAAATCACATCAGGGTTTTCATTGACCTCTATCATATGCATGTAAAATTTAAGTTTTTTTATAAATTGGGGGACATTTCTCAGTTTTTCATATCCATAAAGCATACTCAAAAGTAATGAAGATCCATGAAATCCAAGAATATTATATTCGGGATTAGGACCAACCGTGCTGACTTTATATCCATCTCTAATGAACTTATTTGTCAATGAGAGCGTAATTTCAAAGCTATCAGCCTCAATTCCTAAATCATGAACAAAAACTACTGGAACGTGCGCCTTGTAATTTCCATATGAAATCCGGTTGAATATATTAAAGGACTCTTGAAATCCATTGTGCCAAGTTGCTCCATAGATCTGACAAGCATTCTCAATTTCTTTTCGTTGTGGTTTTCTCAACGGGAGACAACAAAATATCTCCTTTCCCATAGCAACTGCACAGTGAATAACATCAATTGCATTATAAAATGAGGGATCATTCTTGTAATCACCATATGGCACAATAAGCGCATCACATTGCTTCAGTGCAACCTCGATTTCACATTGCACAAGCAAATCACTTTCGCCAGTGCGATTGGCTGCGTAAAACGGTGTGCGCCCAAATAATCCCAATCCCACAGGAGAAACCAATGCTGAAATGCTATACTCAGGTTGAAACTTTGAAAAATATAAGGTCAATGGTAAACACCTAGCTGAAAATGGATAAATCATAGCTTTCCGCATTGTGAAATCCTCCTAATCAAATAATTACCGAGGAATTGTAGTATTTATTCATTTCGCGAATGAGAGCATATTGTCTCAGTTTATTTTCTGCACCTTTACGAGAATCTTCACAATAGTTTAAACGCATTTCTGAAGATAAGGCCCCATCTTTCTCTGAATATTTTGCACACAAATGGCAATGCAAAAATGCCCAACAATTTTTACAAGACTCACTTGTAGATTGTGCGATATTCAGCAAAGTGCGGACTTTTTCCATGTTTATCCCGTCACGAACATTTCCAATAATCATGGGATCAGCAATTTCACTCACCCGTTCACATGGGATAAAATCCCCATCTACTGTGACCATCAGTCGCGACTCACCCGGTACACAAGGACCACCCGGAGCACAAACATCCAAGAATGATTGGCGCTCAGATAATTCTTCAAGATTCTTTTTTATACTCCCAACATAATTCATATAAATTGGAGAACATTTTTTACTTGGGAATCGATTAGCAAGACTTAAGTATTTTAAGAAAACATGATAACGTTCTTTTTCGACATAGGACTCACTAAATACATTTTTTTCGGTTGCCCCTATATCATCAATTATCGTTGAAGAAACATTGAGTTTTTTGAGAAAATTATAATCTGAGAACAAAGAATTAATCTTATCAAAATCCTCGCTTGGGTTTAACACCATATTTATCGAGATAGTCTTAAAGTAGTCGGGATATTTATCATAAATATTCCGCAACACATCAATAACGACATCAAAACTTCCCTTTCCTCCACTAAAAATGCGGCTTCTATTATGAATCTCTCTGGGGCCATCCAAACTAACTAGTAAGACAAACTTATGTGCAGCGAGAAATTCGATTACATCATCAGTTAACAGAGTACCATTTGAGGTAACAGTAAAATGAATATCTTTCCCACGCAACTGGTCTTCACAAAAAGCGACCACTTCTTTGAGCAAAGAGAACTCAAGAAATGGCTCACCCCCGTAGAACCCTATATAAACAGACTGAGTATCCACCGAATGGTCTCGCAAGTACAGGATTGCTGCCTTTGCCACTTCTACGGACATTCTCTTGCTAGAATGTGTACGTTGGCTACCATCATTACAAGTATAATGACAATATGCACACCGAAAATTGCAGTTTTGTGTCAACTGTAGTGTCACTTTCTGAAGACGCCTTGCTAAAAAATGTTCAGCAAACGGTGTGTAAACATGCTCTATTTTTTTTACGTGTTTTACTGACAGTAACCCGTTTTTGATTAACTCAGAAATCTCCTGTGAACTGTTTTGAGCATCTTCTAATGTAATGTCCCCATCCTTTAAATTAAATAATATTTGATATGCATCCGGTGAAATCGGATATATATTGTTTCGATTTGAGTCAAATAAATAGCAACTGTTAATCGTTTTAAATAAATAGAATAATGGCTGAACCATATCATGCACTCCTTTAAAAAATCACCAATTTCGGCGTATCGCTCCTGCAAGATTTTTTGATATGACCCATAATTGCCCGCTTCTCCTCCTATTTTTGTCTTATTCTATATTCTAAATATTATCGTTGATCCTAATTTACGTATGTTCAAGTTGTAATTGCAACAGACTTTTGAAATAATCATGTAAATATAAAATGGCCGCCTTTGCCACTTCCCTAGATATACACTTATTGAAATGTGTACGCTGGCCACCATCGTTACATGTGTAATGGCAATAGGAACAACGAAAATTACAATTTTGTGTCAATTGTACAGTTCTCGTTTCTCTTAGCCGAAGAACGCTGTTTTAAGTGGGTACTCCCCGGACCCTTATTATCTTATTTTGCTTTAGATAATAATCCATTTTTTACTATTTGTCAATACGCACGGAAATCAATTTTGCAAAAAAGTGAGACAGGTAGTAAAATAGAGGGATGAAAAACATGGTCGATAAGATTGGCTTTTATGGCGACGTGACCTTCAAGTAGTCCGAATTAGGAAAAGATGACTCCCCTTTGTGATTTGAACGCATTGGGGAGTCTTCTTTTGCTGCTTGTGCGCAGATTTATAGTAAAAGCAGTTGAAAAAAGTTTTTGTAACGAGTAGAATGAGGACATGAGCTATTCAAAAAGATATAGAGAACGGACAATAGA
>OFGK01001801.1_pt1 | contig 10013 bp, 6 predicted proteins | sample 1521771 | NCBI WGS metagenome assembly OFGK01 (sample SAMEA3504088, study PRJEB24116) | mouse gut metagenome | biome: mouse gut; feature: mouse-associated habitat; material: faeces | place: Denmark | collected 2011 | reverse complement strand
AAACGGGGTTTCTGTGACAGTATAAAAAGTAACCGCTGAATCTCCTCTGTCCGTATCACTATAAATTCTCATCTTGCAGTATCCTTCTATCGCATCTTTCATATCAATTTTCAACTCTATTATCTGATTATCTTTTAAAGTAGAAGCATCTATTTCAAATACTTCTTGTAGTCCATCTTCCTGATCGAACTCAAAATAAATTTTACTAAAATTTTTTCTCTGATAAGTCGCTACCTGTATCTCAACCACCAGCTCATCATAATAGATCATATCCTCATTGATAAATAAATTCTGTTCTATGAGTCTATCTTTTGTCAGCACTCCAATATCTTGAACATTTTCTCCTCGTGGTATATTATCCCCATAAAGTTTTATATATCCTACTTTCCAAAGCTGATATTTCAAAGAAGATCTTTTTACTACATTAAAGATATTATTCCCATAAAAAATATTATAAGAGAATCCACATACTGTAAATATCAAACAACATCCTAATACTAATATAAAAATTACTTCCCATAACCTTTTGTTTCTTTTTTTTATCATCTCTTCGTTCATTCCCATCTTCTATCTATCGTCTTTTACCATTTATATGCCTTGTATATTGACAGAAAATACAGAAAATCTGAATATAACATCCAAAGGACAAAGGCAAATGCTGCTGCTCTCCCTATGATTCTTCTACACCATATTAAAACCCTTTGACCTTTTGATCTGGTTTTTTCGCTTTCTGTATCTAATCTTCCAAAAGTTTCTCCGCAAGCAAACGCTAAAATCGGTATCATACATAAATAATACCTCGCTTGATATCCTCCCATATATCCTCGCTCTATAAAACCACGATATCCATTTAAAAACTGTGTGATAATTGTAATGAGGAGAGAAATAACTGCGGAAATATATACCATGTCATAGATATCTTTTTTTCTTATCCATTGCACAATCCCTATAATTCCTCTGACAAAACACAATATAACAATGAAATAAAAAGGATATCGGACAAATGGTGCAAATACTTTCATCATATAAAATCTTCCGTTATAAATACCACTCCATGTATAGATAAAATTTTTAAAAAAGTGTTCCATATAGGCAAAGAAACTCATTACTTCTCTTTCTTCTTCTGGAATGATATTGAGTTCATTTGGTGCGATCACCTCTAATCCTGGCTGAATACTTCCATAATTTTTTAAAATAATAAAAAAATACGCTGCCGCTATCAGATAAATAGGAAGTGATGCAAAAAAATACCGATTTGCAATCAACTTTAAATTTCGATTGCGAATGAGTTCAGCAAGAAAAATCACTGCCAACATGAGCACTAATATCTCTCCTGTGGTCAGCTTACTCATAATAGAAATAAAAAATCCTAATGCTACAAGAAAATACGTGCCATAATTTATTCTTTCTTCATAATAACGAAATACCCCAATTAAAAACAAAATCACTCCTAAATTAGACAAATTGTCATTTGTCACACCTGAACCACAGAGCGCTAACATTGGCACAGAAGTCGCTGCTACGGCAAACACACTATGATAAAATCCTGACATCGTAAAACGCTTCATACGTGAATATCCAAAATAAAGAATAATCAACATCGTAAAAGACGTCAATACAATATTAGCGAGTTTTAAAGGGTATAAATCCACAAACATCTCTTCCCCTTGTGGGTCAGTCGCATTTAACAGTTTCATCATATGATAATAAAGAGGTGGATGACCTAAATAACAGACCTTATGCTCATTAAAATACCAAAATCTCGGTTCTCCCCTGCTCACTCCACCGCCATATAAAGTAATATTTTCAAATTCTGGTATGATTTTATCAGGATATTCTTCTAAATACGCGACATAAGAAATATGCGCTTCTTCATCTGGCACATACCAAATTTGTTCCATATAATAAAACATCTTAAAAACAAAATAGACAAATACAAATCCATAAATAGCGAAAAGTTTTGCTTCTTTTGCAATTTCTCTTTTTGTGATTTTCTCTGACATATCTTATTTTAACCTGCTAATCCACTTTTTATATATTCTTCAATCGCTTCCTTCCAATCCGCTGCTCTATAATCCGTTGTTAATTTTAACATATAATTTTCTAACACAGAATATGCTGGTCTGGCAGCAGGAGCATTATATTCTTTCGTTGTGATCTTTTTCACTTTTGTATTCTTTCCTGCTAAACGGAAAATTTCTTCAGCAAATTCTGCCCAACTGCATTGCCCCTCACAAGTTCCATGAAAAATTCCATAATTTTCTGTCCAGATTAACTGATCAATAATTTTTACTAATTCCACTGCACTGGTAGGACTTCCAATTTGATCTCCCACCACCTTTACTTCCTCATTTGTTTCAGAAAGTCTCAACATTGTTTTGACAAAATTTTTTCCATCCCCATAAAGCCATGCAGTACGAATGATAAAAAATTTCTGCGCAAATTGTTTTACAAACTCTTCCCCTTGTAATTTTGTCTTCCCATACATTCCCTGTGGATCTGTTTTATCAAATTCTATATAAGGTTGTTTCGCATCTCCAGAAAATACATAATCAGTGGAAATATGAACCATTTTCGCTCCCATCTGTGCCGCTGCAATACTCAAATTTCTAGGACCAATCGCATTGATCTGGTAAGCAGAATCCACCTGTGTTTCACAGGCATCCACCCCTGTATGCGCTGCACAATTAATAATAGCATATGGGTTTATAGATTCGACTAACTCTATTGTTTTATCTATATCTGTAATGTCTAACTCTTCGACATCTGTATTAATCAATTCCAACGCTGTATTATTTCCATAAAATTTGTTCAGCGCCCTTCCTAATTGTCCATTACAACCTGTTATTATAATCTTCTTTATCTGTTCCATTCTAAAACCTTCCTCCATTCCTACGCTATCTTCTGAATATATATACCATTTTTGAAGCACACTATTATATATTCTACACAATTATTTCATTCCTAGCAATACTTTTCTTTTTATATTCTTTATTTTTATGACCTTATTTTCATTATCTTCTAATTTTCTGTATAATATTCTAAAATATATGATATTTTAAAATGACAAAAATCAAGAAACATCTTAGGTCAAAAACGAACCAAAGGTTCGCTCCAGAAAGAAGCTATTCCAACGAAACCGCGCTCCCGCTCCGTTCCAGACGTAATGGTACTAAATTCGCAGCCCCTTACAGGTCTGCTCATTAAGTGCCAACGTCTTCCAAGGGGCTTCTTATGGAATACTTTCTTGCCTTAAGCTACTTTTTTGACTCGGCTAGTTTTTAAAAATGGAATAACACGATAAAATAAAAAATAATTAGTATTTTTATACTTTTTTATTTTATTGTTACAGTGAAATTCATTTTTCAAAACTATAAATGAGCAAATTCCGAAAAATGCAAAAAAGTATAACATATAGTCTTCGTAATAAAGACTTTTTTCTGTATTTTTTGTGCATTGTTTGTATAATATAAAATTCATTTTGCAATATTTTATATTTGCTTATTTATAGCTCACAAATTAGCCAAGACGACAAACGAGCGGAGGCGAGGAAGTATTCCGAAAGAAGCCCCTTGGAAGACGTTGGTACTTAATAAGCAGCACTGTTAAGGGCTGCGAATTTAGTACCACTACGTCTGGAACGGAGCGGGAGCGCGGCTTCGCCTAAATACTTCCTCGCCGTAGCGACCCTTTGGTTTTAATGTAGATGAAACGATAAAAAATTAAAATAAAATGTTTAAATTAAGTGGAAAATTATGGGGATTTATGCTAAACTATAAGAAGCGAAATAACAAAGAAACATAGTAAAATATTTTATAGGATTTGAATAACAGAGGTGATAGAAAAACATGAGAAATGAAACGACAAATAGAGTATGGGAAAGATATGATGATCCTATACGACAATTAGTATTGTGGGGATGGGATAAAGATGAAAATCCAGCTTTTTGTATTTTATATGGAAAGCAAAAGACAGAAAGAGATCTTTTAAAAGATGCAGTGGAATATGAATTATATTTCATAGCAAAAGGAAAAAATGGGCATCTGCCGTCTTTTCCAGAGGTCAAAGCAGATGGAACATACCATAATTTAGATCTTTATGATACGAATGGCAGTAAGCTGAAAGAAAAGAAAAATTTAAAAGAAAAGCTTCTATTGCCTTATTATGAAAAACTTCCTTATGCCTCTATTATTGAGGAAATAAAAGAGAAATATAAAAAATTAGAAGATTTTCGTTTCGCTGAGAATCCGAATCAGATTCTTTTATTAGAAGAATCATATAAAGATCAGTTTCAGACAGTATGTCAACTATTTTGTGATCCGAGTCTCTATATGCGTAAGAAATATCTGAATCAGCTTTTAGAACAAAAGCTTCCAAAAGATTTTTATCAATATATTTTAAAAATAGGAAGCACAGAAGTGATAGCTGGAATATTTTTAGAGATGGCGAAAAGACGAGATGATATGCTTTTAGAAGAGGCAGAAGGCTGGAAAGAAGTAAAAGCATTTGCAGAAAAAAATTATATGGACGGGGTAGAACGCTGCGCGACTATCTATTGCAATGTGATGGATGAGAAAAAAAGAGAAGAGAGAGGAAAGGATATCAGAGAGCATCTTTCTGATATGGACTTACATTTTCTCAGATCGGAGAATGAAGATGAGAAAGAATTAGATGGTACTTTGTATAGAAAGTATGCGAACGATGGCAGCCTTTGTGCATATCGTTATGAATATGTCAGGGAAAATAATAGATGGCATCGAAAAGAAATTTTAAAACCTGCTTTTTATAAAGAGAGTATTTATTGTGATGGAAGAAAGTTAAATATCATAGCAGTTAAGAACACGATTCAGGAAGCGGAAATTTATGGTCTTTTTGATGTTTTAGGAAAAGCAGCTTATTATATGGATGCTCCTAGAATGTATTATTATTTTGGGGCTAATGACGGAGGTAAGAGCAGGAGTTATTTTAGAAGATATTTAAGAAGAGCGATAGAAGATTATGGTAAACGAGATGCGGAAATTTATATGAATATTATGAAGGTGTTATTTACCAGTTATCAAGAAGGGGATTATCTATCAAAGTTTCAGGGAAATTTTCAATCGAATTATTTTATTGCTCATTTTCTATATAAAAGGGCTGAAATAAGTCCTCCAGATTATGAATCATATTCTTATGTAGAATATTATACAAAGATGAGAGAATATGTAAGAAATGATCAATTTCTAGGGCTAGAAGGGCGTTTTGAGGCTTATCCAGAGATTTGGGATCAACATTTAAAAGAAACAGCGGAAATTGCGAGTGCTTCAAAAGTGGGAAGTATCGTAAAAGCTTGTTATTATATTTTAAAAGAGAATATGGAAAATGGACGTTTAGAATCGGAGTTAGAAGAAGATGTCATTGTCGCTCTTTCAGATTCTTTTTATGAACCTCTAAAAAGATTAGGAGAGAAATTATTAGAAAAGTATTTAAAAAATGTGGACAATATCGAAGAAGAGCTTTTATTTGTGTTATTAAAGAGCTTGAGAAAAGAATTGCAAGATATTGCCATTTCCTATATAGAAACTCATACAGTTTCTGTAGAATTATTGATTTCTATCGCACAGATTTCTGAGCATATGGCGTGGTATCCTAGTTGGAAAGAAAAAGTATTAGGGCTTTCCGAGGAAGAAATGGTTTCTTTTATACTGTTATTTTTTGAGAAAAGAGAAGAATTTAAGGAATGGGAAGCAGAAGAGGCGAAAGATGTTCTGCATAAGAAGGTATTAGAGGTCAAGGGATATAGTTGGGAAGCGAAGGAAAGACTATTTTCTTTTTTCTATCCTATGTTATGGACTACAGAACAGATGCCAAAAATGTTCATTGATTTGATAGAAGATATTTTGTTCTCATTGGAAAAAGAAGAATTGAGAAAACTGCTTGATACATGTTCTTTGGAAAAGAGAGAAACGGAATTATGGCAGGAAAAGGTGAGAATCATAAATCTTCTTTCTATGATAAAGAGTGGTGACATTTCAGATTCTTCTCAGGTAGCTGATTTGATAGAAAAAGGAAGCAGCCAGATGTTACAGGTATTATTAGAACTTTTACAAGAACATCCAGAGGCATTAAAAGAGAAGATGGAATTATTTTTGATGTTTGCCGAATCGCCGATTCCGATATTAAACGAAATGGTAGAAAAAGTATTGCATGAGGCATCGTCAGAAAAGAGAAAAGAGCAAATCAGTGTATTGATAGGTTCTCCGATAGAAAGGGCATATTTATTGGGGATATCAGAGATAGAAAAAGAATATTCCTGCAATATTCCAAAGGAATTTATGCTGAAACTGATGGAGCATCCAGACCAAAAGGTGAAGGCATATATCGCACAAAAATCAGAATATATCATTCAAGAGTTGGGAAATGGAAATACAGAGTTATTTTTATACTATGTAAGAACATTATTATATCTTCCAAATAAAACAGTGAAGTCCAAACAGTTTATTTATCAAAGACTTCCGATTTTTGCGAAAAAATATCCAGAAAAAAATACGGAATTAGAAAAGATTCTGTTAGATATCGGAGGATCAAACTGTAAAAAGGACGCAGAACAGGCTTTGGTGGCTTTTGCTAAAATAAGAAATGAGGTGAAAACTGTTGAAGGTTAATTATCAATATATGAGCCCATCTATGTGCATACAAAAAGAAAATCATACCACACTTGGATTGGCAGCGGATAATTCTAGAAAGGAACGAGTATCCTTTCAGGGAAAATTAAAAGACCCTTTGATCTTTCGAGATGCTATGTTAATGTTAAGAGAAATTGTGATATCTGGAAAAGAAATTGAGAAAAAAGAGAGAAAAGAATTTTTTGCATGGCTCAATCAGGAAATCGAGCGAAGAATACAATTACATGAGAAATATGCGCCCAAAGTCAGAGAAGAATTGACAACGAAAATGAAAGAAGAAGAGGGCAGACGAAGAGAAAAAGAAGAAGAAGTGAAACAGTTAAAAAAAGTTTTAAATAAAATGCAAAAAGAGATAGATGAACTCAGCGTCTGGAAGGATTATAATAAATTAGAAAGAGAATTTTGGAAATTTATCAAAGAAAAGGATTATGATTTATGGTTTGTGCTAGATCCTGTCATTACAGTACATCGAGATGAAGTGTCTTTTGAAGCATTTTCTATTGATGAATCGACATATGGTTGTTTGTCTATTCCGATAGAAGAATTTGAGTTATTAAAAACTCCTTCTTTAGGGACTACCAATATTGACTTTTCCGCAAAATTGGCAAAGGAAATTGAGCGTTTCCGGACAGATACTGATGTCACTTTGTCAGTCAATCCAGATGGTTTTACTGTAGATATGGGTGTGATGCCAGAACATATCGAAAAGAAAATTGATTTGCCAGAAACATGGGTAAAAGGGTTTTGCCAAGTTTCTTCTGCTGCCTGTCTAAATGGAGTAGATGTTGAATTGACCCCAGCAGATTTCTATGATATCTGTTCTTTTTTAAGAAGGCATAAAGCGAAAAAGAGTCCTCGATATATGAAGTGGATTTTAGAACCCAAGAAGCGTGTGAGAATTATATTTGAACCTTATCATACAGAACTTGTTTTACATGCTGTATATCAGGGTGAGAGAAAAAGAGAAGAGAAAATATGGGGGAGAAGGCGTTGGTTAGTCGCAGAACGCTTGATTCCATTAGCAAAAAGTTTTCATGTGCGTTTATTAGGATTTGGAATGCCACAATTTATCATAGCAGATCTAGGAGTTATGAAAATGACAATCGGTTTTTCCTCTTGGTCTTCTAATGACTGGGTGAAGGGGACAGCCTTCAATATCATGGCAGGATTTGTTTCAGAAGGAAATTATCGTGATGTCTATAAGCTTTTACAGAAAGAAAGAGGTCTTTCTATAAAAGAAATACAAGAACAACTGCGCGTTAGCGCCCAAGAAGGCACAACAAAATCTGGAATAGGGATGATGTTGAAAAAAGGAGAGGCGTATTATGATGTGACAACGGACAAGGTAAGGTTTAGACAGCTTTGCAGTGAGCCGATTCCAGAAGAACTTTATAAAGTGACAGGAATGGAAAGAAAAGTGAGCAAACTTCAAAATGCCAGTTTAGATTCTTTTTGTGCAGTAAGAATGGAAAATGGGGATTATTGTTTTTCACAGGAATATATGGAAAAAGATAACTATGGGAGAAATAAAACGAAAAACGCAGAGCTTGTGATAGATGAAGATGGACAAATTAAGACAGTATCTTGTACCTGCGCAGAATTTCAGAAAGGAGATAGAAATATTTCAGATCCTTGTGCGCATATCCTCGCGTTATATTTGATGTCTTTTAAATTTTTCGGTCTTCCTTTTGAAACGGGAAAAAATTATAAAATAAATGATATTATGGAGATGTTGCTATGATAGTTACGCCAAATGATAATAGAACTGGATATCGAAAAGCTGTGAATGAAATGGGGAAAAAGGAGTTCACTTTTCTGAAAATGCAAGAGTATGGCTTCTGGCCAAAAGATTTGCCGACTCCTTATGAACGCCAACAAAATGAAACAGAAGAAGATTATAAATATAGAAAACAATTATTAAAGGAATACCAGAAATTAAGTGAGAAGATCGCGAAAGTCTATGAAGAGATCGGGGAAATTGATAAAAAATTATTAGAGCTTCAAAAAGAGTATAAAGATACATGGGATTATGAGAAAATCCGTCAGGAAGTTTCGCGGGCGATTATGAAAGAATCGCTGGAGAGAAGAGCGGAGCGGAAGGCACAGAGAGAAGCACAGCAGGAGAAAAAAAGGCAGGAATGGCAGAAAAAGAAGGCGGAGAATATTGTATTTATCGGAAGAGGATATTCTTCTCTTCTCGCTCAAAAAGAAACGAAAAAGGAACAGCTTGAGAAATTCCATCTGCCTGTTTTAGAAGATGATAAGCAATTAGCGGAGTTTTTAGGGATTTCTTATTCAGAATTACGGTTTCTCACTTATCATAGAGATGTAGTAAAAAAAGATCAATATTATCGCTATGAAATTCCGAAAAAGAGCGGAGGAATGCGTAAAATTGCTGCACCTAAGCCAGGATTAAAAGCGATACAGAGAAAAATTTTAACAGAGATTTTAGAAAAAGTTCCTTCTTCTGATTATGCTCATGGATTTTTAAAAGAACATTCTGTCGTGACAGGCGCAAAAAATCATTCGCTCTCGCCGGGGTATCTGATCAATATGGATTTAGAGAATTTCTTCCCGACGATAACTTTTGAGAGAGTGAGAGGAGTCTTTCAGATGTTCGGATATTCTGGTTATATCGCTTCTTTGTTTGCGATGTTATGTACTTATTGTGAGAGAATTCCGATAGAGGTAAAGGGTGAAACTTGTTATGTAAAAACTTCTGAGAGAATCCTTCCGCAAGGTTCACCAGCTAGTCCGATGATCACTAATATTATATGTTCTAAGATGGATTTGAGAATAGGCGGTTTGGCTAAGAAATTTGGGTATCAGTATAGCCGATATGCAGATGATATGAGTTTTAGTCTTGAAAAGGGAAAAGAACCATATCTGGGAAAATTTTTGGGATATATAGAGAAAATTGTGGAAGAAGAAGGATTTCATATCAATCCAAAGAAAACCCGCGTTTTGCGTCCAAATACATGTCAGAGCATCACAGGGGTTGTTGTGAATGGAGAAGAACTCGGTGTGAATAAAAAATGGGTGAAGAAGTTTCGAGCCCTTTTACATCATGCTAAAATAGAGGCGAAGGAAGGAAAGATTTCTAAGGAGAAGAGGAATCAGATAACAGGGGGGATCGCATGGCTTAAGAGTGTTAATTCGGAGAGGTATCAAAAGATGATAGAGGAAGCACAAGGAATTTTGAAAGGGGTATAGAGAAGGGTATTGTTTGAGGGTTTTAGCGAAAGGTTTGGAATAGGGGAGGGGCTGTTTGAAGGAGTTAGCGAAAGGGTCACGCAGCCGCGCTAAGATACCCACGTCAGACGCGCTCTCGCTCCGTTCCAGACGTAG
>OFGK01001793.1_pt1 | contig 10056 bp, 8 predicted proteins | sample 1521771 | NCBI WGS metagenome assembly OFGK01 (sample SAMEA3504088, study PRJEB24116) | mouse gut metagenome | biome: mouse gut; feature: mouse-associated habitat; material: faeces | place: Denmark | collected 2011 | reverse complement strand
GGAGCGGGAGAGCCACAGCAACCCCGATATTGACTACGACAGGAGCGCGTCGAACTACGAGCTGCACGAATCCGCTTCATCGAACTATGCCGAAGCCATTCAGAACCGCATTGACGATCTCCTGCTGGTCAAGGCCGTGAGAAAGGATGCCGTGCGCATGTGCGGGCTTATCGTCACCTCGGACAAGGCGTTTTTTGATGCTCTCACGCCGGAGGAAACAAGGCGTTTCTTTGAGGAGAGCAAAGCCTTTCTCACGGAATTTGTGGGCGCGGAGAATGTCATTTCCGCGATGGTTCACATGGATGAAAAGACGCCGCACATGCACTTCCTTCATGTGCCGGTGACGCCGGACGGGAGGCTCAACGCCAACAAAATCTATACACGCCAGAGTCTGCGGAAACTGCAATCAGAGCTTCCCGCTCATCTGCAAAGCCGGGGCTTCGTCATTGAACGCGGCGTGGAACAGACGCCCGGTTCCGCGAAAAAGCATCTGGCTACCCGCGAGTTTAAGCAGCAACAGGAAGCATTGGAGAAACTGATTCAGGAGTCCGAAGAGACCGCACGGAATTCCCGGCAGCTTATCAACGCATTGGAACAGCGTGAAGAAGAGTTGAGAAAGAGCATTGAAGAGTATGAACGGCAGTCCGAGGATGCGGAAAAAATTCTTCGTGAAGATTCCTCTCTGCCGAAAGCCTCTCTTTTCAATTATCCGTCCGTGCTGAAAAAAGCCTCTTCCCTCATTGAAGAACTGAAAAAGGCGCTTGCCGTCAAACACCTTGTCCAGACAGAGAAGGAAATTCTGCAACGGGAAGTGGAGTCGTTACGTCGGAAACAGACGCGGCTTGAAACGGAATACACGGCTCACAGGAAACAGAGTCATGAGGAAAAAGAGGAGCTGGAAAATCAGTTGAAGAAAATGAAGAGAATCATGGCGGGCTATCGGGAGTTTTTGCTTCTGCCGGAAATCCGGCCGCTGCATATCGAGTTCGTGGAGCGCAGGCGGATCGAACAGCTTCAGCGGCAGCAGGAAGAGGAGCGACAGCGGCAGGAGCAGGAAGATCGGGACAGGGAGCGTCGGCAGGCGCACTCCACCCGTGGCATGAGGATGAGGTAAGGCGTCGAGAGGAAATCTTCGCACAGGCCGAAGATATAGGCCCACTAGGCTTCACTTGCGTGAAGTGTGGGCGACCGTCCCGCTCGACTGGAAAGACAAAACGCCCATCCGGGGCATGGTCCCGGCGAAACACAGGAAGACCATCATGACTATCACTACAACACAGTTGAAGGAAATCAGACAGGAGTTTGCCGCTCTCAAACCCGCTTCCGTCACGCTGGACGGGAATCGAACCATGTCCGTAAAGGAAACGATCTTTGCTCTGGCACCAACGCTGGAGCGAATGAAGAAGCGCGGTTTCGGCACCCAGGAGATTATCGAAAAGTTGCACGAGAAAGGGATTGAGGTGAAGCATCAGACCTTGACCAAATACCTGGCCGAGGCCAGACGACAGCGAGGAATCCGGAAAATCCGAAAGATAGACACGCCCCCGCCGCACTCGAAACACGAACAACGCGACAGTGTTATTATTGCCGATATCCCGGATGAAGAATTGTGAACAAGCAACCACTGAGAGGAGAAAACTTTATGGCAGAAGCTTACGGATATATTCGCGTATCCAGTACAGATCAGAACGAGAGCCGTCAGCGCATCGCCCTTGAGCAGCAGGCCATCCCGTCAGACCACATTTTCATGGACAAACTGTCGGGCAAGGATTTTCAGCGCCCGCAGTATCAGGCCATGCTCAAAAAGCTCAGAGCCGGGGATCTGCTCTGCATTACGAGCATTGACCGGCTGGGCAGAAACTATGAGGAAATTCTGGAACAGTGGCGTGTACTGACCAAAGAAAAGCATGTGGATATCCTCGTCCTCGATATGCCCATGCTCGACACCAGACGCGACAAAAACCTGCTCGGTACCTTCATTGCCGATCTTGTTTTGCAGGTACTTTCCTTTGTGGCTCAGAACGAACGGGAGAATATCCGTAGCAGGCAGGCCGAAGGTATCGCTGCAGCCAAAGGGCGCGGTGTGCGTTTTGGACGCAAAATCAAACCCCTGCCGGACAACTTTCTGGAAAATTGCGACCTCTGGCGCAATGGCCAAATCTCAGGTCTGGAAGCGGCCAGAAGATGCCGGATGCCTCAAAGTACGTTTTATCGAAAAGCCGGACGGCTTCGGGAAAATGACGCTAATAGTGTCTAACAAGGTGTACTTTTTGGGAAAATCAATTTTTCTTCCTTTAGGTAAAAAAATAGTCGCTGTCAAACCTCGCTGGATAATAAAATTCTCCTTCGCCCCTCGTCCTCTCAAAGTACAGTTTTTGGGGAACGGGTGGGGCAATGGCAACATCTCTCCAAGTTAAATCAAAACAGCGCGTGGCCGCGCATGGCGAAGTCTTCACCGCCGAACGGGAAGTCAAAGCCATGTGCGATCTCGTTGCTGACGAATGTTCCCGTATAGACAGTCGTTTTCTTGAGCCCGCCTGCGGCAATGGTAACTTTCTCGCTGAAGTGCTTCGACGCAAGCTGGAAGTCGTAAAAAGACGCTACGGCAAAAGCAGGCATGAGTATGAGCGCTACGCTGTTTTGGCGCTGTCCAGTCTCTATGGCGTGGACATCCTGAGCGATAATGCGGAAGAGTGCCGTATCCGGCTTCTGAATCTTTGGAATGAAGAATACTACAACACTCTTGCCGCACCCGTCGATGGAGAGTTGCTTGCGGCTGTTCGGTACATTCTAGAGCGCAATATTCTGTGCGGTGATGCGCTCACGCTGCTTCACTCCGATGGGACTCCCATCATTTTTTCCGAGTGGTCGTTCATTTCCGGCGACCTGATAAAACGCCGAGACTTTCGTCTTGATCAGCTCATGAAAGGCGAGGCGGAAAAGCAGAAGCGGCAGAATGTGCTTTTTATGCCCGGCTGGGAATACGACGCCGAGCTCGACACGCTGATTCCATCCCCCATTCAGGAATTCGAGCCCATCGAATACTGGAGACTGTGTCATGCATGATCTCCAGCATAACCCCGATGTTTTAAGCTGTCTGGCCAATCTTTCGAGTGATGAAGTCTTTACTCCTCCAGAAGTCGCCAATGCCATGCTTGATATGCTCCCGCAAGAATTGTGGCAGGACTCAAAAGCGACATTCCTTGACCCTGCCTGTAAGTCTGGCGTGTTCCTGCGCGAGATTGCCAAACGCCTCATCGAAGGGTTGAAGGACGAAATTCCCGACTTACAGACTCGTCTCGACCATATCTTCCAAAAACAGCTCTACGGTATCGCTATTACGGATCTTACGGCCCTTCTTTCGAGACGCTCTCTCTACGGAAGTAAATGGGCCAATAGTAAATATTCTTTTTCGCGCTTTGATACGGCAGAAGGGCTTATTCGACTGAACCCAAAGTTACATCACACGTGGAAGAATGGCCGTTGTGAATTCTGCGGGGCATCGCAAAGCGAATATGATCGCAGTAGCACACTGGAATCTCATGCCTATGAATTTATCCATACTTATACCCCAGAGAAGATTTTCAAGATGAAATTTGATGTAATTATCGGAAATCCGCCGTATCAATTACATACGGCTGGAAGTGATAACGGGGCTCAAGCCAAGCCGATTTATCACTTGTTTATTCAGCAAGCTATCCAACTTATGCCTAAATTTGTTGTTATGATTTCACCCTCTCGATGGTTTTCTGGAGGATGGGGACTAGACGAATTTAGAAATAAAATGATGAATAGTAATAAAATTAGAGAAATTCACGACTATCAAAATTCTTTAGATTGCTTCTCTGGAGTTGACATAAAAGGAGGAGTATCATATTTTTTATATAATAGAGATAATGAAGGTAAGTGTAAATTTTATACACATAATTCTAATTATATACATTCAATGAGTGAAAGATTACTAAAAGAAGATGGATGTGATATAATAATTAGATACAATGAAATGATTAGTATATATAGAAAAGTTCATAACAAAAAAGAATTTGAATCATTCAGTAAAATTGTATCTGGAAGAAGTCCATATGGATTAAATACTAATCATTGTGGGTATAGTAAAAAAAAATCATCATCCGATGTAGTTTATTTTGAGAGAAAAGGATTTAATTTTATATCTAAAAGTAAAATATTAAAGAATTATGAATCTATTGAAAAATTTAAACTTTTTACTCCAAAAACCGCAGAAGATGGGAAATTACCTGGTAAAGTTATCGGAAATATAACTTATGGAAATCCTGGTACTATATGTAGTGGTACCTATCTTATGATAGGTCCATTTTCATCAGAAATAGAAATGAAAAATGCAGCAAGTTATATGGCAACAAAATTTTTTAGATGCCTAGTGGCAGCTAATAAAATTTCACAGGATGCTTATGCTAAAGTTTATCAAGCTGTCCCTATTCAAGACTTCTCCAAGCCTTGGACGGATGCTGAACTCTACGCCAAATACGGCTTAGATGAAGAAGAAATCGCCTTCATAGAGTCCATGATCAAACCTATGGATGTAGAGGCGTAGCTCATGGCGCAATATTTTCCCCCTCGCCCTCACCTTACGCCTTGGATTTATGCCTACAGTAATCCTGCTCCGGCATATAAGGGACTGCTTAAGGTCGGCTATACCACTCGCTCTGTAGAAGATCGAATCAAGGAGCAGTTCAACGTCGAACAGCCTGAAGGCTTGAAGCCCTACCGCATAGAATTTTACGAATCCGCAATGCGGAGCGATGGCTCGGCTTTTACGGACAAGGATGTTCATCGTATCCTTGAAAAAGCTGGATTTGCCCGCGTAGGGGGGGAATGGTTCCGCTGCCACGTAGAAGACATTAAAGCCGCAGTGCTGTCTGCTAGGCATCGTATGGGGAGCATGACCGGCAGAACACTGGATTTTGGCATGCGTCCGGAACAGCAGACCGCCGTGGATAAGACCGCCGCCTACTTTCAAAGCGTATCCGCAGAGGGGCGGACTCCCAAATTCCTCTGGAACTGCAAGATGCGTTTCGGTAAAACTTTTGCCGCGTATCAGCTTGCCAAAAAAATGGGCATGAAGCGTGTCCTCGTACTGACGTTCAAGCCGGCAGTTCTCAGTGCATGGGAGGAGGACCTTGCTACGCATCTCGATTTCGAAGACTGGCAGTTCATTGCCCGCAATACTGAGCTTACTTTTGAAAAAGCCGATAAATCTCAACCTATTGTCTGCTTCGGTTCTTTTCAGGATTTTCTTGGGGTCAATCGGGCCACTGGAGGCATCAAGCCGCGCAATGAATGGGTGCATACTTCCAACTGGGATTTGGTCATCTTTGACGAATATCACTTCGGTGCCTGGCGTGAAAACGCCAAGAAGCTTTTTGAGCAGGAGGATGACGACACCTACGACAGCTTTGACGTGGAACATTACGACCGGGGCAATGCCTGCGACGAACAGGATTTGCCCATTACAACGAAATATTATCTTTTTTTGTCCGGCACTCCGTTCCGAGCGCTGAATTCCGGTGAGTTTATCGAAGAGCAGATATTCAACTGGACATATTCTGATGAACAGAAGGCTAAAGCCAGCTGGCAGGGCGACAAAAATCCGTATGCTTCCTTGCCCGGCATGGTTATGATGACATACCAGCTACCCGAAAATATTCGCCGCATCGCCATGCAGGGAGAGTTCAATGAGTTTGATCTCAACGAGTTTTTTGCTGCACAAGGTACTGGATCGGGTGCAGAGTTTGTCCATAAGGATCAAGTGCAGAAATGGCTGTCGCTTATTCGTGGAGCCTATGAGGAAACACTGGTCGGGGATTTGAAGCTCAGAAAGTCGAAACCCGTGATGCCTTTTGCAGATGTACGCCTTCTGAATGTACTTCAGCACACCTTGTGGTTTCTACCGAATGTGGCATCCTGTTATGCCATGAAAAATCTTTTGAAAGATAAGCAGAATGTCTTTTACCATGACTACGCGGTGAACGTTTGTGCAGGGGCTGAGGCAGGGCAGGGGGCGGAAGCGTTAAAGCCAGTTTTGGCCTCCATGAAGGGAGATCCGTTCCACAGCAAGACCATTACGCTTTCCTGCGGTAAGCTGACAACCGGCGTAACGGTGAAGCCGTGGACCGGTATATTCATGCTTCGAAATTTGAGCAGTCCTGAGACCTATTTTCAGGCGGCGTTCCGCGTGCAGAGCCCGTGGGAAATATCAACGGATGGAGGACAGAAGGAAATCGTCAAGAAAGAGTGCTATGTTTTCGACTTCGCTCTTGATCGCGCCCTTCGCCAGATAGCCGATTACAGTTGCCGTCTCGATGTACAGGGGCGTGACCCGGAAAGCAAGGTCGGTGAGTTCATCAGCTTCCTGCCGGTCATAGCTTATGACGGCATGGCCATGAAGCAGATAAGCGCACGCGAGATTCTTGATATGGCTATGGCAGGTACATCTGCTACTCTGCTGGCCAAACGCTGGGAAAGCGCGTTGCTCGTCAATGTGGATAACGACACGTTGGCGCGCCTGATGGCAAATAAGGAGGCCATGGATGCACTCATGAAAATTGAAGGCTTCCGCAGTTTGAACGAAGATATCAAGACCATTATTGCGAAGTCTGAGGCCGTAAAAAAGACAAAGAAAAAGGGTGAGGATCTGCCGCCGGAAAAGAAGCGTGAACTGACGCAGGAAGAGAAAGAGTATAAAAGTAAGCGTAAGCAGATCCAAGAAAAACTCATTAAATTCGCCACGCGTATCCCAGTGTTCATGTATCTTACTGATTACCGTGAGCAGTGCTTGAAGGATGTCATCACCCAGCTGGAACCTGAATTATTCCAGCGTGTGACGGGGCTGGCGGTAAAAGATTTTGATCTGCTCGTTTCCCTTGGTGTTTTCAACGATGCCCTTATGAACGATGCCGTTTACAAGTTCAAGCGGTATGAAGACGCCAGTCTCTGCTATACCGGCATAGACCTGCACGAAGGTGAGAAGCGTGGGGGTTGGGACACGGTCATCACGAGGGAGGAGTTCAAGAACGTGTTTGGGTAACACAGGTACTTCTCTCCTTAACAACTTGTAGCCTTCTCGCATAAAAGAGTGGGCTGTCCTAGGCTCAGGACTCATTACTTCCAATGACGTCAAAAAAGGATAAGTATGGATATGGAGGTTTCTATGTCCACTCTTTTTTACCTTTCTTCCGCTCAGATGGATGTCATTCGCCCTTTTTTTCCTCGTTCAAGAGGCATTCCCAGAAAGGACGATCAAAAAATTATCAGTGGAATTATCCATGTTCTCAAGTTCGGTCTCCGATGGAAGGATGCTCCAAAAGAATACGGCCCCTATAAAACTCTTTATAACCGTTTTGTCAGATGGAGTAACATGGGCGTCTTCGAAAAGATTTTTACGGCTCTTTCCGAAAGTACCCAGGACACCTCCCTTCTCATGATTGATGCTACCTGTCTGAAAGCTCACAGAACTGCCGCAAGTTTGAGAAAAAAGGGCTTCCTCTCGCTGTATCGGACGCACAAAAGGAGGATTGAACACCAAATTACATGTAGTCTGTGACTCCGACGGACGTCCGATTCGGACATTGCTGACAGCCGGAACCATCAGTGATTATGGCGGTGCGGCATGTCTCTTGCCAACTCTGCCTTCAACCCGAATACTTCTTGCTGACAGGGGCTATGATGCCGGATGGATTCGCAGTTTTTTGAAAAATCGAGGTTGCACTCCCTGCATTCCTTCTCGGAAAAATACAAGAGTCATGAGTATTGCAACAAGAAACAATATCTCCAGCATCACAAGATAGAACACATGTTTTCCCGGTGAATGACTGGCGTCACATAGCCATGCGCTATGATCGCTGTGCTCATACATTCCTTTCAGCAATTCACCTTGCGGCTATCGTTATTTTTTACCTTTAATGAGTCCTGAGCCTAGATAATGCCGCTGACGACACGCCTGTCATCGACTCTCGGAATGCCATGGGAACGAGGAAAGTAGCATTTGATACGAGCAATCTGTTCATGAGAAAGATAAAAAAGTTCCTTCATGGCATCCTCCCTATGCCGACAATAAGGACTTCTTATTTTTTTGGCAATTAATGAGTCCTGAACCTAGGAATGGGGTAAGACGCGCCCTCAAGTGAGTTACTGTCTCAGCGAGAAGAGCACAGCCCGGAATACCCCTCCGGTATGTTTCCATTGGACGCACCGCAAGCGTCAGCACTTATCTTCCCCTTTTGGTTAGAAATAGGTTAGAAAAATGAAAAGGCACTTACGGTTAGAAAACTGTAAGTGCCTGATTTTCTTGGTTGCGGGGGCAGGATTTGAACCTACGACCTTCGGGTTATGAGCCCGACGAGCTACCGTGCTGCTCCACCCCGCGTCATGTGAAGATGTTCTTACGCCGCTTGAGAGCTGATGGCAAGTATTTTTTCTTCAAAAATTTTGGACTACTCTCGCACAGGCTCAGGTATACGTGGACAAGGAAAAGGGAGACTTCCTCTTGTTGTAGGTTCCTGATTTTAGGTGTAAACGGCTTTACTGAAAGTCTCGGAAAAGAAAGGCTCTGTCATAGCATCGGCTTATATATTTCATCTGTGATTTCAGGATAATGCGGATGAGCATTTTCGTCTTGTGGAGCCTGTTGCCTCAACAGGGTTAAAATTTTTTAAATTCCGAGGTGCCAACGAAAGTATTCCTTATTTCCTGTGACAGAACCAAAAGAAAAAGGGCCTGCATGACATGCAGGCCCTTGAAATTTGGTGGGACGTGCGGGGTTCGAACCTGCGACTCTCTGCTTAAAAGGCAGATACTCTACCTACTGAGTTAACGTCCCGTTCCGAATTTGAATGGATACGCTTGTGAGGCGAAAGTGTCAAGAACTAATTGCCGTTTTCGCTCAAAACGTCAGCTTTTCTTCAACGGGCCTTATGAAAGAGGAAAAAGGCCTTTTACGTGGCATCAACCGCCCAGATAGGCTTCCTTCACCTTCGGGTCCTTGAGGAGTTCCTTGCCGGGAGCTTCCGCCACCACGCGCCCCACTTCGAGGACATAGGCGTAATGGGCGATGGAAAGGGCCGCCAGCGCGTTTTGCTCCACGAGCAGAACGGTCTTGCCCTCGGCATTGATGCGCAGGATGATGTCGAAGATTTCCTTGACGAGGAGCGGCGCAAGCCCCAGGGACGGCTCGTCCAGCATGATGAGGTCCGGGCGGCTCATCAGGGCGCGGCCTACGGCCAGCATCTGCTGTTCGCCGCCGGAAAGTGTCCCGCCTTTTTGCCAGCTACGCTCCTGAAGGCGCGGGAAAAGGCTGTATACCCATTCCATATCCTGCGCGATGCCTTCCTTGTCATTCCGGATATACGCACCGAGGAGCAGGTTTTCCTCAACGGTCAGGTGCGGCAGGATGCGCCTTCCTTCCGGGCTGACCGAAATGCCGTAACGGATGATGTCCTCGGGAAGCCGACCGAGGAGCTGGCGCGTCTGCGGCGTTTCCTCTCCCCGGGGATTGGGCGTGAACAGCACTTCGCCTTTCGTGTCTTTCACCAGCCCCGAGATGGAACGGATGACGCTGCTCTTTCCCGCGCCGTTGGCGCCGATGAGGGTCACGATCTGTCCGCGCGGAATGCGCATGCTGACGCCCTGCACCGCGTGGATGCCGCCGTAGCGGACGTGGAGTTCCTTGATTTCAAGCATGGTGGCTGATGTCCTCCCCGCCGAGGTAGGCCTCGATGACCCTCGGGTTGTTGCGGATGGCTTCCGGGTCGCCTTCGGCGATGAGCTGGCCGTATTCAAGTACCCAGATATACTGGCACACGCCCATCACCACCTTCATGTCGTGCTCGATGAGCAGGATGGTCAAATCGAACTCGTCGCGGATGTGCCGGATGAAGTGCATGAGCTCGGTGCTTTCCTGCGGGTTCATGCCGGCGGCGGGCTCGTCGAGGAGGAGGAAATCGGGCTGGGTGGCGAGGGCGCGGGCGATTTCCAGACGCCGCTGCGCCCCGTAGGGCAGACTGGACGCCTTTTCGTCGA
>OFGK01001785.1_pt1 | contig 10114 bp, 8 predicted proteins | sample 1521771 | NCBI WGS metagenome assembly OFGK01 (sample SAMEA3504088, study PRJEB24116) | mouse gut metagenome | biome: mouse gut; feature: mouse-associated habitat; material: faeces | place: Denmark | collected 2011 | reverse complement strand
TTTAGTACCGCTACGTCTGGAACGGAGCGAGAGCGCGGCTTCGTTGGAATACTTCTTTGCCACAGCGAACCTTTGGCTTTAAAGTATCCTGAACGGTAAACTAAAAAAAGCAGTGAAATAAATATGATATTGAAGAAAATAGAAAAACCTGATATAATTTCCATATTGGGTTAAAATGTAAAGGGGATATAAGGGAATACTCAGGAAAATATGGATTAAAGTAAATTAATATAGAAAAATTAGAAAAAGAAGAAGGGAAATTTTATTATGGAAAAGGTTATCTTAACTGGTGATAGACCGACAGGAAATTTACATGTAGGTCATTATGTAGGTTCTTTAAAAAGAAGAGTAGAACTGCAAAATTCAGGAGAATATGATAAAATATTTATTATGATCGCGGACGCACAGGCTTTGACAGATAATGCAGATAATCCAGAAAAGGTAAGACAGAATATCATGCAGGTGGCTCTTGACTATTTATCTTGTGGGATTGATCCGAATAAGTCCATTATTTTTATTCAATCTCAAGTGCCAGAACTTTGTGAATTATCTTTTTATTATATGAATCTAGTGACAGTATCACGTTTACAGAGAAATCCGACTGTGAAGTCAGAGATTCAGATGAGAAATTTTGAAACGAGTATCCCAGTAGGATTTTTCACATATCCGATCAGTCAAGCATCAGATATCACTGCTTTTAAGGCAACGACAGTTCCAGTGGGAGAAGATCAGTTACCGATGATAGAGCAGACAAAAGAGATCGTGAGAAGATTCAATATGATATATGAAGATACTTTAATAGAACCGGAGGCTTTATTGCCGGATAATAAGGCATGTCTGAGGCTGCCGGGAACAGATGGAAAGGCCAAGATGAGTAAATCTTTAAATAATTGTATTTATTTATCTGATAGTTCGGAAGATGTTAAGAGAGGTATTATGTCCATGTATACAGACCCTAATCATATTCGGGTAGAAGATCCGGGGCAGGTAGAGGGGAATTGTGTGTTCACATATTTAGATGCATTTTGTAAACCAGAACATTTTGGAAAATATCTGCCGGACTATCAGAGTTTGCAGGAATTAAAAGATCATTATACTAGGGGTGGTTTAGGGGATGTGAAGATTAAAAAATTTTTGATTAAGATTATGGAAGAGGAATTAGAACCCATCCGTGCGCGCAGAAAGGGATATGAAGAAAATATTGAATTTGTATATCAGATGTTAAAAGAAGGCAGTGAGAAGGCGAGAGCGGTAGCTGCTGAAACATTAAAGGATGTGAAAAAGGCGATGAAAATTAATTATTTTGAAGATGGTGAATTTTTAGAAGAACAAATTTCTCGCTATAGAAAATAATGCTGTTTTATCGGCTGTTGTGAGAGAATAAAAAATAAATTTCATAAATGAAATTTGTTGAAAAAATTTATCTTGCGACAGCATTTTTGTATTTTCAAAAAATAAAAAATCTCCAAAGTTATCATAAATTTAATCATATAATGATTTCGTTATACTGAAATATGGGAGCTGGAAAGAACAAAGAAGCGTTATAGTGATGTAAAAAATTCTGATTTATTTTTATCATATAGAAAAATTTAATAGAAATTAATAAGGAGGAGAAGTTTTTTTGAATATGAAAAAGAAGAATAAAGGGGGGAACAAATCTATAAGCCTTCCAGAATCCATTCCTCATAAAGAAGAGTTATCAAAAGATATTCTGGTGAGTATCATTATACCTATTTATAACGCAGCAGCTTATTTAAAGAGATGCTTAGATAGTGTATTGAGGCAGACATTTCAAAATTTAGAAATTATCTTAGTAAATGATGGAAGTCAAGATGAGAGCCTAGAGATTTGTAAAGAATATGCACACAAGGATTTAAGAATTTATGTGCTGAGCATAAAGAATAGTGGAGTATCTGTGAGCAGAAATCTCGCTTTAGATATCGCTAGAGGCAAATATATTCGTTTTGTTGACAGTGATGACTGGATTACTTGTGATTCTACGGAAATTTTGGTCAGAAAGGCAGAGGAAACAGACAGTGATTTTGTAATAGCTGATTTTTATCGAGTGGGCGGAAAGCGTTATTCCATAAAGACACATGTGAAAGAAGAAAATGTTATGAATAGAAAAGATTTTGCCTTTCATATGATGCAAGAACCAGCAGATTTTTATTATGGAGTTTTATGGAATAAATTATATAGAAGGGATTTAATTCAGAAGAACCATCTGCGCTGCCAAGAGGGATTAAATTGGTGTGAAGATTTTTTATTTAATTTATCTTATATTCGGCAGGCAGAACGTTTTTGCGCAGTACAAGCACCTATTTATTATTATGTGAAAAATAAGGGGAGTTTAGTGGCAATGGAGGTGACATTTAGAAATACTTTAAAGGTGCGTTCGATGCTCCTTCGAGATTATCGAAAATTGTATCAAGAATTAGGATTATATGAGGAAAATAAAGCCAAAATTAATGCATTTTTAATAGCAGTTGCTAGAGATGGACATGTCAGCAAAAATCCGATAAGTAGGAATAACAAAAAATTAGATAAAACAATGATAATAAAAGCACCTACTTATCATTATTCATTTAATAGAAAAAAAGAGAAAAAGGCAGGAATAGAAAATGGGAAAAGAAAAATATCAAATTATTAGTGATAGTTCATGTGATTTAACATTAGAAATGGCAGAACAATTAAAAGTGAAAATAGTTCCTTTTTATGTATCTTTTGATGATAAAAATTATAAAAAAGAAATAGTAGAGATAGGAGTAGAGGAATTTTATTGGAAAATGGCGGATAATCCAAAGGTATTTCCGAAGTCATCTCTGCCATCTGTACAGGATTATGTAGATACATTTCTTCCATTTGTAAAAGAAAACACAGCCATTATTTGTATTTGTATCACAACAAAATTCAGCGGTTCTTTTCAGGCTGCTAATAATGCAAAAGAAATCATAAAGGAATCTCATCCAGAAGCAGAAATTACAGTGATAGATGCTACTGTTAATACGGTGTTGCAGGGGATCTTTGTGAGAGAAGCAGCTAGGATGCAGCAAAATGGACTTAAATATGAAGAAGTGATTGCTAATTTAGAGCGCATAAAAAGCAGCGGAAGGATTTTTTTTACGATAGGAAATATAGATTATTTAAAACATGGAGGAAGAATTGGGAAACTTGCTGGAATAGCGGCGGGGACATTGAATCTAAAACCAATTATTACATTAAAAGAAGGGGAAATATTCCCATCTGGAATCAGCAGGAGCAGGGCTAAATCAAAACAAAAAGTGATAGATCTGTTATTAGAATATTTGGAAGAGAGAAAAGAACCATTAAATGATTATAATATTGTAGTAGGTTTTGGATTGGATAGAAAAGAGGCAGAAGAATTTAAGGAGCAAGTTTGCCAAGCTTTAGAAGTTAAGTATGGAAAAACAGAAATTGGAATCTATCAGATAGGAGCGACAATCGGAGTGCATACAGGACCTCTGCCAATAGGAATTGGAATTATGCAGAGGTATGATGTGTGAATGGAAGGTAAAATGATTTAGTTTTTGGATTTTGGGAGAGTGCAAGTGTTAGGGAATGGACAACTTTTTTATGGTGAGGTATTTTATATGTATGGATTTAAGGGAATGAGATGGTGAAAAGTGGAGAGGGGATTTTGATGAAAGGTTCGCGTCGGCAAGAAATGTTCCAGCGAAGCCGCGCTTTCGCTCCGTTCCAGACGTAACGGTACTAAATTCGCAGCCCCGCTTCTTGCGGGTTTGCTCATTAAGTGCCGACGTCTTCCAAGGGGCTTCTTTTGGAATTATCCCTTGCCGTAAGCTAGTTCTTTGGCTGTTCTAGGAATAAGAAATGTTTTATAGCAAATATATCGTTTTGTGGAAATGGGAATATAGTGAATGGATAGATATTTTCTCTTGTTTTTGCCTTGATAGGCATTTTGCAAGGGAAAATTTTTTTATTGTTGTTTCACTATTTTAGAAAATATTTAATAGTATGTAGTAGACGGAAGGTAGAATTTTCTTTTATAAGAATATATTATATTTAGATTTTAGTAACAGTAATTTTGGTATAATGGGAATAAATTTAACTTTGATGAAAAGGTTATTCATGTTTATTAACTAATATTAACGATTTTTGAATAAAATAGTTGACATACGTTAATTATAGTGGTAATATATAGGTAACAAATGGGAAGAATTTTATAACCCAATAACAGGAGGTAATTATGTTTATTGAAGAAAGACACAAATTAATTTTAGAATGTTTAGAGAAGAATGGCAGCATTACGACAAATGATATTATGGAGCAATATAGTGTGAGTTATGATACAGCTAAGCGTGATCTCAGGATTTTAGATGAAAAAGGGTTATTAAAAAGAACTCATGGCGGAGCACTTTCTTTACATCAAGTTGCAGTTGGAAGACCACCTAAGATGACAATAAAGGATATAACATCTGTAAAAGAAAATTATTACCAAATTGCGCTGAAAGCGGTAACAATGATAGAAGATAATGATGTTATTTTCCTTTCATCTGTTACAGTATGTTATTTTATGGCGCAAAATCTGCCAGTAAATAAGAAGATAAGAGTTGTTACTAATTCAATTATTATAGCGGATGAGCTGCGAACAAAGGATAATATTTTTGTTATTATGCTGGGTGGTGAGATGGATCATAAAGGTAATTGTTATGATAATATTGCAATAGAAACAATAAAGAGATTACGCTTTGATAAAAGTTTTATTTCGTCTGCATTTATTTCCGCAGAATTTGGATTATCTATTCAGAAGACGTCTGCAATTAGCTTTTATGATGCAATTATAGCGAGTTCTAAAAAAGTCATTGGATTATATCCAAAGGAAAAAATCGGTTTTGATTCCGTTGTAAGCATTTGTCCTGCTGAAAAGTTGGATATTATGATTACAGATTGGGATACAGCTGAGAAAGATCTGATTTCTTTTGATGAAAAAGGGATAGAAATAATAATAGTAGAAAAATCAGATGAAGATGAGATGTAATTTTTATAGGAAACACTCAAATAGGTGAAATATAGTAAAAAAATTTAAAGATTATATTTTTTTACTATACATGAACATTGTCACAAATACATGAACCTTTATTAACAAATCTGATGCAGAACATATCCCTCTCTTTCTTTGTATGCTCCCTGTTTTTTGGCAAGTTCATTTTTGTAATTCTTGTTTACTAAATTTGATTTAAAGCATGTTTTTAGGCATTTTTTACTTAAGTTCGCATTTATTATCCTCTGCGCAGAGGGAAAACTTGAAGAAGATGTGTAATGAAAAAACAATGTAGCAGGAATGATGGTCTATTTAAATATATTCTCTTTCTAAAATGTGTAAAATGTGAGAGTTTATTCTTGACTTTTGAAACTGTTTGGTGTAGTCTGTAATAAAGACTACTGTGAGTGGTCTGTGAAAGGAGAATGAAACACATGGCAGAAATACAATTGGGTGTTATTGAGGCACGATATGCAGATATGATTTGGGCGCATGAGCCAGTTACTTCGTCTGAACTGGTAAAAATGACAGCGATAGAATTTAACTGGAAGAGAACCACGGCACATAATGTATTGCGGAGATTAATAGACAAAGGATTGTTTCGTAATGAAAATGGAGTGGTAACTGCTGTGATTTCCAGAGATAAATTTTATTCTATGCAGAGCAGACAATATGTGGAAGATACTTTTGCGGGCTCGCTTCCAGCATTTATTGCGGCATTTATGCAGAGTTCTCAGATTACAGCGGATGAAGCAGAAGAAATCCGCAAGATGATTGACAGGACAGAGGAGTAAAGGATATGGGCGATATCTTCTTGAAATTATTAAATATGAGCATTACTGCTGGATGGTTAATATTGGCAGTTTTATGTATCAGGTTGTTATTTAGAAAAATTCCCAAATGGGTGAATTGTCTGTTGTGGGGAGTAGTAGCGATCAGGCTGATTTGTCCGTTTTCCATTGAAAGTCAGTTCAGTATATTGCCAAGTGCAGAACCTATAAAATCCAGTACCATTGTGGAAGGGGAAGTGCAAAATTATATACCGTATATAGACAGCCACCTGACGATTGTAGAAAATACAATAAACCCAATGCTGACAGAAACCTTTGCGTATAATGAAGCGGATAGTGCGGCTCCTTTGCAGATAGTTACATATGTTGCCAGTCTTGTTTGGGGCTGTGGTATGGTTTTATTGATAATTTGTGCAATGGGTAGTGTTATAAAGATGCATAAACTTGTAAGAGAAGCTGTATGTGTCAGGGATAATATTTATATTTGTGATGCTGTAAAATCGCCATTTATTTTGGGGATTGTCAGACCAAAAGTTTATTTTCCTTCTACACTGAATGAGAGAGAGATGGATTATATCCTTGCACATGAATCTGCACATCTTAAAAGAAAAGACCATTGGTGGAAAGTGCTGGGTTATTTATTGTTGTGTATCTATTGGTTTAATCCTCTCTGCTGGATGGCATATTCCCTGCTCTGCAAGGACATTGAACTAGCATGTGATGAAAAAGTAGCAAAAGATATGACACTGCATGAGAAAAAAGAGTATTCTAACGTGTTGTTATCTTGTGCAAGACAGAGGAGTCTGATTATGCTGTGTCCATTGGCTTTTGGGGAGATAGGGGTAAAGGAAAGAGTGAAATCTGTATTAAATTATAAAAAGCCGACATTATGGATTATGATAGCAACAGCAGCGATATTAGTAATATTGGTGGTATGTTTTTTGACGAATCCCACAAGAGAGTATCAGATCAGAATTACAATACCTGCAGGAAGTACAGAAACCTTTTGTTATTCAGATGAAGAAATCAGTCCGAAAGGTAATACGCTTATATTTTATGCCGGTGAAGGACTTGGGGATACAGAAATTAAATTGCTGCCGGTCGAGGTCAAAGAAGAAAACGCTTACGATGAACTTTTCTATATTACACCGGGAATGTCTGTGAAAATGGATGTAGAAAAAGGTGCATGGTTTAAAATAGGTGTAAATATACAGAACCCGACAGAGGAAAGTAAGGATGTATATATATCTGTAAGTAACGTGGAAGTGAGAATTGCTTCTTTAAATGACGCTAAGGATAGCAGTCTATTCATAGAGAAGATGCCAAGTGAGAAAGATGCTGCACAGCAGGAAACTTTCGTTGATATGCAGGTATCTGATATTTTAAACGGTAGCAGTTCAGTTACCATATCAAGGGAAGATGCGTCAGCCCTTCGTGCCTTTTTTGAATCTGGAGGGTGGAATGAAGGTACTTCAGACTGTCTTGATAATTACGAACTTATATTTGATGGAAATATAGTAAGATACCATTCCGACTGCGGAACATTTAATGATTTTGTTAACAACAGGCATATTGAGCTTAGTGAAGAGAATAAAGCGGAAGTGAATGTTATTCTTGAAAAATATATTTCTTTACAGGCGGAGGAAATGCCATTAGAAAATGATACTATACAGAATATTATGCTTTATGAACAACCAGAAGCGGACAAGATATGTATAAAAGTACAGCCTTCCATGATAAGAGAGAATACTTATTATTATTATATTCCTACAGATAAAGACCAGGAATGGCTGTCAGCACAAGTAGAGGCGCTGGATTTGGAAGGAAAACCGTTTGACAGACGGTGGGAAGGTCATAAGGAAAGAGGCTGGCAGATAATCTATAATGATGTAGAAATAAGAGCGTTTGAAGGAGGGTACTTATATTATACATATGATAATGAAAATAGTATTATGGAGTGTTTTATAGAAGCGCCTAAGTTGTGTGACTATATACAGATCATGTTAATGGAGAAAGTAGGTTATCAAAATTATGATGTTTCCAAAATAAAAGATATTGTTTCCGCGAAGCTAGATGTGAAGTCTGCTTTGACCGGCGGGCAATTTTATAGTCAGACCATAACAGATGCCAAGACACTGCAAAAGTTTGAAGAGTGGTTTCGTAATGCAGAATATATGTATGGCGGAACAGAGTGCGAAACACAATGTGCCTGTTTGGAATTGACGTTGGCAAATGGAGATGTAGTGAAACTTTCTATGGCTACAGATAGCTGCCCGAATTTTCATATAGATGGAGTTGCCTATGATTATCGTCCGGTGTCAGATTGGAATAATAGTGAATTTTACAAATATTTCAATGAAATACCATACGCTGAAATCGGTAGGACTGACAGCAAAGCTGTCTCAGACTGTAGACAAGGTTAAAAGGAGGTAGTCGCTATGAAGCACAAACCATCTGAATACTGCTTATAATTCTAATACGCCTGTCCGCGTTTTTTTGCGGACGGGCGTATTGTGTTTCCACGAAAAATATTTTCAAAAATCTTGTAAAATCTCAATCATTTTGGGCTTGCGTGGTTTTGAGGGTTTACGAAAGGGGACATCAGAAAAAATCACCCGCTTTCGCGGCTGCGAAAGGAGGTGAGAACATGAACGAACCTAATCGTACCCAATGGCAAATCCGTTGTGCTTTTAATGGCTTTTGCAAGCGGGCGTTGAAGAATGAAGCTATGAACGCCCACAGGGACACAAAGCAGCGGCAATTACGCGAAATTACTTTTTCCGATCTGTCGCCGGAGGAAGAAAACAGGCTTTTCGTCTGCGACGAGTATTTTGCAGATGATGAAGCGGAACAGTCTTTCGTTATCGGCGGCAAGGAAATTACTGCAAAGCTACTTGCCGAAGCCCTGCACAGTTTGCCGGACGAAAAACGGGAAACGGTACTGCTGTATTATTTCTTTGATATGAGCGAACGGGAAATTGCGACATACTGCAACATTCCGAGGACAACAGTACAGACCCGCCGGACAAAATCCCATGGAGATTGTTTTTCGTAATGGAGTATGGTATGATTTTCTCCGGTACAAACCGATAAATTGGGATTTGAGAAGGGAGGTTTGATTGTGGGAAAAAAGACAACGGAGGTGCATCCGGGGGACATTTTTATGATTCCTCTTTTTTTGCCATCCAATGATGATGATTATACGCTTGATTACAGCAAGTATAAGTTTCCCGTAAATGATACGTATGCTTTTGGAAGATTGATTGAAATACAGGTGGGAAATGTAGATTTGATAGAGGTGTTTTCTTACACCGGACAGATACCTGAAAATCCTGATATTATAATACAATCGGGAAGAATGTTTGCACCTGTACATATAGGACATCCATTTTCTAAAAATGAGCGTTGGCGAGCTATTTTCAGCAATCCACATTATGATATGTGGAGAGATTCGGATTATGAAAATATTTCGTTTCTGTCTTCTGCAGGACATATGTGGAAAGGAAAAGAAACAATCAGGATTACCCAAAAACAATGTATCGAATTGGAAGAAGCCGGAATACCTTACTGGGTGATGCATTCTCGTACGGATCATGAAGTTAAGATTCGGTCAGTGCTTGAAGAACGGGGAGTAGATCTGAATTATGAGCAGATAGTTGATGAGCGGAAATCAGAACTTCCAAAACCAAGAGATGTGGATAAAAAACTAAAGGAAATGATTGCCCCGTTTAGCTGGTTATCAGAACCGGGAAAATATACATTAAGCCTGGATGTCGGTTTGTTAAATAGCGATTGCTTTGCAGAGAATAACATGTTAGGAAACGGATATGATTGGGAAAAAGTTGCATCCGAATTTATGAAAAAGCAGGGAATACATGCTGAGAAAAAATTCAGTTTTGATTGTGAAGCGGATACATTTTCCATGACTTCTTCCTCTAAAAAAATGTTGAAGGAATTTTCAATTTCTTTCCACAAATTTGTTATGGATACAAATGCCTTTGAAGAATTTTTGAGGCAGCTTTCGTTCTGCGGATAGTCTAAAAAGAAACGGAATCAGCTATTGATTATGGAAGCGGTGAGATTATTATAAGCAGCGCATAACCTGCTTGACTTTTAAATCTTACTGTTGTAATATTTAAAAGAAAATATTACAACAGTAAGATTTGTTTTGCATTTTGATGATAAGCATGGCAGAAGATGTAAAAAGGAGAGGAGGAAGCGGTTATGTTGTTGGAAAAGAATAAAAAAGTTCCCTTATTTGTAATGATAATACTGATACTGTTGATATTGGCGGGGTGCG
>OFGK01001782.1_pt1 | contig 10141 bp, 8 predicted proteins | sample 1521771 | NCBI WGS metagenome assembly OFGK01 (sample SAMEA3504088, study PRJEB24116) | mouse gut metagenome | biome: mouse gut; feature: mouse-associated habitat; material: faeces | place: Denmark | collected 2011 | reverse complement strand
AATCGCCGCCCGTACCCGCTTGCCGTTTTTTCCGGCCGCTTTCAACGAAATCCTTCGCGCCGACTATACGGCCAAAAGAATTACCGCCCTCGAACAGGCGTCTCAGGAAGAACCGGCGCTTGACATAACCGTCAAAGAAGACCCCGAGGGCTGGAGCCGCAAACTGAACGGACAATTGACGGGAAACGGCAGCGTCCGCCTGCGTTCCGCCGGCAATGTCACCGAACTGCCGGGATACGCCGAGGGACACTGGTGGGTGCAGGACCTGGCTTCTTCGCTCGCCGTCACCGCACTCGGAGACGTGCGCGACAAATCCGTGTTGGACATTTGTGCCGCCCCGGGCGGCAAAACCGCTCAACTGATTGCCAAAAAAGCGGTTGTCACCGCACTTGACATCTCCGCTTCGCGTCTCGACACCATGCGCGAAAACCTTCAACGACTGGGCTTGCAGGCGTCACGCATCGTTTGTGCCGATGCGCTCGAATACCTCAAAAACGCACCTCAATATCCCATTGTTCTGCTCGACGCGCCTTGTTCGGCCACCGGCACATTGCGTCGGCATCCCGAAATCGTACACACCCGTACCCGCGCCGACATTGTCAAAAACAGCGAAGTCCAACGCCAAATGCTCGAAGCGGCGGCGCCGTCTGTTGCCGAAGGGGGGCTGTTGCTCTATGCGGTATGCTCGCTCAGCAAAGCAGAAGGCGAACAACAAATCGGTCGCTTTCTCGATTCGCACCCGGACTTTGCCATCTGCAAAATCGATGCCGAAGAGATTAATCCCTACGGCATGCCCGGTTTTGAAGAACTCATTACGCCCGAAGGCTATATTCGCTGTCTGCCCGATCTGCTGGGCGGCATGGACGGCTTTTTTGTCGCCCGACTGCAAAAATCGTCGTCACATAAATGTTGAAGAAATCGGATAATCATATTATAACTGTTTGATAAACAAATAGGGGACACCGCGATGAACATGAATTTTCTGATTACTCTGGGACTGGCCTTTCTGAGTTTTGTCGTGCCGGCCGTCTGCTACAGCGTTATGGCCCGCAAAAGCAATTTTAACCGCAAGGCAAGCTTAACCAACACCGCTTTTTTGCCGTTATTTGCGGTTTTGCTGCCGTTGATGTTGCTGGCTTATTTCTTCCTCTATAACGGCAACGATTTTATCGGGTCTTTTAATCTCTGGCAGATAATCATTCCCTTCGCCGGGGCGCTTATGATCAGCGCGGTCGGCGTATATCCGCGGCTGGAACGTTGGTTTCCGTTGATTCTGATCCTTGCCGTCGCTTTATCGGCAGCGGTTATTCCCGACTCCGCACTCCGTTTTATCCCCGCGCTGGAACCCTGGACCAACCGGATAATCATCGCGGCGGCAGGATTGCTGTTTGCCGGCATCTATCGTTATGCCAACAGCGGGGACGGCATGCTGGCCTCACAGTCGCTGACCGTTTCAAGCGGTATCGGCATTCTCGGAACTCTTAACGCGGCACCGTTTTTGCTCGGAATCTTCGGTTGGATGTATACCGGCGCTTTTGCGGCGTTGTTGGCGTTTTCGTGGCATCCGTCGCGAATCAAAATTTCACGGTATGACGCCACCGCCTGCGGTCTGATCTTATTTGCCTTAACGGCGCCGATGGCCGGTGAAGGCGCCGCTTCGTGCTGCATTATCCTTTCCCTGTTTTTCCTGATCGATTTCGCATGGGCCCTGCTTCTCAAACTGACTTTTTTGCCCCGCTACGACGATCTGTATGCCAACACTTCTTTTCAGCAGGCGGTCGCCGAAGGAATGAACCCGGCTCAGGCGGCGTCTTTCAGTATGCGAATTCAACTGTTGATGTTGTTTTTCGGATGTTTTCAGGCCTACTCGCCGACACCGTGGTCGCTGCTGCTGGTCTCTTCTCTGATCGCTTTGTGGCTGATTTATCGTTTCCGCAACATCCCGGCGCCGATGCAGAGTTTTAAGGACATCAACGCTCAGGTGCTGGAAGAACTGCAAGACCGCGTCAACGAATTTAAAAACTATGTAAAAAAGGACGATCAATTTTAATGTTTCGAAGGCTGCTGCATCATATTTTTGCCAAACCGCCGGTTAACGGTTCCGGCAGCGGTGCCGAAGCCGCAGGTTCGGACATCCGGTTTAAGGTAACGGTCGTCGAGTTCTGCGATCATGTCAGCAACAGCAACGGCTGCATGCTCAACCGTTTGCTGCAACAATGCGAAGGCCTTGAAGTATCATGCCTGATTCCCGATTTTGACCAATCGTTTCTCAATTTTGAAAGCCGTAATTTTTTTGACTTGATCGACAAAGGGCAAAACCTGCTTGAACATACCGGCGCCGACGTCCTGATTTGGGGCTATCGCGAAACCGGCCGCATCCGGCTCAACTTCCAAACCCCGCGCCAGTACGAAAACGACGAACAGTCTTTTGTCTGTCTGCTTGACAGCATGTATGTGCCGGCCGAGGCGTTTAACGACGAACAAAGCTTTCCTTCCGCCCTGCTCGACTTGTTGACGGGAACGATCGTCAGCGCCGTCAACCGCCCCGACGCCGAATCTAAAATCTATAAAAAATATCTTCTCAAAAAAATCATCCGCCGCATTTCGCAAATCGATTCGGTCAAATCGCTCGGTCTTGACTATATGCCTTACCTGCTCAATCAGCTCGGTCTGATCTATATGAGCGCCGCCGCCGACAACCGCAGCGTTGACGACTTTAAGACCATCGGCAACTTGTTTGAAACTGCCCTCAAATACCAAAAACAAATTTTGCAGCCCACCCACCTCGGCTGCATTTACCTTCATCTCGGACAGCTCAACGACTGTGCGTCGGTTTATATGGCTCGTCATCCCGGAACTTATTTTCGCGCCGCCATCAGCCATTATCATCAGGCACAGAAATATTTCGGCAAATATACCTATCCCTATGATTACGGTTATATTTGCTATAAGCTTTCCGGCCTTTATTACAATTACTGGAAACAAACCGAAGACCTGCAGGCTCTGCGCGATTCGGTTTACCAGCTTCGCGAAAGCGAACGGATATTCACTCAGGCGCAATTTCCGCGTTTTTGGAGTTATATTCAGGGCAACCTCGGTTATCTTCTTCACAACCTCGCCCATCTGACCAATAGCGCGGACATCTGCCGGCTGGCCGTCAACGCCTATCGTAACCAGCAAAAAATCATCACCGAAAACCGCCAACCGTTGCTATGGGCGCAAATTCAGGAAAAAATAGCCGAAGTTTATTATCTTGAAGGCAAAACCGCCGCCAACCGCGAGGCGTTGCAGGAGGCGCTGGCATGTTATCATGACGCCCTTTATATTTTTGAAACGCTTAAACATGAAGCGGCGGCACGCCAGGTCCGAACCGGCATTGCCAAAACCCGGCAGATTACGGCCGAAACCGATTCCGGCGACCAGAATCCGATCCGGCTATAATTTGATTTCCGATCATAGGCCTATTCGGCACACAATTTATCGGGCATTTCCGCGGCTTCCTCATCAATATAGCCGATTTTCATCAGCGTACGCATAATGTTGGCCCGATTGCGTTTCTTAATCGCGCGGATCGGCCGCCCGGCATAAACGGTCCAAGGTTCAAACTGATAACCGGACGGAACAAAGCTCAAAGCGCCGATCGTTACCCCTTCGGGAATATCATTACCCGGCATGATCACCGAGTTGGTACCGACGCCGGTAAATTTTCCCAACCGGACGTTGCCCTGAATTTCCTTCACTTCCGGAACCGAATGCGTAACCAACTCGTTGACATAGTCATTGCTTGACAACCACACCTTCACCCCGGCGGCCAAACTGGAAAAACTGCCCATTTCAAAAGTATATTTGCCGTCGCCGCCGGCAATATACGTACCGGGCGCAATCTCGCAGTCGGAACCGATTTTGCAGGCTGACGAAATACGGCAAAAATCGGCAATCCGCACATTGTCCCCGACTTCCACCAACTCCGGTTTTTTTATAATTACATATTCGCCGAGGGTAAAGTTTTTTCCGTGTTTCATCATTAAGTCTCCTTTTGTTGTCATGCCCCAGTATGCCGCAGTGTTCTGCCGATGGCAAATCAACAAAAATTATAAAATATTACAAAACGGCAAACCTTTGTCGCAAAACCTCAAAAGCCCCTTCATCACGAAGGGGCTTCAAAGACGGCAGAAACAAGCTTACAGAGCATGCAGAATATCGGCAACAATCTGTTCCGGCGTCAGATGATAACGGCGGTAAAGGACCTCAAGCGGTACCCGGTCGGTAAATTCTTTATCGGCGCCGAAATTAAGAACTTTCATCGCGTCCGCGCCGTAAAAACGGGCAATTTTTTCGCCGAAACCGCCGGCGACAACGCCGTCTTCCAGCGTTACCGCCAACTGATGATCGTTTTTCAACCGCTTCAGCAACTCTGTATCCGCTCCGCTGACAAAACGCGGGTTGATCAGAGTGGCATCGATGTCATGCTTTTTCAACTCGTCAACCACACGGGCACCCAGCGGCAGAAAACTCCCCAACCCCAAAACGGCAACTTTGGAACCCGATTTAACCACCTGATAACGATTCAACTGTCCATAATCGTTATCCGCCTCTTTTCCGGCATAAACAACCGTCGAGGGTACGCGAATAACGACCGGATGTTCCGTTTGCTCAATTCCCCACGCCAACATTGCCAGATATTCTTCTTTGGTGGCCGGCGCCAGATAAACAATATTCGGAATGTTGGAAATCAGGGGAATGTCAAAACATCCCAGGAGAGTCACGTCACCGCCGGAAATACCGGCACCCGAAACCAGAATCACCGCCGGGTTGCGGTTAATTGCCAGATCCTGCGAAAACTGGTCATAAGTTCTCTGAACAAACGAACTCCATACCATATAGACCGGCTTGCAGCCGCCTTTGGCCAACGCCGACGACATCGCCACCGCATGTTCTTCGGCAATGCCGACGTCAACATAGTTCTGTCCCAGCAACGCCCTTCTTTCGGCTGTGAGCCCGAAAGCGCCGGGCGTACCTGCATTAACCAACACCACCCTTTTGTCGGCGGCAATTTTCTTTTTCATAAAATCAAAAGTAATGTCATTATAGTTTTCGCCGCCGATATCCACGGTTATCTCACCGCTGGCAAGATCAAACGGCAGATTCCAATGCCATTTTTCCTTATCCTTTTCGGCAAAAGAATAGCCTTTTCCTTTCAGGGTACGGATATGAACCACGGTCGGACGGTCGGTGTCCCTGACCCTGTTTAACACCTCAATCATTTGCGGCAGGGAATTACCGTCTTCGACATAATGATAGTCAAACCCCAACGCTTTGAACATATTGCATTCCGCCTTGCCGCCGGTTTCGCGCAACAGGCGCAGGTTATTGTACAAACCGCCGTGGTTTTCGGCAATCGACATTTCGTTGTCATTGACGACAATAATGATGTTGCTGCCCAAAACCGCCGCATTGCTCAAACCCTCCAGAGCTTCGCCGCCGGAGAGAGAACCGTCGCCGATCACCGCAATCACATTATGCTTTTCGCCCTGCAGATCCCGTGCTTTGGCCAGCCCGCAGGCCAGACTGACCGAAGTCGAGGTATGGCCGACGACGAAAAAGTCATGTTCACTCTCGGCCGGACTGGTGTAACCGGAAATTTTGCCCATTTCCGCATCGTTCAAAAATCCGTTTTTGCGACCGGTTAATATTTTATGCGGATAACATTGATGCGAAACATCATAAACAATTTTGTCGACCGGGGAATTGAACACATAATGAAGCGCAATTGCGGTTTCGACAATTCCTAGATTTGGGCCGACATGGCCGCCGATTTTGCTATCGCGATTCAAAACGGCGGCACGTATGTTACCCGCCAAAGTTTTCAGTTCTTCCATATCCAGCTTTTTGAGATCGGCCGGGGAATTGATTTTATCTAAACAGGTCATTTTTATCTCCTTATCGGTTAAGAACGAATCTTCCTGAACGGCATCATAAAGTTTAGAGTTTACTCGAAGTCAAGACTTTTTATAAAAAAAATTCAAACAGCGGCAAAAAATGTCTTTAAACGCACAAAAACCGGCGCCCGCGGCACCGGTTTTTGATTACCGGCCTTCCTATTTTACCGGAATTTTCTTGACTTGTTGGGGCTGTGCCGCCTCTTTGGGAATCAGAATGGTCAAAACACCGTTGTTGAGACTGCTGGAAATTTTATCCACATCCGCGTCCGGCGGCAATTGAATCGCGCGCTTAAAGGTTCCGAACTGACGTTCCTGCATGTAATAATCTCCTTCTTTAACTTCCTGAGCCTGCTTTTTCTCTCCGGAAATGGTTAAAACGTCGTTTTTGACTTCAATATTGATGTCGCCTTTTTCCATCCCCGGCATTTCGACCGACACCTCAATTTTGTCTTTTTGATCGGAAACGTTCATCCGCCCGAAAACATCGGATTTTACCGGAACCGGAAAACCGCCGAAATCCATTCGCAAATCAGGAACCGGCATCCAAAAATCTGCCGCGCCGCCGGGAGCTGCAAAAAACGGATCGCTCTGCCTAAGCAGATTGTTGATTATCCGTTCCTGAGCATCCAACCGTTGTTTCAACATACCGATTTCAGAATTGTCCGCTGCCGAAACGGTATTTTGATTGCCGGTTTGCTCGGCTTGAACAGAAAAACTTAACCCCGTCATTATTAAAGCCGCGGTCAAAACGGCGGCACCCCGACGAACTGACATCTTCAACATTTTGTCTCTCCTTATACTGGTTAAACCTCACCGGGCTTTCTGCTCACGATTCTGTATTCTTCATGTTTCTCAAACAGATTCGCCCCGGTCTGTAATCTATATAAGTTCCCCTGCCTGTCAATGCAAGCCGCCGTCTTGCCGACAAACCGCCGGCGGCGTCGTTTCTGAAAAAAAACGGAAAAAATGTTCATACCTGCGAAACTTTATCGGGAGAACTTTTTGACACCGTTATTCTGGAAGCCTGAATACCTCCGTCTTCTGTTATATTCAGACGAATGATTCCCAACAATGAATTATCTGAGAATACATTTTCAAGCATCTCGCCGTGTTTCGGTTTATCAACCAAATTTGTATTAAGATCCCAAGATGCAAGAGTTCCTGCTATATAATCCGATATACGAACAAGCTCATCATACCACAGTTCTTTTTTATCTTTCGCCTGCATACCAATCCCTAATATTTCTGTCTTTTCCAAAGGATAATTCTTTTGGCGCAAAAGTCCCCAGTAATTCAAATCATAAGTTATTCTTATTATGTCTCCGCCATATTCCATTATGGCGTCTCTGTCTCCAAACCAGCATAATTTGGAAGCATTGGCGGAAACAGATAATATGCGGCTGATATATGCAGCCAAAAAAGACGTAATATACATGTTTTCAAATAAGGAAACATTGAAATTATTAGATTTTGCTTTTTGATAAAACCGTTGAAAGGATTTAACATAATCAGCATTTGCACTGTCTTTGTTTAACTCTTGCATAGTCTTGGTTAGGCATTCCCTTACAACATCAGCCTTACATTTATTCGGACAAGAAAATAAGAATTTTTTATTTACAATGATAAAAGATATATTGAAGATAAAACCGTTCTCTCGCAAAAACGTTAAACCGCTTTCTCCAACCTCCCTCGTTTTTTTTATGTCACACGGAAGCTTGCTTTTTACCAAATCACAAAGCTTATGAAGGTCTTCCAGATACGGATAGATAGAAAAAGTGATAACATCATTGGGCTTGTTTTTATCTCCTATGCAATAATCACTTGAAAAAAACCATGTTTTACAATTCTTGAATCTGGAGAAATAAACTCCCAGATCCTTTTCTAAAGATTGTGAAAAAGTATCGTCCAAAACTGTGGCAATATCATCTAATGAAATCATATTATTTTCTCCATAACACGGCACTGCAAAAACATAATTCGCATAAGTAGCATAATTTTTAAAATTTCTAATATAAGGCGAATTTATCATAGGCATTTTAACAAAGTCAAGCGCTTACAAAATCTGCATTTCGGTGAAATAAGAAAAAAGACGCTGCATCTTTTAATCAAACAGCTCAGACGCCGAAAAAAAACACCGCCATTAAGACGGTGCTGTAAATGGCGGATGAGGAGAAGCGCTAAGCAAAACCAACCGATGCTCCGGTTGGTTTTGTCTGCAAGCTCTTGGGAACATCTTACGACGCAAGAAAGCGGCAGCGCCCGCAACGGCGTTAGATGCCCAAGCCATAATCCCGTCTGTTGAAAGCAAGCCGAGGCGACGCTTGAAACAGCTCAGACGCCGAAAAAAAACACCGCCATCAAGACGGTGCTGTAAATGGCGGATGAGGAGGGATTTGAACCCCCGATACGAGTCACCCCGTATACACGATTTCGAGTCGCGCGCATTCAGCCTCTCTGCCACTCATCCATTTTTTATTTATAACATAATTATAAAACGGTTTCCCCGATTTTCAGATGCGCGCTTCACACCGGCTGCGCCGTTGTCGCGCTTAATTGGCTCATCACATCTGTCGATGTGCTTCGCCGAATTGCCGCTTCATCCGAAGTTATTTCCTTATTAAAAGTAAACTTGCTTTTTTGCAACAATTATTTTCATTTTTCGCCGATATTTTTAATTATTTATTGCTTCAAAAACGGTTTTTTGCTATTTTTTGCCTAAATAAAGCTTTATCACCCCGGAACTTTTTATCTTTTCGTATTTGACCGAAAACCCGTTCCGGAAACAAACAACTGTAAAGGATCGCAAAAAATGAACCCTGACACCGCCCCCCGCGCCTTACGCTGCATCATTGCTCTGATCGGCCGCCGCAATGCCGGAAAATCTTCCCTGATCAACGCTCTCACCGGCCAGGAAGTTGCCATTGTTTCGGCTCAGCCCGGCACCACAACCGACGCCGTTGCCAAACCGTACGAACTGTTGCCGCTCGGACCGGTTACCTTCTTCGACACCGCGGGACTCGACGACGACGGCGAACTGGGCGAATTGCGGATCAAAGCCACCCGACGGGTTTTATATAAATCGGACATGGCTTTGATCGTTGTTTCCGAACAAGGGCTTGACAATCATGATAAACAGATTATCGCCGAAGTACAGAAACTCGGCATTCCGTTTATTCTGGTTTTCAACAAAAGCGATCTCGCGGCTGTTTCTGCAACTGACCGCGACTATTGCCAAAGCCGGCGTTTAAATTGGATTTCCGTTTCCGCGGCAACCGGGCAAAACATTGAACAGCTCAAACAACGACTGATCGAACTTGCGCCCTCCGAATTTCGCGAAGATCCTCTGTTGGTCGGTGATCTGATCAGTCCGGGCGATACGGTCATGATGGTGGTTCCGATCGACTTATCGGCCCCAAAAGGACGGCTGATTCTGCCTCAGGTTCAGGTTCTGCGGGAAATTCTCGACTGTAATGCGGTTGCCGTGGTTACCAAAGAAAGCGAGCTTGCCGTGTCACTGTCCGGTCTCAAACAGCCCCCCGCTTTGGTGATTACCGATTCGCAGGTGGTGCTCAAAGTTGCCGCGACGGTACCGTCCGAAATCAAAATGACAACCTTTTCAACCCTTTTTGCACGTTACAAAGGCGATATCGATATCCTAAGCCGGGGCGCCGCTGCCATTGACCGCCTGCGGCCGGGCGACCGGGTGCTGATTGCCGAAGCGTGCTCTCATCATACCTTGGCCGACGATATCGGCAAAGTGAAAATTCCGCGATGGCTGCAGCAATATTGCGGCGGCGAATTGCAGTTTGAATTCTGTGCCGGAGGAGATTTTCCCGACGATTTGGAAAAATTTGCGCTGGTTGTTCATTGCGGCGCCTGTATGCTTAACCGCACCGAGATGATCCGGCGCCTGCGCGAATGCGAACGCCGCGGCGTTGCCGTAACCAACTACGGTATCGCCATTTCCAAAACCCAGGGCGTGCTTGAGCGAATTATGGCGCCGTTTTCCCGATTACATCCGGCTTAAGGCTTTCTGATAGCATTCCGCCACCACTCTTACCCGCGGAATGTCTTTGGTACCGTTGTTTATCATCAAACATACCGGCATTTCAAAATGAAAGTCAAGGTTATCGAGAGAAACCAGCTCCTGATCTTCATAATACCACGGCAGCAAACCGATCCCGAGCCCATAGCGGATT
>OFGK01001779.1_pt1 | contig 10162 bp, 8 predicted proteins | sample 1521771 | NCBI WGS metagenome assembly OFGK01 (sample SAMEA3504088, study PRJEB24116) | mouse gut metagenome | biome: mouse gut; feature: mouse-associated habitat; material: faeces | place: Denmark | collected 2011 | reverse complement strand
GCCGTAGCGGGGACGCCGTGGGTCGAGGGGGACGAACTGCGCTGCGACCTGCTCCTTTCCGACCGTGAGGCCATCGAAGCCGTGAAGCGTGGAGAACTGGCCGAGGTATCCGCCGGGTACGAGGGCGAAATCACCTATGGCGACGGAACGTTCAACGGCGAGGCGTATCAGGCCCGGCAATCGGATTTCCGGTTCAACCACATCCTGCTCCTTCCCGAAGGCGCGGCGCGGCTGGGGCCGGACACACGAATCATCAACAAAAGGACGACGAACATGGCTGAGTACACTGTGAAGCAGCACTTTAAAAATGGGACCCGGACGTTCCGTTTCACCAACGAAGCGGACAAGGATGAGGCCGAGCGCATGGCGAACGAGGCGGCTGAGGAGGCCAGGGCTTCCTCGGCGGAAGAAGTTGAAAACGCGATGAAGCGTTGCAACGAACTCAAGGAAGAGATCGAGGTCAAGAATGCCGAGCTTGAAGAAGCAAAGCAGGTGATCAGCGACTACAAGGAGCAAATCGACAAGCTGCTCGATCCTGAATCGCAGGAACAGCTTGCCGCCGAACTGCTGGATCAGGCCGCCGCCGAAGGAGTCGCCGCCGCCCACCCGGTCGATGATGTGCAGCTCGTACTTCTTGGAGAAGCAATACTCATTGGACGCCACGTCGTACAGCATGGCGCTCCAGCCGTTGTCAAAAGCGGAGTGGGACTCCCGGAGGGTGATGGCCACCTTCTCGAAGCCGAACTTGTCCGCCAGCTGCTTGGCCACGGACTTGTAGCCCTCGTGGTTGAGCTCGCCGCCGTAGATATCCGTGTTCTCCGCCTCGATGCCGAACACGTCCTTGGCGTCCTCCTCGTTGGAGATGCACACGTCCACGTACTGGCACAGCTCAGTCATGGCGGCCCGGGCCTGCTCCCGGGTCCACAGCTTGCCCCGGTAGTTCAGGTCGCAGGAGATCTTGACGTTGTGGGCCTTCGCCGCCTTGCAGGCCTCCTTGCAGATCTCCACCACGTTGGGCCCCAGGGCCGGGGTGATGCCGGTAAAGTGGAACCAGTCCACGCCCTCAAAAATCTTGTCCCAGTCGAAGTCGGCGGCAGTGGCCTCCTGGATGGCGGAGTGGGCCCGGTCGTAGATGCAGACGGAGCCGCGCTGGGAGGCGCCCTTCTCGTTGAAATAAATCCCCACCCGGTCGCCGCCCCGGACGATCATGCTGGTGTCCACGCCGTAGCGGCGCAGGGAGTTCACCGCCGCCTGCCCGATGGCGTGGGCGGGGAGCTTGGTGACGTAGGCCGCGTCCAGGCCGTAGTTGGCCAGGGAGACCGCCACGTTGGCCTCGCCGCCGCCGAAGGTGAATTCCAGGTGGTCGGCCTGGACAAAGCGCTCATAGTTGTAGGGCTGAAGCCGGATCATCAGCTCGCCGAAGGTGACTACTTTAGACATTTTATGTTCCTCCAATTACTTTAATTATAGTGGCCCGCTTTATTTTTGTACGAGATGGATCGCAAAGCCGGACAGCTCCTGCTTGATGTAAATGGCCTTGGTCTTGCCCTTGGCGTCCGTCACGCGGCTTTCCTCAATGAACTCCACCCCCTGGCGGCCCAGGTGGTAGACGGCCCGGTCCACGCTGTTGGTGGCGATGGCGATATGTCCGTTGGCCCCCCGGCCGGGCTTCTTCATGCACTCCACCGCCTTGCCCGCGAAGATGGAGGAATTGCCCGCCTTGTACTCCAGGCCGAACAGGGCGCACAGGGTCTTGGCGGTCTGCTCCGCCTCGGCCTCATTCCCGCAGTTCACGCCGATGTGGCCCAGCTGGAAGCCCAGCATGGCCTTGACCGCCTCCTTGCAGATGGCGGTGATCTCGTCCCACTTCCCGGCCTTGATGAGCTCGCTCTTACACATCCAGGTGCCGCCCACCGCCGCGATCTGGTCGTAGCCCAGGTAATCGTTGACATTCTTGGCGTTTACGCCGCCGGTGCACATCCACTTGGCGGTCTTGAGGGCCGCGCCGATGTTCTTCAACATGGACACGCCGCCGTTGGCCTCGGCGGGGAAGAACTTGAGCATCTCGCAGCCCTGATTCATGGCCTGCTGCATCTCCCCGGCGGTGGCGGTGCCTGGCATCATGATGCCGCCCTTGTCCATGACGTGCCGGGTGACGTTGGGGTCGTAGCCGGGGGCCACAATAAAACTGGCCCCGGCGGCCATGGCCCGGTCCGCCTGCTCGCAGGTGAGTACCGTGCCCGCCCCCACCAGCATCTCGGGCACCTCCTTGACGATGGCGCGGATGGCGTCCTCGGCGGCGGCGGTGCGGAAGGTGACCTCGGCGGCGGGCAGGCCACCGTCGGCCAGGGCCCTTGCCAGGGGCACCGCCTGGGCGGCGTCCTCAATGGCGATGACGGGGATAATGCCGATCTCGTAGACCTTTTGAAGCGTGCTGTTCATATCTGCATCCCTCCATAAAATAATGTACTGGGTTGTTTTGGACGGGCTCACGCGGGGCAATCCGCTGGTGGAGGCCTTCTATCCCCTATTATACATCTTGTATACTAGAATGCAATTAGAGGAACCACCCAAATTGCCCCTTCTTTTTTGTGCAATATCGCCATTCTCCTCTGGGAAGCCCCTCAGCCCCGGGTCTTCCCGGGCAGGTGGGCGGTGAGGAACGTCCAAATCCGTTCGCCCTGCTCCTCGTCCCGCGGGGGAAGCAGATAGGCCCGCCGTTCATCCACGTAGACGCACAGGCACCGCCTGAGCCGCCAGGCCCCCGCCACCTGCTCCCAGGGACAGCGCTCCTCCTTCTCCCCCTGGCGGGCGCTCAGCCCCCCCTCGTCCAGCCGGATATGGTAGGCCACCGGGCTCCCCGCCGCCTTCAGCGCCTTTTCCCTGCGGCGCACCGACAGATAAAAGGACAGCACATAGGCCGCCGGGAGCCCCAGCCCCACCACCAGCAGCACCGTGCCGATGAGCGCCGCCTGCTCCCTGCTTCCCCGCAGGGCAAAGCACACGGCGGCAAATCCCCCCATAATGAGGGCAAACAGCACCGGCCCCTTCCAGCGCTTCTGGCGGCGGAAGGTGTCGAAAAAGGCGAACTCCCGGAACACCTCGGGGGTGACCCTGGCCTCCAGGGCCAGCGGCTCTGACTTCATAACGCGCCCCTCCTCCCGTTCAAACGGCCCCGCGTGCCTGTCTGCCGGCGCCCTTTCTTACATCTTTACCATTTAGCTGAGCTTTTTGCAAGATGCTCCTGCTATTTTTGACGTTGTGCACAAAAAGAGGGTCGCTTTTTTTACTAGTACACTAGTGGACAAAACCCATTCTTTGTGGTACAGTGGGTGTCGGAAGGCGAAACCCCTAAGATGCCACAATGATTTTAAGGAGGATTTCAAAATGAAGATGAAGAAGCTCTTGTCTGCCGTTCTGGCTGCGCTCATGATCATGAGCCTGGCCGCCTGCGGCGGCCAGCCCGGCGGTGAGGCCAGCAAGGCCCCCGGGAACAACAATGAACCCGCCAGCATGGACGATGTGGCCAACGACCCCAAGGTGACCCTGGTGTACGCCGAGGTCAACCCCCTGGACACCATCGTGGGCCAGACCGCCTCTGAGTTCAAGCGCCTGGTGGAGGAGAAGTCCGGCGGCTCCATCACCGTCGACGTGCGCGCCAGCGGCGTGCTGGGCTCTGAGAACGACGTGCTGGACGCCATCATCGGCGGCGACGACTCCATCGACATGAGCCGTATCTCCGCGTTCGCCCTGACCAGCTACGGCGCTGAGAAGTCCGTGCTGCTCTCCCTTCCCTTCACCTTTGAGAGCCGCGACCACTGGTGGGCTTTCGCCAACAGCGACCTGGCCGCCGAGTTCCTCAACGAGCCCCAGGAGATCGGCCTGCCCCTGCGGGGCATTTTCTACGGCGAGGAGGGCGTCCGGCACTTCTTCGCCAACAAGGCCATCAACAGCATCGACGACCTGAAGGGCATGAAGATCCGCGTGTCCAACGACCCCATCATGAACGGCATGGTGGAGAGCCTGGGTGCCTCCCCCACGGTGGTGTCCTTCGGTGAACTCTACTCCGCCCTGAATACCGGCGTGTGCGACGCCGCCGAGCAGCCCATCGCCAACTACAAGTCCAACGCCTTCCCCGAGGTGGCCAACAACCTGATCCTGGACGGCCACACCCTGGGCGCCATCCAGTGCGTCATCACCGACACCGCCTGGGCCAAGCTCACCCCCGCCCAGCAGGCCGTCATCATGGAGGCCGGCAAGGAGGTCCAGAAGTTCAACCAGAACCTGTCCCAGTCCGCTGAGGACGAGGTCCTCCAGCAGCTGAAGGACGAGGGCTGCAACGTGGTGGACGTCACCGACAAGAAGCCCTGGCAGGACGCCTGCTCCAGCGCCCCCGCCATCAAGGAGGCCATCGACAAGCAGGCCGACCTGTATCAGAAGCTGCTGGACATGAAGCCCTGAGGCAGTCCTTAACAAACACCGTCCAGTCAAAGCGGGGACGCGGGTGAGTCCCGCGTCCCCGCTTGCATTTGTTATGTGAGAGGGAGGGAACCCCATGCCAACAATTTTCACGACCCTGGATAAGATCCGCCCCGCCTATGACATGACCTATAAAATCGTTATGCTCCTGTGCAAACTGCTGCTGATCGCCGACATCCTCATCACCTCCTACGCGGTGCTGGGCCGCTACTGCCAGCAGCTGGCCACCAACTATCCCGACATCCTCGGCTTCCTGGATGTCATCAAGGACCCGGCCTGGACCGAGCAGATCGTGCTGACGTGTATGTCCTACATGGCGGTGCTGTCCGCCGCCCTGGCCATCCGCACCGGGGCCCACATCCGCATGACCGCCTTTGACAGCTACCTGCCCAAGGCCGTGGTGAAGGTGTCCAACATCATCGCCGACATCGGCGTGATGGTGCTGGCCGTCATCATGCTGGTGGTGGGCTGGGAATACGCCAGCACCCTGGGCAGCAAGGGCTTCTACGAGTCCATCCCCTGGCTGAGCCGGTTCTGGATGTACTTCCCCGTCCCCCTGGCGGGCATCGCCATGATCGTGTTTGAGCTGGAAGCGCTCTACGAGCACATCAAAGCGTTCTTTATCAAAGAAGAGGAGGCGACGGCGTAATGGATCCCAACACCCTTGCTATCATCGTCCTGCTGGGCAGCTTTGCCCTGATGATCTTCCTGCGCTTCCCCATCGCCTACGCCGTGGGCCTGTCCTCCGTGCTGTGCCTGCTGACCATGGGCAATAGCTTGAACGCCATCTGCCGCCTGATGGTGAAGGGCATCTCCTCCTTCCCCCTGATGGCGGTGCCCTTCTTCATCACCATGGGCGTGCTCATGGGCAAGGGCGGCATCTCGGATAAGCTCATCGCCCTGGCCAACGCCTGCGTGGGCTGGATGCGGGGCGGCCTGGCCATGGTGAACATTGTGGCCTCCTACTTCTTCGGCGGCATCTCCGGCTCCGCCGCCGCGGACACCGCCTCCATCGGCTCCATCATGATCCCCATGATGGTGGACCAGGGTTATGACGCCGACTTCTCCACCGCCGTCACCATCACCTCCTCCTGCGAGGGGCTGCTGGTGCCCCCCAGCCACAACATGGTCATCTACGCCACCACGGCGGGCGGTATCTCGGTGGGCTCCCTCTTCCTGGCGGGCTACCTGCCCGGGGCCCTGCTGGCCCTGTCCCTGATGGTGGGCTCCTATATCATCTCCGTCAAGCGCAACTACCCCAAGGGCGAGCCCTTCCACATCATCAACTTCCTCAAGCAGCTGTGGATCTCCATCTGGGCGCTGCTGGCCATTATCATCGTGGTGGTCGGCGTGGTGGGCGGCGCGTTTACCGCCACCGAGTCCGCTGCCATCGCCGTCATCTACTCCCTGATCGTGTCCGTGTTCGTGTACAAGGGCGTGGACTGGAAGGGCGTATGGAAGGCGCTGGACGAGTGCGTCAACACCCTGGCCATCGTGATGATCCTCATCGCCACCTCCGCGGTGTTCGGCGACTGCCTCACCAAGCTGCACGTGCCCGACCTGGCCGCCCAGGCCATTGTGGGCATCACCGACAACAAGATCATCCTCATCCTGCTGCTCAACGTCATCCTGCTGGTGCTGGGCTGCATCATGGACATGGCCCCCATCATCCTCATCGCCACCCCCATCCTGCTGCCGGTGGCCACCCAGTACTGCGGGTTGGATCCCATCCAGTTCGGCATCATGGTGGTGCTCAACTGCGGCATCGGCCTGCTGACCCCGCCTGTGGGCGCGGTGCTGTTCATCGGCTCCGCCGTGGCCAAGCGGCCCATGGAAAAGGTGGTCAAGGCCACCCTTCCCTTCTACCTGTGTATGATTATCACCCTGCTGCTGGTGTCCTACTGGCAGGACGTGTCCCTCATCATCCCCAAGATTTTTGACGACTATAAGCCTGTTGTGGCTGGTTTGGCAAGCATTTTGCTCAGATAACATCAAACAGCAGGGCGCGCCGCCGTTTTACGGTCTGGCGCGCCCTGTCCTGAAAACCAGGAGGGAGCAGACCATGAAATTGTGTCATCAGGGCATCCAAAACCGGGCTGCCTGGGAGCAGGCGGGAATCAGGCTGCCTGCGTTCGACTGGAAGGCCATGCGCACCGAAACGGATCGTAACCCTGTTTGGGTCCACTTCGGCGCGGGCAACATCTTCCGGGGCTTTATCGCCAAACTCCAGCAGGACCTGCTGGAGCAGGGGCTGGTAAACAGCGGCATCACCGCCGCCGATACTTTTGACTACGGCATTATCGACCAAATTTATACCCCCTTCGACAGCATGACCCTGATGGTATCCCTGCTGCCCGATGGCTCCATGGATAAGGAGGTCATCGCCTCCGTGGCCCAAGGGCTGCGGGCCGGATCGGCGTATCCCGGGGACATGGAGCGGCTGAAGGAGATCTTCCGCAGCCCGTCCCTCCAGATGGTGAGCTACACCATCACCGAAAAGGGCTATGCCCTCACCAACATTCATGGGGAGTATTTTCCCTTTGTCCAGGCCGACTTTGAGAAGGGCCCTGGGAGCTGTTCCCACGCCATGAGCATGACCACCGCCCTGTTGTGGGAGCGCTTCCGGGCGGGCGGCGCGCCCATCGCCGTGGTGAGCATGGATAACTGCTCCCACAACGGGGAGAAGCTGCGCACCGGCGTCATGGCTGTGGTGGAACAGTGGCTGGACCGGGGCCATGTCACCCCCGAGTTCGCCGTTTGGGTGGCAAACGAGAACAAGGTATCCTTCCCCTGGTCCATGATCGACAAGATTACCCCCCGCCCTGCCAAGGTGGTAGAGGAGGCGCTGGCGGGGCTGGGCGTGGAGGATATGGCCCCCATCGTCACCGAAAAGGGCACCTTCATCGCCCCCTTCGTCAACGCTGAGCGGCCCCAATACCTGGTGGTGGAAGACCGCTTCCCCAATGGCAGGCCCCCGCTGGAAAAGGCCGGGGTCTACATGACTGACCGGAACACGGTGAACAAAACGGAAAAGATGAAGGTTACCACCTGTTTGAACCCGCTCCATACCGCTCTGGCTGTATTCGGCTGCCTGCTGGGGTACGAGTCCATTGCCGCAGAGATGGGAGATCCCCTGCTCAAAACGCTTGTAGAGCGAATCGGCTATGATGAGGGCATCCCCGTGGTGGTCGATCCTGAAATCCTTAGCCCCATGGAGTTCATCCACGAGGTGATCAGCCAGCGCCTGCCCAACCCCTTTATTCCCGACGTGCCTCAGCGCATTGCCACCGACACCAGCCAGAAGGTGCCTATCCGCTTCGGCGAGACCATCAAGAGCTATGCCGCGCGCCTTGACCTGGATGTGACCAGCCTGACCTATATTCCGCTGGCGATTGCGGGCTGGCTGCGCTATCTGCTGGCGGTAGACGATGAGGGCAAGCCCATGGAGTGCAGCAGCGACCCCATGCTGGATGCGCTCCAGGCTCAGCTTTCCGGCGTGAAGCTGGGCGACCCGGACAGCGCGTCTGACGAAGCGCTCTCCCCCATCCTGTCCAACACCGCCCTCTTCGCCGAAAACCTGTGCCGGGCTGGCCTTGCAAGCAAGATCGGCGGAATGCTGCGGGAAATGCTGGCGGGTCCAGGCGCCGTCCGGGCCACGCTGGAAAAATACCTGGGCTGCTGAAACGGCCCGCCCTGCCACAGAATTTGTATCCTCCGGTATACAAGTCTCGGCGCCTGGGCAAATATTCTGGATACTGGAGATGCAATGGAGGCGAGCCCAATGAAATTACTGGAACGGCTTCCCCGGGAGTCCGGCGGAGATTACGCCCTGCGTACTATCAAGGAAAACATCATCAATCTGGAGCTTCCCCCCGGCAGCCAGATCAGCGAGAACGAGCTGGCCACCGAGATGGGCCTGTCCCGCACCCCCGTGCGGGAGGCCCTCATCGAACTGTCCAAGGTAAAAATCGTGGACATACAGCCACAGAAAAAGAGCACCATCCCCCTTATTGACTACGACATGGTGGACGAGTCCCGCTTTATGCGCAGCCTTCTTGAGTGCGCCGTGGTGGAGCTGGACTGCGAAATGGCCACCTCCCTGGATCTGGAGCGGTTGAACCAGAATATCCGCCTCCAGGACCTTTACCAGGACAATTTCTATTCTGGCCAGCTTTTGGAGTTGGACAACCAATTCCACGGCATCCTGTTTGAGATCGCCAAGAAGCCCCAGGTTTATGCGCTGATGCAGAATATCTCCATCCACTTTGACCGGGTGCGCAGCATGGCCCTGTCCTCGGTCAAAAATCTGAAGATTATCCAAGACCACAAGCAGATCACTGCCGCCATCGCCCGCCGGGATCCCAAATCCGCCCACATTTTGATGGAGGAGCACCTCAACCGCTACAAGATCGACGCGGCCGCCATCCGGGCCGCCTATCCCCAGTACTTCAAATAACCGCCGTGAGGAGGTCAACCTATGTTCACCAAGCAGGACCAACGCTGGGTTTTTCACAAGGACACCCTGGCCCAGGACGCCGGCCCGGGCGTCACCCGCCGGGTGCTGGCCTTTAACAGCCAGCTCATGTGCGTGGAAAACCGATTCGAGCAGGGCGCTGTAGGCCCCGCTCACAGCCACCCCCACACCCAGATCACCTATGTGGCCAGCGGCCGCTTCTCCTTCACCATCGGCGGGGAGACCCACGAGGTCGGCCCCGGGGACACCCTGCTGAAAACCGACGGCGTGGTCCACGGCTGCACCTGCCTGGAGGCGGGCGTACTGTTGGATATCTTCAACCCCATGCGAGAGGATTTCCTCCCCCGGAAGTAGCAAACAAGCCTGCATAAGCAAGAGACAGGAGGCCGCCCGGCCTCCCGTCTCTTGCTTATATGGACTTGGGCCCCGGTACGCGCCGCCCGCTCACCCTTCCAGCTCCCGGACTATCTCCTCCAGGTTGTCCCGGTCCACCCTGCGGTAGGGCAGCCATACATAGTGGCCTTCCTGGAGCTCCACAACCCCGCCCGGGTCTCTGCCGTCCGCCAGGGCCAGGGCCAGATCCACCATGGCCTGAGCCTGCCCCCGGGCGTCGTTGAGCACGGTGCCGTACAAATCACCCGCAGCCACCGCCTCCCGGGCGGGGGCGGTGGCGTCCACCCCCACCACCAGGGGCATGGGGCCGCCCCACTCCCGCAGCGCGTCGATGGCCCCCAGCGCCATGTCGTCGTTGTTGGAGAACACCACCTCAATCCGCTCCCCGTACTCCTTGATCCACTGGTTCATCCGGGCTGCCCCCTGGCCCCGGTTCCAGTTGGCCGGGGCGTTGGCCAGCTTTTCCACCTCAATACCCGCCCCGGTCACCGCCTCAATGGAGTATTCCGTGCGCAGCAGGCTGTCCTGGTGGCCCGGCTCCCCCTCCAGCATCACGTATTGGAGCACGCCGTCCCCGTTGCGGTCCAGCTCCTCCTGGGAAAAGAAGGAGCTGCGCGCCAGAAGGGCAGGGAGGTCCCCCTCCTTGGGGGGAAGGGGAAGGGCCATATGGGCGCACCAAAACTCCACCCCCTCCAGCCGCACCAAAAAGGAGGTGACCGCCAGGTGCTCCTGGCTTATCTCTCCCAGGGCTTCCGGCCCAAAGCGCCGGGTGACAGCCTCCCGCAGCTCCTGGCCCTCCAGGCGCTCCCGAAGCAA
>OFGK01001775.1_pt1 | contig 10182 bp, 10 predicted proteins | sample 1521771 | NCBI WGS metagenome assembly OFGK01 (sample SAMEA3504088, study PRJEB24116) | mouse gut metagenome | biome: mouse gut; feature: mouse-associated habitat; material: faeces | place: Denmark | collected 2011 | reverse complement strand
GCTTCTCGGGCGGCACGAATCCGCTCCAATACTTTTTCAACGTTGCCGGTACCGTGGGCGACCGCAATGCGAATCGTTTTTCCGGCAATTTCGACGTCGGCCTGCTTGATGCCGTCCAGCCCTTCGATTGCGCGGAAGTTCAACTCACCCAATTCCTGTCCGGTAATATAAAAATAAGCCGTTCGCAAAGCTGCGGTCATGACGCCGCCGCTGGCGCCGAAAATCGTTCCCGCGCCCGAATATTCGCCGAGCGGATTGTCGGCGGCTTCTTCGGGAAGGCTGCGGAAATCAATTCCGGCCTGTTTGATCATCCGCGCCAGTTCACGGGTCGTTAACGAGACGTCAACGTCCTGGAAACCGGAGGAGTTCATATCTTCGCTGCGGACAATTTCCCATTTCTTGGCGGTGCAGGGCATGATCGAGATCACGCGAATGCGAGCCGGATCAAGTCCCATTTTGTCGGCATAATAGGTCTTGGCCAACGCGCCGACCATCGATTGCGGCGATTTGCAGGTGGAGAAATGCGCAATCATATCCTGATGATACTTTTCCAACAGATCTACCCAGGCCGGGCAGCAGCTGGTAAACATCGGCAGACTTTGCGGTTCTTCGGTAAAGCGGCGCACAAACTCGGTCGCTTCTTCGATGATGGTCAGATCGGCGCCGAAGTTGGTGTCAAAAATGCGTTTGAAGCCCATGCGCCGAAGAGCGGCATAAGTCTTTCCGGTCAGGTTTTCGCCGAATTCATAACCGAATTCTTCACCGATCGCCACCCGAACTGCCGGCGCAATCTGAACAATGGTATAGAGGCCGTTGTCGTTGAGCATGTCCCACACTTTCTGAGTCTCGTCATATTCGACGATGGCGCCGGTGGGACAATGGGCGGAACACTGACCGCATTTAATGCAGGGACTGTCGGCGAGGTTGATACCGTTGGCGGCGGTCACGCGAGTGGCCAGGCCGCGGTTGAGGTAACCCAACGCCCATACGTTTTGCTGATTTTGACAGACTTCGACACAACGGCCGCAAAGGATGCACTTGCTTGAGTCAAGCACCAACGCTTTGGTCGAATCGTCGATGGGCCAACGTTTGGTGAGGTTGGGCAAAGTTGCTTCTTTGATGCCGAAAGTGTTGCTCAGGTCCTGGAGTTCGCAGTGTCCGGAGCGGATGCAGGTCAGGCAGGCGTTGGGGTGGTTGCTCAAAATCAGCTTGAGAACGGTGCGGCGCACTTCCACCAGTTCGGCGTCGGAAGTGATCACTTCCATTCCTTCGGCGACCGGGGTGCAGCAGGAACGCATGATGCGGCCGTTGACTTTGACGATACAAATGCCGCATCCGGCAGTGGCGTCGACGTCGGGGTGTTTGCATAAGGTCGGAATTTCGATATGAACGCTGCGGGCGGCCTCTAAAATCGAGGTTCCGGCGGTTGCTTCAACATCGTAATTGTCAATTTTCAGTTTTACCATTATTTAGCCTCCGTGATTTTGTCCTGATTGCCGGCCACCTTGGCTTCGTATTCTTCGCCGAAGAAACGCATGGTGGAAAGAATCGGGTTAGGTGCGGTTTGTCCGAGTCCGCACAGTGACGCCTTTTGCATGGCGACGGCAATTTTGCGCAGTTCTTCAATGTCTTTGCGGGTGCCTTTGCCTTTGGCAATTTTTTCCAGCAGCAGCAACATCTGCTTGCCGCCGATGCGACAGGGTGCGCATTTGCCGCAGGATTCGTCGACGGTAAAGTCGAGATAGAATTTGGCGATATCAACCATATCGGCGGTTTCGTCCATTACGATCATGCCGCCCGAACCCATGATGGAACCGACTTTTTTGAGTTCTTCGTAACAAACCGGCAAATCGATGTTCGAAGCCGGAATAACCCCGCCTGACGAGCCGACGGTCTGGACCGCTTTCAGTTTTTTGCCGGTGGGAACCGCCGATCTGATTGACGATTTCGTCAATGGTGGTGCCCATCGGCACTTCGATCAGACCGGAGTGTTCCACCTGTCCGGTTAAGGCAAAAACTTTGGTCCCTTTTGACGTTTCGGTGCCGAAAGAAGCAAACCAATCGGCGCCTTTGAGGATAATCGGCGCCACGTTGGCGAGGGTTTCGACGTTGTTGATACAACTCGGTTTGTCCCACAGACCGACTTCGGTCGGATAGGGCGGGCGCGGACGCGGGGTGCCGCGTTTGCCTTCGATCGAGTGGATGAGGGCGGTTTCCTCACCGCAGACAAAAGCGCCGGCGCCGAGGCGAATGTCGATGTTGAAATTGAAACCGGTGCCCATGATGTTGTTGCCGAGCAGGCGGTTTTTCTTGCAGGCCTTGATCGCTTTTTCGATTCTTTCCACCGCCAGCGGATATTCGGCGCGAATATAAAACCATCCTTCGGTGGCGCCGATGGCGTAGGCGGCAATCATCATGCCTTCGATCACGTCATGGGGGTTGGATTCGAGAATGCTGCGGTCCATATAAGCACCGGGATCGCCTTCGTCACCGTTGCAAATGATGAACTTGTCGTCAACAACCGGAACTTTGGCCGCCAGTTCCCATTTGAGACCGGTCGGAAAACCGGCGCCGCCGCGGCCGCGCAGGCCCGATTTCTTAATTTCGGCCGCGACTTCGGCCGGCGTCATGGTTTTGAGCACCTTTTCCAACGCCAGATAACCGCCGCGGGCAATGTATTCGTGAATATCTTCGGGATCAAGATGCCCGGCCTGTTTTAAAACCACTTTTTCCTGCTTGGTGAAGAACGGCAGATCGAGGGACAGCACATATTTGTTTAAAAATTCGGGCAATTCGAAAGTTTCGCCTTCGGTCAGTTTGAGAGCCGGAATAACGTGTTCGGAAATGATGATGCGTGCCACCAGCGGTTCCAGTCGTTTGTAAAGAACGTCTTTTTGCCCCTTGATTTCGACTCGTACCAGCGGTCCCTGGGCGCATAATCCCATGCAACCGGTGGCCACGATGCGTACTTTGCCTTCCAGTCCGTGTTCGGCCACCGCTGATTTGAGCAGGTCGAGAATATCGTCGCTGCCCGAAGATTTGCAGCCGGTGGAGTGGCAGCAATAGATGTTGCAGACAAAACGGTCAAGATCCTGCCGTTTGTTCTTGGCAATTTCGTGGATATCGAATCTTTTGTCAATTTCATTCATATCAGCCATGGGCCAGCTCCTTGTCTTCGTCGTCAAATTTTTTGCGCCATTCGTCAATGATGTTGTGAACATCGCCGACGGTTACGCGACCGTATGTTTTTCCGTTGACCACGCATACCGGCGCCAGGCCGCAGCAGCCGACGCAGCGGACGCATTGCAGGTGAAAAGTGCGGTCGGGGGTGCTTTCGCCCTCGCTGATACCGAGCTCTTTTTTAAATTCTTCGAGAACTTTGTCGTTTCCTTTTAAATAACAGGCGGTTCCGGTACATACCGAAATAACCGCCTTGCCGGGTGCTTCCAGCTTGAAAAAATTGTAAAAGGTGAGAACTTCGTAAATCCGAGCCAGCGGAATGTTCATCGCCCGGGCAATTTCCAGCGCGTCTTCCCACGGAACATAGCCCTTGACATCCTGAATTTCATGGAGGGCCATAATCAGCGACCCCCTCTTTTTGCGCCATTTGGCGGCGACTTGCGTTGCAACAGAAGTATCGCCCATATACTTAACCTCCTAAAGTAAATTGTCTATGTGCTTATGCTATCAGCATATTCGTAAAAATGTGATTGCACAAGTCTAAAAAAATATACTTCTTGATAACTCGAAGGTTTTATAAATGGCCTTTTTTGAACAGTTGACGATATTTGTAGATGCTGCCGCCTTCAACGTTCCAGCTGAAGTCTTTTTGCATGGCGTTGATCGTCATCCGATGCAACAGATCAAAATGGCGGTAAAAGGTTTCCAATGCCTTGATCAGAGTTTCGGCATAGGCGTTAACATTGTTTTTCAACCGCTGAGCCGTCAGGTTGTTGCCGTAAACGCGCCGTTTGTGGGAAGAGAAAAACACTTCGGTGCGAAAACCGTCAATGCCGTGATCAACGGTGTCAACCAGGCCGCCAGTAGACATCGTGACCGGCAGCACGCCTTTGGCCATCGCTTCCATCTGATTGAGACCGCAAGGCTCGAAGCGGCTCGGCATCAGATAAAAATCGGAAGCGAGCTGGATCGCGTAGGCAAAATCGTCAAGATAGCCGCGAAAGACAAAGATGCGTTCGCCGCATTTGGGATGGGTGGCCATGATGCGGTCCTTGAGGTTGGTGAGATGTTCAAAACATTTGTTGTCGCCGGCGCCGCCGAGAATGAAAATCGGCATTTCGATGTTTTTAAGGGCGCCGAATTTGTCACACAAGCTAATGATTGCCTGAGCGGCAATGTCGTAACCTTTTTGTTCAACCAGTCGGCTGGTGGCGCATACAACCGGAGTGCGGGCAATGTTTTTGATTTTTTTGCTGAGGTCGTCAAATTTATAAGTGTCGATCAGCGGAATCACTTTCTGCTTGTATTCGGGATCGGCGGCGATTTTGGAAATCAGGCGGATGAATTCTTTTTTGTTCTCCAATTTGGCATCCAAATGATTTTCGTCGTAGAATTTGAAATGAAACGGCGCAAAGTACCGGTTGATGGCTTCAATGCGGTCCGGGTTGGGAGTGATCAGCTTTTTGTCATATCCGTTGACAATCCCGAAAAAGTTGCGGTGGTCTTTGCGGATTTTTAAGATATCCCGAAAATCAAATCCGAAATCGAGTTCTTTGGAAACCTCTTCCATGTAGTTTTTGGAAACGGTAACCACCCGATCGGCAAGATGAAAATTGCATGAGGCCTGATTGTAACAGTCATAGACGATCAGGGTATGACAGGTACGGGGATTGCTGTTTTTAATCGCTTTGGCGTTTTTAAAAACGATGCCGGCCATGTTTTCATACAGCGAATTCAGAATTTTGGAAGTGTTTTCATAATCCCAGCCCTGATAACCGAGGTGATGGGCGAGATGGATTACCGGCAGGTTTTTCAGTTTTTCGCACAGCTGCGGCGAAATCAAACCCGCTTCCTGCTGGGCAATCGAAAAATATTTGGTCAGTCCGGCAAGGGCGCCGCTGTGCCAGTCGTTGGCGATCAGCAGGTTGGGTGCGGCCAGTGCGGTTTTGTTTTTTTGCAGCAAAGTTTTAACCAGGATGTAAACCGCTTTGGAGAAAAAGGCGAAGCGTTCGACTTCGTTGATGTGAAATTCGTTTAGAATGTAACAACCGTCCTGAGCCGGGTTGTTTTCGGGATGCGGATTGATGGAGAAAAAGCGGTCGTTTTGCAAAAAGATATATTCGACGTTGTCGCGTTTGCCGCGCCAGACCGTCACGTTGTATTTGACCAACGTGCTGCGCTCGCCCTGGAAGGGAACCTTGATCGTGATGATTTTTTCCAGCGAGACCGATTTTTTCTCGGCGCCGTCATAAATATTGTTTTCGAACCGGGCTTTCTTTTTGCCGGTGTCGCCGACATAAAGCGGCGTTACCACCGAGACCAGATCGCCGTCGGCGGCAAAACTGCGGTTAAAGGCTTCCGGCAATTCGGAAGCGACCATTCCCAAACCGCCCCATTTCATAAACACGGCGGTTTCCGCCGTCATCATCCAGGCGTTGACTTTGTCGATCTGCGGCCAGTCGTTTTTGCCGAGACACTGCCGGCGTCCCAGATTTTGGATCTCGGCCAGATTAGGTTTGTTGACAACACTAAAAGCGATGGAAAATTTTTTTAAATTAAAATTTTTGGGCAGCGGTTTAAAAACGCTGGAGTCGGCTTTCGGCGCAGTAACACGATTCATATCATCTCTCTCAATAGTCAGAATAATCAATAACAAGAGAATATATTGTCTGTTTTAAGAATTAATTAAAAAGGCAACAGAAACTTCTCCCCTTGACTTGTTTATCTTTAATCATTAAATGTTGTATATAAGAAATATACGCGCTTTGTAAAAAAATTAAAGAGGGAAAAATGAAAAACGATAAAAAAGAGCATAACTCTGAACCGGATGATTGCGTTGAGGCCGAAAATATCGGAGAACAGGTTGAAAACGCGGAAGAAAACCTGCCTCAAAACGAACCGGAGACCGACAAGCTCAAACAGGAAAACGCCAAATTGAAAGACGATTACCTGCGGGCATACGCCGAACTCGAAAACACCAAAAAAAGGTGCGCTCAGGAGTTGGAGAAAAACTCAAAATATGCGATTGCTTCATTTGCCAAGGAAATGCTGTCGGTTGCGGACAACCTTCACCGTGCGCTGCTTGCCGCTGCCGAAGCCGGCGGCGAAGAGTGCGTTCAGCTGAAAAAGGGCGTGGAATTAACCGAATCGGAGCTCAGCAAAGTTCTGGCCAAATTCGGAGTGACAAAAATGGATCCGATGGGCAAAGTTTTTGATCCTTCGTTTCATCAGGTGGTTCAGGAGGTGGAAGACAAATCGAAGCCTGCCGGCACCGTGGTGGCCGAACTGCAGACCGGTTATATGATCAACGACCGGATTTTGCGCGAGGCGATGGTGGTGGTTACCAGATAACGTTGGAACGTGCAAAGAAATCATAAATAAAAACCCCGCCCCGGCGCGGGGTTTTTATGATGAATCCGGCGTGCCCGGAGAGAGAATTCTGGGGTTGACCCTGGGGAAAACCATAAAAAACTCCCGGCAAAACGCGGGAGTTTTTTATAAATGGCGTGCCCGAAGGGATTCGAACCCATGACCTTTGGCGTCGGAGGCCAACACTCTATCCAGCTGAGCTACGGGCACATAACAATCAAAACGAGATACTAATAATACACTTTTCTTAAAAATGCTACAATTTTTTTTATTTTATCAAATAATTCTTGACTTTTTGCTCAACTCTGGCTATTAACAAGCAACGAGTTTGTTTTTGAGGAATAAAATAATGGTTAAAAAATGTGATATTACCGGCACCGGCGTTATGAGCGGAAATAATGTTAGCCATGCTAACAACCATAGCCGTCGTCGTTTTATGCCGAACTTGCAAGTAGTTTCTCTGTTCAGCGAAGCTTTGAACAAGTTTTTCAAATTGAGAATCTGCTCTAAAACGCTGCGTTCGATTGAGCATAACGGCGGTTTGGATTCTTATTTGGAATCTACTTCCAGCAATAAGCTCACCGATGAAGCTTTGAAGATCAAAAAAGCGGTTGTCAAGAAAAAAGGCCCGGCTGAAAAACCGGCAGCTGCCGCTAAAAAAGCAACACCGGCCCGCATTGCCAAAAAGGCTGCCAAAGCTGCCGAGTAGTTTGGAAAAATATTTTGCTTTTTGACACCTTCCGGATCCGGGAGGTGTTTTTTTGTGTTGGTCGAATGTTGTAAAGAGGAGCGGCAATGCTTTTGGCCAGGCTAGCATTTAGAATTAAACCGCTTTTAATCCTTACCGGAATGGCTTACATCAAGCTGGATTGTAAAAGTAAGGAGGAGAAAAGTATGTTTTTTGATAAAGATAAACTGGTTAACCCGTTAAAAGAATATTATCAGGGCGGTTACGACTGGCAGCCGCAGGAAGCGCCGGGCGTTAAAGCCGACATGCATCCGGTTCCCGATTGCGGAGAGAAAAGCTATCGCGGCAGCGGTCGGCTCAAAGGACGAAAAGCTCTGGTCACCGGCGGCGATTCCGGAATCGGCCGGGCGGCGGCAATAGCCTATGCCCGCGAAGGGGCCGACGTTGCCATCAACTATCTGTCTGCAGAAAAAGATGATGCCGAAGAAGTACGGAAGCTGATTGAGGCCGAAGACCGTAAGGCTGTGTTGATTCCGGGAGACATCAGCAGCGAAGACTTTTGCAAAACCCTGATCGAGGCCGCCGATGAACTTGACGGTCTGGATATCTTATGTCTGGTGGCCGGTAAACAGGTGGCGCAAAAGGATATTGCAACCCTGTCTACCGAGCAGATTGTCAAAACTTATGAAGTTAACGTTTTTGGGATGATGTGGCTGGTGCGCGAGGCAATGCCTTATCTGAAACCGGGATCATGCATTATCAATACCACTTCGATTCAGGCTTATGACCCTTCGGAATATTTGCTTGATTATGCCGGTACCAAAGCGGCGATCCGTGCTTTTACCCAAGGGCTGGCCAAGCAAATTGCCCCTAAGGGAATCCGGGTCAATGCGGTGGCGCCGGGCCCGATATGGACCCCGCTGCAAATTTGCGGCGGACCGCTGAAGGAAAATCTGCCCGATTTCGGCAGTGACACGCCGATGAAACGTGCCGGTCAACCGGTTGAGTTGGCCGATGTTTACGTTTTTCTTGCTTCGCCGGAAGCCAGTTATGTTACCGGACAGGTTTACGGTGTTACCGGCGGTATGCTGACCGTGTAAATAAGTGATGAAATTTAAAAAAATATATTCCGGTATTGACATACCGGAATATATTTTTGTGAAAAGCGTTTTCTAATTGTCGTCATCGTCCATTGTCGGATCGCCTTCCAGCATGGCACGCAGCATCCACGATTTTTTGGCATAAATTGCGAGATATTCTTCCAGCAGGTTGGCGAGCAGGAAATTATCCTTTTTATCGGCTTCGTCGCGAATGTCTTTGGCAAGGGCCATAATGTTTTGGCAATCGGTTTCCAACAGTTCCAAAACTTCGAGATCGGTATAATCGCGGCCTTCAATTTCCTCGATGGTGGTATTGTCAAGATATTCGGCCATGGTTACCAGCGGCATTTGATTTTGCATTTTCATCATTTCGGCCACCTGGTCATATTGCAGTTGGAACATCTGATACAGTTTTTCGGTCATTTTATGGACGACAAAGAAGTTGGGTCCGACAACGTTCCAGTGAAGATTGTGTATTTTGACGTTTATAACCGCCAAGTTAGAAAGAAAAATATTCAGTTTATCAACTTTTGCAGCCATGTTATCCTCCTTTGTTTGATGAATTGTACATCCTAGAAATAGGCGCGAAAGCTTGTTTTGGTAGGGCATATATCAAAAAAGATAAGGGAACTGACAGGATGTTTTATAGACGGGAGACTGTCTGAAAAGAAAGTCAGAAAAGCGTTTTGTCGGCAAGGGCATGATAACGTTTGCGGATACATTGAATGCAGGTTTTGTGAATGCCCGGGGTGATTTCGTAGATAATAAAGCGGCCGCGGCGGGATGCGGTTACAAAACCGTCGTCGCGCAGCCGTTTCAGATATTGCGAAACTTTGATCTGTTCGCAACCGATGCCGTTGATGATTTCGCTGACGTTGCAGGGACCGTTGAGGGTAAGAAACTCGAGAATCCGCATTTTGTCATAGTTGGCGAACAATTTGATGCGGTTGGCCGTCATCATGGTATAGTCGGCAGGCAGCATGATTTTGCATCCGTCGCGCAGATACTGAAAATCGTCGGTCATATATCCGTACAGTTTGCGCAGGCAAGAGAAAATGCTGGCCGGATATTCTTCGTAAATGTTATAATAAATGAAAATTCCTCGGCGTTCGGTTTTGACCAGATGAGCATCGCGCATTTTTCGCAAACTTTGCGAAACGGCGACCTGATCTTCGCCAAGCGCCTTGGTAATTGCCGAAACCGAAGAACTGCCGTTGACATCGAGATATTCCAAAATATGCAGCCGAAGCGGATGGGCAATATAAAAAATGCCCTTAGCCGCTTTTTTCATGATTTCTGCCGGCAGCTGCTGTTCCATTTTTGTCGTCTTTCTTTTTGCTTCTTCTATTAAAGATATAGCAAATCGGAAATTTATTGCAAATAAAAAATCCCCGGTGTGAACCGGGGACGGGTTAGTTTAAAAACGGCCGTACATACCGGTCAAACTGCCCCGGACTTTGCGGCGACCAGCCCATCAGATAGCGGTCTCCCATACAGAACAGCGGTGTGCCGACGTTGTTGCCGAGTTTGAATTTTTTGGCACAACGAAGCAACAGTTCGTATCCGCCGGGATTGTGGATATTGACCATTGTCACTTTAAGGTTCGGATATTTTTGAGTAATGTAGTCCAAGGCATCGTGACAGTAAGGACATTCGTTATAATAGAAAAAGTAGATTTTATTGTCGGCGAGCGTCGAGTCGGTTTTCGCGGACGGTTCTTTGCAGGCTGCGGTCAGCATCAGCAAAAGCAGCAGACAGAAAATTTTACGCATTTGGATTCTCCTTATTCAATACAGCAGTCGACGGCTTTTCTGACAAAGCTTTTCATGCGTCCGAGCATGCCGG
>OFGK01001771.1_pt1 | contig 10192 bp, 8 predicted proteins | sample 1521771 | NCBI WGS metagenome assembly OFGK01 (sample SAMEA3504088, study PRJEB24116) | mouse gut metagenome | biome: mouse gut; feature: mouse-associated habitat; material: faeces | place: Denmark | collected 2011 | reverse complement strand
GCTACGTCTGGAACGGAGCGAAAGCGCGGCTTCGTTGGAATAGTTCCTTCCCTTTCGCGGAACTAAACTCTATATTTCCTCTACCTTTTTCATCAACACCAATCGATCCCCTGGTTTTATGCGATCATCTGAAAGTTCATTAATCGATTTAATACTCTCTACTGTACTATAAAACTTTTTCGCTATTTTCCATAATGTATCCCCTGGTTTTACAATATACCCAACAATCCCCGGAAGTTCCTGTATCTTTTTCATATCATAAGGATGTTCCTTTACATCTGTGATAATCGCTTCCTCGCATTTATCCATCACTAAAGTATCCAGACTGATGACTGCCTTCATCTCAATCTCTTCACTATTGAGCATCACTGTTCCCAACTGTTCCAGTGCATGTTCTACTCGATAAATGCAATTAGGCTGAATATCATTTACTTCTACAGTATAAGAAAATGGTACAATTCCTTCCATAGTCTGAAGTGGATGTCTATCATCTAAAGCTACATAAAGAAACGAAACATTTACTACTCCATCGATTTGCAGACCTTCTTTTACGATATGAATATCATCAATACTCACTGTTCCACTGCTATTACATATCTGTAAAATTTTAGGCTGTGTCTGAGATAAACGCAATTTATCAGCAGCCTTACATTTAGAAGAATTTCGCATCACTAACTTTTCAAAAGAAATCTTCTTTGTAACAGGCTCTAGATCCTTTAATGCCGAATACACATCATTTACAATATCCATTTGTTGGTCTTCATACAGACGAATATTCATATCTATCACATAATCAATCCCCAACATCCTCTGTTCCCCATCATAATCTGGTTTTATCTCTGGTTCATTTCCAGAAAGATGGCAGCTAATTGCTGGTATCATATCTTCTCTGCATCCATTACAATCAATTATTCCATCAAATGGGATATTATGTTCTGACCATTGAATAGAATTTCTCTCATCTTCTCCTATATAGAGAATAAATAAAAAGATTTCCCCTCGAATCCGAATCGCTCCTTCTGAAGGTCTTGTTTCTACAGAACGAAGCTGTGCGCTGTCCCAAATAATTTCTGAAATATTAGGCTTATTTCCAGAAACTTCTATTTCATTTTTCACTCGGAAAGTATCCTTTGTTTTAATCGCCAGTGGAGTAAATGAAATGGTTTGTGTGGTATATTGTAAATCATTTTCCCCCATAAGTTCGATTCCTGCTTCCTCTTCCTTTGTAACTTCTGCATCAATATGTAGAGTGACAACTGCTTTTACACTGATTTTCCGTGAATTGATCAAGCTGATAGAAAGATCCTCCATCTCTCCATGAAATTGTATTTCGTCTTCTGGCAGAATTCCTTCTATATTCACAGTTTCTTCAAAAGGAATACTCCCTTTCATATTATGTATGGCATTCTCGCCCCCTACTCCACCATATAAAATACGAAATGCCAATTTCCCCCGCACTACTACTTTTCCATCTAAAGCCCTAATAGATTCTGGCTCTATCTGCCCTTGATATTTCATAATTCTCTCTATATCCGCTTTTGTATCTGGAACATTAAAATCATCATCTAATGTCAGTTGTGTCATCGCACTTCCTTTTTTACAAGTAAGAGATATATTGCGCTTTGTGAGTTCCACCTTTTATTCCTCCCCTTTTTCGATATTATTGAAATACTACTGGCTCTGTTCTCTTCTGTGTTTTAATCACAATATAGGGATAAGTAGGAGCATTATTCACTTTCTCGTCCTTAGAAGGTCCAATTAAACTGGTATTGATATAGATCGCATTTTTTCCTAAATAAAACTCTTCTACCGCAATGCTGTATCCACTGGTTTTCTGCTCTCCATATCCTACTACAATATATAAATACTCCTCTGTAGTGAAAGTATTCTTCATTTCCCCTGTCTTCTTTTGATCTATTTCCTTTAAAAGTTCCTCTGGAAGTTCTTTATTATCTACTACTGTAAATTCTAAATCCTGTACCTTATCACTGCTCTCTTTTTGAAGGCTACAACTGCATAAACATAATAAAAATCCTGCAACGCAGAACACGAAAAATAATCTTTTCAATAGAAAAACCTCTCTGTTTTTTCTATATATTATATTATAATCTCTTTTAAAATATGATAGAGATAAAACATTCCATCACGCTCAAAAAAATCCTTTGAAACTCTTTCCACATATTTTTTTATTTTATGCATACCTTGTACTAACTATAGTCAAGCAATAAAAAAGGAGTGCCATATATGCAGGAAGGAAAAACGAAGACCGACATACTCACAGACTTAAAAGTCAATCCTGAAATAGGACTTACAGAAGAAGAAGCCAAAAGACGTCTTACTGTTTATGGAAAGAATGAACTGGCGAAGGAAAATGTAAAGACTCCTTTCGCTATGTTTTTAGAACAACTAAATGACCCTTTGATCTTTGTATTATTTTTAGCGGCTGCTATTTCTATGCTCTTAAGGGAATTTAGTGATACTGTTATCATTCTTGTTGTTATCTTAGTCAATTCTGTTGTGGGTGTTTTACAGGAGGGGAAAGCACAAAAAGCACTAGATGCACTAAAACAGATGACCAGCCCTGTCGCTGTTGTAAAGAGAGAAGAAAAGGTATATGAGATTCCAGCCTCTCAATTAGTGCCGGGAGATATTGTTTTATTAGAGGCAGGACGTCAGATCCCTGCTGATTTGCGGCTGATCACCACAGTGAATCTCAGAATGGAAGAAGCTGCCCTCACAGGAGAATCTGTTCCCGTGGAAAAAAATGCTGATTTTGTCCCTCAGAAAACGATATCTTTAGGTGATTCGGTACATATGGCATTTATGTCCACGAATGTCATTTATGGGCGTGGAGAAGGTGTTGTTATTTCTACTGGAATGCAGACAGAAATAGGAAAAATCGCACATTCTATCAATCACGCTCAAGTAGAAGCTACTCCTCTTCAAAAAAGACTCGCTGATTTAGGAAAATTGCTGAGTATTGTTGCTATTGTTCTATGTGCTGCTCTCTTTGGCATCGCTATCTTACAGCATCGAAATATACCAGAAATGCTGATCACAGCTATTTCTCTTGCTGTAGCTGCTGTGCCAGAAGGACTTCCTGCGGTAGTGACTATTGTTTTAGCCCTCAGTGTTTCTCGCATGGTAAATATTCATGCGATCATACGAAGACTTCCCTCTGTAGAAACTTTAGGGGCTGTGAGTGTTGTCTGTTCTGATAAGACAGGCACTTTAACGCAGAACCAGATGACAGTGACACGTTTTTTTACTGATCAGCAATTATTTCCTGTAAGCGCTTTAAGTTATGAGAAATACTCCTCTTTGGTAGAAGGTTTTTTATTATGTAATGATTCTTCTATCTCAGAGGAAGGAGCACTAGGAGATCCGACAGAACTCGCTCTACTCACTATGGTTTCTCCAAAATTAAAAGAACAGTTAGATGCACAGATGCCTAGGACTTCAGAAATACCATTTGATTCTAAAAGAAAGCTGATGACAACAGTTCACAGGAAAAAAAGTGCCTCAATTTCTTATACCAAAGGTTCTGTAGAAGAGATTTTAAAGCGCTCCACCCATATCCTCATTCATGGAAAAGTGCTTCCTATCACATCTGCACATAAAAAAGAAATACTAGAAGCCGTTCATACTATGTCATCAGAAGCTCTGCGCACTCTCGCTTTAGCTACAAGACTTCCTGAAAAATCAGCCAAAAGCTCTTCTCAGCATTTAGAAGAAAATCTCGTTTTTATCGGAATTGTTGGAATGATAGATCCCGCAAGAGAAGGAGTAGCAGATTCTATTGTCACTTTTAAAGATGCTTCTGTTAAAACAGTGATGATAACAGGCGACCATGTGGATACTGCATTTACGATTGCAAAAAATTTAGGGATAGCAGATGATATATCTCAATGTATATCAGGAGAAGAATTAGAACATATCTCAGATGAAGAGCTTCAAAAAAAGGCTGTGTATACTACAGTTTTTGCTCGTGTTTCACCTGAACATAAAGTGCGCATTGTGAAAGCTTTTAAAGGGCTTGGAAATATTGTAGCTATGACAGGAGATGGTGTCAACGATGCTCCTTCTTTAAAGACAGCAGATATTGGAATCGCTATGGGAAAAAATGGGACAGATGTGGCAAAAAATGCTTCTGATTTGATTTTAACAGATGACAATTTCACCACGATTGAGAAAGCGATTGAAGAAGGTAGAGGAATCTATGAGAATATAAAAAAATCTATTCTCTTTTTACTCTCCTCTAACTTCGGTGAAATCATCACCATGTTTTTTTCCATTTTATTCTGGCTTCCCAGCCCATTAAAAGCGAGTCATATCTTGTGGATTAATTTAATTACCGATTCTGCTCCTGCTCTCGCCCTAGGAGTTGATAAAAATAATGCTAAATTATTGATGAAAAAACCTCCTAGAGATCCAAAAGAACACTTATTTGCTCACGGCGGACTCTTTTGCACTCTATTTTATGGAACTTTAATTGCAGCCATCAGTTTAATTGCATATCTCACGATTCCATATGGAGTGTTAGTGGGAAATCATTTGCCCTTTACGATTGAAAATATCACCCGTATTTTTTCCAATCCAGATATTCTCACACGCTCTCAAACCTATGCTTTTACTGTTTTAGGGCTATCACAATTATTCCATGCGATTGGAATGAGAAATACCTCTGTATCCATCTTTCGGATGAATCATCTTTCTAATCCTTTGATGATATTTTCTTTTTTCTTAGGGATATTTTTACAATTAATTGTAACAGAAGTTCCTTATCTCATTCAGATTTTTGGAACTGCAAAATTATCTTTAGAAGAATGGGGGTCACTGTTATTATTAGCTTGTATTCCATTATTAGCACATGAACTTTTGATTCAGCTTTCTTTTTTTAAAAAATTACCAAAGTTTACTAAGCCCAAGTATTATCAGGAGAATTCCACTAATCCAAGAAAAATCTAAAGAAATTTTTTGTGCGATTTTATAGCCTAAATAAGAACCTGATAAGATGGCGATGATATTGGTTATCCAAGTCAACACAATAGAAGATAATACTGGTGTCGCCATCGCCCCTGCTCCAATACCTGCTGCTGCGCTGTCAATGGATAATGCGATTCCTAGGGAAATTGCTTCTTTGGCAGATAATACTCCTCCTCTATCCACATCTGCTTTATCTGGATCTGCATAGATAGTGAGCAGAAATTTAAAACTGCTGAAATGAAAGTTAATATTTTTTTCTATATTGTTATACTTTCTGATATACCACTTTATAGCACCATCAAATAGTTTACAGATGCCTACTAGGAATAATACAAGAAAGCCGATCATCGCTCCTGTTCCATCAGGAAGATTTTTTCCTGCAACACTTCCTGCTAACATAGAAATGCCTAAAACAGCGCCTGACATACTGCTGATGATAAAAAGAGAGGAAATAGGAATCCGAATACGGTCTACTCCATAGGCAAAACTGGCTAAAAAAGCATCTATAGATAAGGCTATTACAAACACCATAGCTTCTATAAAATAAGAAAAAAAGAATGGCATACTTCCTCCTAAAGAATGATTCTTTATTATTAAAGTATTCATTCTAAATAAGAAGTTGCCATTCTTTCCTATTTCTTATTGTCTGTTACTTTTTTCTGTGCTTTTTTATGTATAATATTAATAATTGATGTTGTTATTTTTTATAGTTTAGATTAGAGTTCCGCTTCTGCAAAGAAGTATTCCAACGAAACCGCGCTTTCGCTCCGTTCCAGACGTAGCGGTACTAAATTCGCTGAACCCAGTAGGGTTCGCTCATTAAGTGCCGACGTCTTCCAAGGGGTTTCTTTCGGAATACTTCTTTGCTTCCGCTAGTTTGCAGAAGTTTTTTATGTTTGTTTCTATCTTAAATATTTTATTTTACAGATACATATTTTCCCTTTTCAAAGGTATTTCTAATGTATAAAACCAGAAAGATAATGAATAACATTTATGACAGAAAAAGTGGCATTATTTAACATCTCTACAAATTGTGAAGTTATCCTTTAGAGAAAACAACGATTTACACCAAACCATTCTTCTCTTTCAGAAAGCAGCCTTTTTAGATGCATCAGTTTTTGAGTAAGGACTTCATTTCTCTTTACAACATCGATATCTTCGTAATCAGTAAATGAAATCCATTCGTTTATATTCTGGCTTATATCATCATAAAGGTATTGACAAAATTGCAGCATACTTGTATGAGAAAATTCATTGATTACATTTTCTTTATGCAAAGGATAACGTTCATCATCTTCACATATAATATGACAGTTCCAGTAGCTTACTGTACACAAAAAACGATTGGGTTCTAAATATCCTTTTACACAAAATGGTAACATCGTTTCAAGCCCATGTATTGCCTGTTCCACCCACTCGAACGCAATATCATCAAGATAACTTAATGCGTATATAGAAGTATCTTCAAGTTGAAAATTACTCCAACCATAAACAGGCTTTGTCAGCATTTATTTTACCTCCTATCTTAATTCTCGATTTATACACTTAATCATAAAAATGGGAAAATGTATTGCTGTTTTTGAGATAAATATGTAACATAATGTAGTTTTTTGTAGAACAACTGATAAAGTAGCTCCGGCAAGTATCTATTCCAAAAGAAGTCCCTTGGAAGACGTTGGTACTTAATAAGCAGTTCCGTTAGGAGCTGCGAATTTAGTACCACTACGTCTGGAACGGAGCGAAAGCGCGGCTTTGCCTAAATACTTCCTTGCCAGAGGGCTCCTTTTGACTTTCGCAATCATCTATATTAATCATACTACTATACTCCCTAATTTCTAAGGATTAAATACCACTTGTCCCTTAAATTCATCAAAAAAACTCATAGGAATACTTCTTTGACATTTATAATTTTTCTCTGCAACATACGTAAAATTCTTACCTAATTCTTCACCTGGACATAGCACAATCCCATCAATAGAACCGCTCATTGCATCTGTTAATGCGATAAGATATCTAATCGTTCTTGTTGTAAAGTCATGATTAATCTGTTCTTCAAATTGCGGAGAATATTTACCCAAATCTACTGTTGGTGAATCTTGTACTTTCACTTCCAACATTTGATTTCTTATGTCAGGATATCCACCCTCCAGTGTCATTTTTGTTTTTTTATATCCTAATTTATAAGCAACTAATCTTTCCAACTGCTGTCCTCTTTGCTTTGTAGATAATCTAATATCTAATTTCTCTCCAAGCAGTTTTTCTGTTATTTGTTTATCTATATATTCAATCGGCAATACTTTATCTGGATCATCTTTCATGCTTGTTCCTTCTTTTATCCCTTCACTACTTTCATCTAATAATTCTTTAGGTAAACTTAGATCCTTTACAATCCATCATCCATCTTTTATAATCTCTTCCCGCTTTTTATTTGAAATTATAAGTTGCTGCTTTACAGTAGGTTTTCCAAATCTTCCAAATTTTTTTTCTATATAATCTGGTGTCATAATAACAATCGCTTCAATATAATTATCTGCACTAATTTTTCCCAACACAAATCTCACATCGCTTGCCAATAAAACTTCTCCATTCTTTAAATCGACCTGCACTGATGCACTATTAGGATTCCTATTCCAAACCTGTAAATTGTAAGAATTACCAGTTGTGATAATATATGTATCAATATATTCTCTTAAAAATGATGGCACACCCTTCTGTTTTGGCGGAATAATTTCATATTCACTCGCTGCTTCTGGCATATATTCAGACAATAATTGATTTATAATTATCTTCCTAAAATTTGATCCATCTGTCCTTGATTTACCTGTCATATATATTTCTTGTCCAATTAAACTTTTTAATCTTTCCACAATATTTTTCGGATTAGAAAGGAATCCTTTACATTTTGGTGGTTTCTTTCCTTCTTCTATATAATCCATTAAAAATCCTCCTCTTTCGTTACACCTATAAAACTCTCCACCTTAAAAATCTCTTCTTCATCTAATCCAAATTGAACATACATAATTTTATCAATTTCTCTTTCTAATTCAGATTCTTTTTCTTCTCCACGCAACAACCGATCTACATATTCTGCAATCTTTATTGCATCTTTTAATTCAATTCTTGGAATAGGCCATCTATTCAAATTTGTTGTAGTATATCTATATTTTTGAGAATATAAACAACCACTAATCATTTTTTGATAATACTCTAACACTTTTGAATTTAAAATTCCAAGTACAAAACAATAATATTGCCGTTCTGTCATGGAAGAATATTCTATATTAAATACTGACTGTTTCCTTGTGAGAAAAAAAGTATTTCCTTGACATAACATCCCCGATTCATCAAGTGCAAATGAGTTACTATTTACTATATCTCGTGTCACAATTTTAATCTGTTGAAATTTTGATAATTTTTGAGGAACCCAACACTCATACCATTCTCTCGTCTTGGACTCAGTTAAATAAGAACGCCTTTTTAAGACATCGGAACAATCTTCCAAATATTTCCTCGCTTTTGGTACTTCCTCTAATGAAATTGCAACCATATTTCCCTGTAACTCTTTGTGAGGATACAATATATATCTATCTTTAGAAGTATTTCCCCAAGAAATACTCCATTTGTTTACATTAAAGCTTTGAATTAATGGATAAATAATAATCTCTTCAAATTCATGTTTTTTCACAAATTCTTCTGTCATAGGTTTCACAAATACTGAATCTGCTGTTGTCTTTATTCCAACACATACATCAAATACGTCTTCCAACGTACACAATTTTTTTTCATCCATTTTATTTTTTATATCATTTTCTGCATTAGAAGAAAAATTCCATGTTTCCCCATTAGAGGGAATACTCACTTTTGATTTTGAAATCTCCAACACATTCCTCTCCAACTTTCCACAAATAACAATACTTTTATTTCCTTTCATTTCTTTTTCTATATATTCAAAAAGTTTTTCTACATTCAGACAATGATACTGCGCCTTTTTTGATGTACTTTTTATCCCAACATACTCCACATTGTCATTTTGAATATCTTTATTTTCGCACAAAATAATTGCAGGCAAAACCGCTGCCCCAAAAAATTTTGTATCAAATAAATCTACAATCTTCCTTACATGCCCTTTTTTACTTAAATATTTACGTATACCCACTCCATAATTAGCTGTCAAATATTTATTACTTGTAATGAAACACATCTTACCATTTTCATTTAAAATTTTATCTGCATTTTCAATAAAGCATGTATATATATCAAATCTTCCTGTAGCACTCATATAATTTCTTTTCATAAATTCTCTATATTCATTAGATAAATTCTGTAATCTTATATATGGAGGATTACCAACAACAAAATCTGTTTTCTCTGTAACCTGCAAAAAATCCTTACAATATATGGGTAAATGCTTCAACAAATCCAACACATCTTCCATATTATTCACGAATCCATTTCTAATCAAAACAGATAATACAACTATCTTTGTCACATAAACATTTGATGGCTTCATATCATATGCTCTTACAAGTTTATAACTTAAAAGTTTCTCTTTCATCATAGTAGTTGTAATTGTTTTATCTACCCCTTTTATAAATCTCTCTATCATCTTAGCCACAAATGTGCCTGTTCCACATGCTGGATCTACAATACTTTTACTATTTACATTTTTCCCTCCATACCCCACCATATCTAACATATAATTTATTATTTCATCAGGTGTCCTCTCACTTCCTGACTTCTTTCTAGATTCCAAATCTATACCTTCTGTCAATAATCCCAATAACACTTCTTTTAAATCATCATCAGATTTTTCTGTTAATGCTATTTCTTCCTTTTCCATAACCGAAAATCCCTTGCACACCTCTTCCAGTTGAATATCTGAATATATTATTCCATATCTATTCATAAATTCCACCAATACTGCTGTTGCTGTATAAATTGTTGATACAGAATAATTTAGCATTTTATCCTGTGCAGATAATGGATTTTCCATATTTTTGAACATTTTATCAATAAACCGCGTTTCATCATCATTTACATTTAAATAATATGTATGCCCAAAATTTTTCTTATAAAATTTAAAATTTCTATTTATTATAATATAAGAATTCTCTAAAATATTGAAAGCATCCATAAAACCTCAACTCCAATCATTCATCAACAAATCACAACCTAATGCTATATAATTTCCGCGAAGACAAGGGTA
>OFGK01001758.1_pt1 | contig 10269 bp, 9 predicted proteins | sample 1521771 | NCBI WGS metagenome assembly OFGK01 (sample SAMEA3504088, study PRJEB24116) | mouse gut metagenome | biome: mouse gut; feature: mouse-associated habitat; material: faeces | place: Denmark | collected 2011 | reverse complement strand
CCTCCTGACGGGAGGGCGCTCTTTTAGCAGAATCTATAGCGCAGCTAAACGTACAAAGGCCTCTGGCAGGACCCAGGACGGCGCTGGCGGCCCTTCTGGGCCCATGCCAGGGAAATTTTACCAGCCGGGCCAGAGGACCCGCTTCCAGGCTGTGCTGTCGATCCGCAGGGATTTCCCTGCCGGATAATAAAACCAGAAAGGATAAACTCTCTATGAAAACTCCCTTTACCCGTATTCTCTATGGCGGCGATTACAACCCCAACCAATGGCCCCGGGAGGTCTGGGACGAAGATATGCGGCTCTTTAAAAAGGCCGGTATCAACTCGGCCACAGTGAACGTCTTTTCCTGGGCAAAGCTGCAGCCGAATGAGAACACCTATGATTTTAGTGAGCTGGACGACATAATTGACATGCTGGCCAAGGACCATTATGACATTGTTCTGGCCACTTCTACAGGAGCCATGCCTGCCTGGCTGGTGAAAAAGTATCCCGAAGTGGCCAGGGTGGACTTTGACGGCCGCCGCCATAAGTTTGGCCAGCGGCACAACCACTGTCCCAACAGCCTGGTCTACCAAACCTTTGCCAGTAAACTGGTAGAGGAACTGGCAAAACGATATGGCTCTAACCCCCATGTAGCCTGCTGGCATATCAACAACGAGTACAATACCGGCTGCTACTGCGAGAACTGCGAGAAGGCTTTCCGGGTGTGGCTGCGCAAAAAGTACGGCACGCTGGAAGCGGTCAACGCTGCCTGGAATACCGAATTCTGGGGGCACACCTTCTATGATTGGGATGAAATAGTGGCCCCCAACAATCTTTCAGACGGCATGGGCTTTGGCTGGACCCGAAAGACCGCTTTTGCGGGTATCTCCCTGGACTATGACCGGTTTCTCTCGGACAGCCTGCTGGAAAACTACAAGATGGAGCGGGATATTATCCGCAAGTATGATCCGGACACCCCGATTACAACCAACTTGATGGGCACATACAAAGGGCTGGACTACTTCAAATGGGCGAAAGAGATGGATATTGTCAGTTGGGACAACTATCCGGCCTACAACACCCCTTGGAGCGAGACTGCTATGCGCCACGACCTGATGCGGGGCCTGAAGGACCAGCCTTTTATGCTTATGGAGCAGACCCCCAGCCAGCAGAACTGGCAGGCCTACAACTCCTTGAAAAAACCGGGCCAGATGCGGGCCCAGAGCTGGCAGACCATTGCCCATGGGGCGGATACCATCCAGTTTTTCCAACTGCGCCGGTCCAAGGGGGCCTGTGAAAAGTTCCATGGGGCTGTAATCAGCCATTCTGGCAGTGAGGACACCCGGGTTTTTAAAGAGGTCTCTCAGCTGGGGGCAGAGCTGGCGGCTTTGGGCAGTGAGACCCTGGGCGCGGCGAATCCCGCGGAAGTAGGTATTCTATTCGATTGGGATAATTACTGGGCGTTAGAGTATACCAGCGGACCTACAGTGGATCTGAAATACTGTGACCAGATCCACCAATATTATCGCTATTTCTATGAGCACCATATTCCCGTGGACATGATCCCCATAGATGCCGATCTAAGCCGCTACAAGGCGGTTGTAGCTCCTGTGCTGTATATGGTCAAGGAAGGTGTTGCAGAGGCCTTAACGGCCTTTGTAGAGGCCGGAGGGACCCTTATCACTGGATTTATGAGCGGCATCGTGGATCAGAGCGACAATGTACACCTGGGCGGCTATCCTGGCCCCCTGCGCAAGCTGTGCGGCGTATGGGCAGAAGAGATTGACGCCTTGGCCTCCGAGCAGGTTAATATTTTGAATTTTGCAGATGGGCAGCAGAGCAAGTGCAGTCTGCTTTGTGACCTGCTCCGTTTGGAGGGTGCGGAGGCCATTGCCAGCTATGGAGAGGACTTTTACGCAGGCTCTCCTGCTGTAACCCGCAACCAGTATGGAAAGGGCACGGTCTACTATGTGGGCACGCAGCCGGCTCCGGAAGGCCTGGACATAATCCTGGACCAGATGGCAGCGGATGCGGGAGTAAGGCCTATTATCCCCGATGACACGGAGCTGGAGGTGACCCGGCGGGTGAAAGAGGGCCGGGAGTACTGGTTTATCTTAAACTTGACTGGCAAGCCTCAGCCAGCCCCCGAGAGTTTTGTAGGGGAAACCGATCTTTTGACGGATACCGCCATAGGTGGCGAGCTAAAGGCCTTTGACGCTTTGCTGGTACGGAGACAAGAGGCTGAATAAGTTTAAAAATTCTTTAAAAAAATTAAAAAGATAAAGGGTAGTTTGCCGCCCCTCCTATAGCCCAGGAGGGGCGGTTTAAACTTTCGGGAGGCATTTTTTACAAAATGAGTGAATGGGCGGACGAAACAAAAAGCGGGCAAGACTATAGAGCATAAGAGAGAAAAGAATAAAGTATATATAGTATTTTTGTTATTGATATAGATTAAAATAAATATAATATATAAATTAAACAAAAGGTATTTTCAATCAATAAGATTGTAAAGTGATTTTCAGCATTTGTGCAATATTTGTAAAGTAAAAGATTGCTATTAGATTTATAAAATGCTATAATGAAAGAAAGAAGGAGGTATTTATATGGCACAGGCAATGGTAAATTTCCGGCTGGATGAAGATGTTAAGAGGAATATGGAGCAGGTTTGCAAAGAGATGGGGTTGAGCATGACGGCGGCATTTACAATTTTTGCTACAAAGGTGAGCAGGGAGCGCCGGATCCCCTTTGAAATTACAGCCGATCCCTTTTACTCAGAGAGCCATCTGCGTCACTTAGAAAGAATTGCCCGGGACATGAAGGAGGGCAAGGCCCAATTTATAGTGAAAAGCCTGGAAGAGTTGGAGCAGATGGAGCATGGGTAATATTTATTTTCATGAGGAAGCTTGGGAGGACTATCTGTACTGGCAGACACAGGATAAAAAGACGCTGCGGAAGATTAACGAGTTGATTCGGGATATCCTGCGGAACACCTATTCTGGGATTGGTAAACCAGAGGCCCTCAAAAATGCCCTGCATGGATACTGGAGCAGGCGGATAGACGAAAAGAATAGAATCGTTTATTGTCAAAAGGATGATGGCATTTACATTATTTCTTGCCGCGGCCATTATGGGGAGTAAAGGAACCGCAAAAGAAAGCGCCAGCAAGATTTTTTGATGAAGAAGCCGTGAATGGATGGGGAAATCGTTTCCATATCCATTCACGGCTTCTGGGCTGTCTTTATGGTGGTAACGGAAGTCAAAAACTTTTGCATCTTACTTCTACCGGTATTGCACGGTTGCAAAATAGAGGCACAATTTATTTAAATTATATAATATAATTAAAATAAATTCAGTATATATTTGAAATAATATATATAATGTATGAATAAAAAGCAGAGGATATGTACTAGCTTATGGAGGTGTATGTCTAAATGGCCGCAGGAGGCACTGTAAGGGGCATGGAGTAATGAAGAGTGTCCCAGTACGCAATCTGGATAAGAATGGGCTTAAAGGGCATTCTGGTGGCATATATAGCTAATTGTTGTCAGAGGAAAGGGGGATATCTTTTTTTACGATGGTTTTTAGGTAATTAAACCGATTGGTTATTTTCTTTTTGGTAGAATACATTTGCAAAAGATCATATTTTTGTCTTAAATAGTTAAAACGATTTAAACCCTGTAGGCTGTCAAAGGGAATAATCTGAAGGATTAAATCCAATAGTACGCGAATTTCTTCTTCCGAAAATTCATAGTCGCAGGCTTCCGCTAAAAACGCCAGTTCCGCAGAACTATAATTGCGGACTCTTTCATCCAGCGTTATAGGCGGCTCGCTAAATCCCTCAAAGGCAATTTGTCCTTCAAGTTGTTTCGAGATGGTTTCCAGGGTGAAACGGATGGAAGAGACTCTTCTCCCGCGCCGTATAGATTCATAGCTATACCGGATGTCCGTTTTTTCTGTGAGCTCATGGCGGCATGGCTTCAGAATGCGGTCATTGAAAACTTTGAATTGCTGGTAGCTTTCTCCCGTACAGGAGAGCAAGGATTTTAGTTCTTCTAAAGAAATTTCCCAACTGCGCCTAAATCGATTATTTTCAAGATAAATATATAATATATAAGAGTATCTAGAAGTAAGGCTGATGACATTTTTTAAGCGGTAACGGAGATATCCAAGATTTTCGATGTTGAATACATACTCCATGGCAGATCTTGTGCAGCATAGGTTTACCTGCCATTGGCCGTTCTCATCTAAGTCAAAGTCAGATTCTTCAAACAGGCCAATAAGCTTATACCCTTTGGGCTTCCTCTCATCCACAATGCGGATCACCTGAAAAAGATTACGCAGCCGTTTTTCCAGTTCTGGCATTGGAATCTTTTCAACTCCCAGAAGGCGTTCCAGTTCTCCACGCTCAAACTGCACAAAGCGGGCCTCTGGCTTCCGGCTGTCAATGCGCGATAAATATGCATCCAGTATTTTAAACTCAGGAAGGGTTAAAGTTGTCTGTGACAGCGTTTGCAAAGGATTGGATTTTTGAACAAGGAGATTGTCAATATTTCTAAAAATCCCTTTATAGCTAGGGATAGCGGGCAATTTTTTTCGTTGCGGCATGGTCTCACCCCCGTATGTATCATACCTAAAGGTCAATTTTTTGTCAACACTAAAAATTGACCTTTAGAGAAAAAGTCATTGACCTTTAGAGAAAAAGTCATTGACCTTTAAGTCTGGAGAAGCGCATAAATACTGGGATTTTTAAGACCCGTAATCAAGTAAGTAATCAAGTAAGTAATCAAGTAAGTAATCAAGCTATCAATCAAGGGAAAGGCTTCAGCGCCCGTATTGTTGAAAACTCTGTTGAAAACCTGGGAAAAGCCCGAACTTCTAGGATAAACATAGCAAAAACTTTAAGAAAACAACTGGCTTTAAGGACTTATTGCGTAGTCCAGAGGCGCTAAGTCTCTAGTGAGGTTTAGGACAAAGCCCCAAGATCTTATGCTTTAGCAGAAAAAAGTCGTCAGACAAGCCGCAAATGGCTAAAAGCTTACGCACAAAGGGCCTATGGACGCGCTCTGTGCGTCCTCTGGCAAGACCGTGGGACTTTGTCCCACACCCTACCAGGGGCCTAACGCCCCTGGACCGCGTAATAAATCCATAAAATATAGGCACTATGGAATAAAAAATCTACATGTATCTTGACAATACAGTATATGACGTATATAGTGTATATATAGTCTATAAAAAATATATCAAGTATATATGGAGCAGCCTTCAATGAAAATCATAGCAATAGCAAACCAAAAAGGCGGGGTTGCAAAAACCACAACCACCCATAACCTGGGAGTAGCCTTAGCCCAAAAGGGAAAGCGAGTCCTCCTGATTGACCTGGACAGCCAGGCCAGTTTAACCATCAGCGTAGGGCTGGAGCCCTTGGAAATGGCCAGAACCATTGTGGATATCCTGAAAAAGAATAGTGTCTCTGTCAAAATGTGCATCCAAGAGATCGCGCCCAATCTACATATCATCCCATCTATCATAGATTTAGCGCCGTTGGAAATGGAGCTGCTGTCCCGTGCCAGCCGGGAAAAAATCCTGGAGAGAGCCTTGCGGCCCATTCATGGGGAGTATGATTTTGTCCTGATAGATTGTCCCCCGCAGCTGTCAATTTTGACAATCAATGCTCTTTCCTGTGCGGATGGAGTGATGATTCCCGTTAAAACAGATTACCTGGCTTACCGGGGGCTTACCCAGCTTCAGGACAGTATCCAGGAGATCCGGGAACTGATCAACCCTGGCCTGCAAGTACTGGGGATCATCGCGACATTGTATGACACGCGGATAGCAGATGACCGAGAAATTTTAGAGCTGCTAAAGAGGGAATATTGCGTAACAGGCGTGATTAAACGGCTGGCTGTGGCCAAAAAGGGGATTTATGATGGCCTGGCGGTTGTCCAGCAAGCTCCAGGCAGTGAAATCGCGAAAGAGTATAGGGCCATTGCGGAAAGAATTCTAGAAAAAACATGGAGGGATACACGATGAGCAAGTTAGAAGCACGAGAGAATAAAAGGCGGGCCATTGTAGAAAGCATGGTAGAGGAAAGGGACCAGACGGGGCCTGTTCATGACAAGCGGGGCCGTCCCAAAGAAGAGGGGCGGGAACTGAAAAAACGGATCAGCCTGTCTGTGCTGCCCAGCCTGTATGGGGACATCCAGAAAATTGCCTATGTACAGCGCAAAAGCGTCAGCGAGCTGATCGAGGAGCTTATGCAGGCATACAGGGGAGACCATTTAAGCCAGCTGGATGAATACAGAAAGATAAAAAATACTCCATTTTAAAAAATTCATTTCACTGGGCAAGGCGGTCAGTTGAAAATACATTTCTGGAAAATGGATGCTGCAGGCAGTACGTTCGGTTACTTTTTACAAACAGATACAACTTTTTTTTTTTTTTTGTGATTTATTGACAAATGGCATCTTGCATGATATAATCAGTTTCGTCATAGATTATTCACATCTTGTTCTTTTCCTGTATGGAAAAAACCGAGATGCAAGGAGGGTGTTTCCCCATGGCCGCAAAAGTCAATTCCAGCCCGCCTGCCGCCTTGACTGAGAAACAGAAGCAGCGCCGGGCAACGCGCAAGCTGGTAAAGCAGAATTGGGAACTGTATGTTTTTCTTATACCGGCTGTGGTGTTTATCGTCTTGTTTATGTATACACCCTTGTACGGCCTGCAGATTGCTTTTAAAAACTACCGGCCCGGTGCTGGTATCTGGGGCAGTGCCTGGGTAGGGCTCAGGTGGTTTGAGAAGTTCTTTTCTACTCCCCGCTGCTGGGAGATCATTCAGAACACCCTGTCCATCAGTGTATACAGCCTGATTGCTGGGTTTCCCCTGCCTATCTGCCTGGCGATTATTTTAAACTATGTGAAGAACCTGCACTTTAAGAAATTCGCACAGACCGTCACCTATATGCCGTACTTCATTTCTACGGTGGTTTTGGTGGGCATGATTTCCCTGTTTTTCTCCCCTACCAGCGGTTTTATCAACACATTTATCAAGATGTTCGGCGGAGAGCCCGTATACTTTATGGGCCTGTCCAGTGTCTTCCCCCATTTGTACGTGTGGTCGGGCATTTGGCAGAGCATGGGATACAGCTCCATTATCTACATAGCGGCCTTGTCGGGAGTCAGCCCGGAGCTGCACGAGTCGGCGGTTATTGATGGGGCGAATATCCTGCAACGGATCTGGCACATAGACATTCCAACGATTATGCCCACCATGATCATTCTGCTGATCATGAGCTGCGGCAATATCATGAATGTGGGTTATGAGAAGGTCTTCCTGATGCAGAACGACCTGAATATTGACGTGTCGGAGATTATCTCCACCTATGTGTACAAAATCGGCCTAATCAATAACCAGTTCAGCTTCTCCACGGCCATTGGCCTGATGAACAACCTGATCAACTTTGTTATTTTGGTCCTTGCCAACAAGTTCTCTAACAAGATTTTTGGCTCTGGCCTGTGGTAAGGGGGAAAGCAGCATGGCAAAGAATCCGAACACGATCAAGGAACCTGCATTTGACAGAGTTTTTTACACGGTTACTTTTATTATCCTGCTGGCCCTGCTGGTGACCATCCTCTACCCCCTGTGGTTTGTGCTGATGGCCTCTATGTCGGACGCCCAGTTTGTGAACAATGGCACGATCCTGCTGTACCCCCGGGGATTCACCATGCTGGGCTATGAGCGGACCCTGCAGGACCCCAAGATTTGGATTGGATATGGCAACACCATTCTCTATACGGTGGGCGGCACAATGATTGGCACTTTCTGCACCGTGCTGGCGGGCTATGCCCTCTCTCGGGACGATCTGCCTGGGGCGGGATTTATCATGAAGGCCTTTGTGTTTACCATGTACTTCCAGGGAGGCATGATTCCCTTTTACATCATCATCAACAACATGCACCTGCAGAATACCCGTTTTTTGATGATTATTATCAGCTGCATCTCTGTGTATAACATTATTCTGGTCCGCTCCTACTGCGCCTCTACCCTGCCCAAGGATTTATACGAGGCAGCGTCCATTGACGGCTGCGGGAACACCCGCTTCATGTTCCAGATGGTGTTTCCTCTTTCCAAAGCGATTGTGGCGGTCATTGCGCTGTACATTGCGGTCAGCTATTGGAATTCCTACTTTTATCCCATGATTTTCATTCATGATTATGACAAGCTGCCCTTGCAGAACTTCCTGCGGGAGATTCTGCTGGTGGCCAACCAAAATACCGCGGATACGGCCACGGACCCTGTGGCGGCCCAGCGGCTGGCTCAAATGAGCAGCGTTATTAAATATTCCGCCATTGTGATTTCCACGGTGCCCATTATCTGCGTGTACCCCTTCATCCAGAAATACTTTGTGCAGGGCGTAATGATTGGCTCCATCAAGGGATAAAAGGCGGGGGATTCTTCGGGCTTAACCCTTTGCGGGTTATCCATACAAGCGTCAAACAGACGAAAACCAATTTCCTGAAGGAGGAAAACCATGAAAAGACTGTTAGCCCTTCTTCTCTGTGTTGCCCTGCTGGGAACTTTGTTCGCAGCATGCGGTGATAGCGGGAAGACATCATCCGCTCCCGAATCGTCCAAGGTCGAGAGCAGCACTGCTGACAGCAGCGGCGCGGGCGAAGAGAGCGAGGCCGAGAGCAGTGAGACAGGCGGGGACAGCGAGCCCTCTGGAGAGGCTGTAAACGGGACAAACCCGGGTACAGAGCTGCCTATTGTTACAGAGCCGGTGACTCTGCGGATCGCAAAAGAACGCCATATGCTGGATACCACCCAAAACTACAACGAGAAGGCCAGCTTTAAGAATATCACCGAAGAGACTGGTCTGACCCTGGAGTTTGTGGAGCTGGCGGCTGGTACCGCTGCAGAGAAGGTGCCACTGATGCTGGCGGGCGGCGATATGCCCGACGTGTTCTGGGCCCTGCTGTCTGACGCCCAGATCCTGCAGAATGAGGACCAGCTGGTTGCCCTGGAGGATATGCTGGATACCTTTGCCCCCAACAGCATGAAGACCTACAGCGAGCTGGGTACAGACTGGCGGACCATAGCCACCACTCCCAGCGGCCATGTATATGGCATGCTGAGCCGGTATGAATCCCTGTATGAGAACACCGGCGACGGCATCCAGATCATCAACAAAAAGTGGCTGGAGAAGGTCAATAAAGAAGTTCCCACCACACTGGATGAGTATTATGAGGTGCTGAAGGCATTTAAGGAGCAGGACCCCAACGGCAACGGCGAGGCGGACGAGATTCCCTACTGCTTCTCAGAAGATATGTGGTGCGCCTCCATCACCAATGATATTGGCTGGTGGGGTATTGGCAATGGCTACGGCGATACTTACTCCAACTTTACCCTGCGGGACGGCAAGGTGACGGGCAGCGTAAATACGCAGGAATACCGTGAGTACCTGGAATTCTTCCATAAGCTGTATTCCGAAGGCCTGATCGACGCGGAGGGCTTCTCTCAGAATACAGAAGTGTTCTCTAACAAGATTAAGAATAATCAGGTTGGCACCTACTACAGCTGGACGGCTTTGGAGTATCTTTCCAGCGAGCAGGAGAAGGATTGGGTCGTGCTGCCCACCATCACCGCCAAAGAGGGCGTACAGCCTGTCGCCAACGGCGAAATCGACCGTTCTACCATCAACAAGAATGGCTGGGTCATCACGAAGAGCTGCCAGCATCCCGAGGCCGCCCTGCGGTTGTGGGACTATCTGGCCCGGGACGCTGAGAGCAAGATGACCGTGGCTATGGGCGAGAAGGGCACGCTGTGGGATGAGTATCCCGAGGGAGGCTACTACTTCGTGGTGCCCGAGAACACCACCCCCGAGTACACCTTTGAGCACATGAAGTATACCCTTGGCACCGTAAATAACCATCCGCTGCTGACCAAGGACGAGACTCCCAAGAATGATGGAGAGATCTCTCCTGCCGCGGCTCTGCGTGACCAAATGGTAGCCGTGGTTGACAAGGACTATGTGGCCAAGAAGGACCAGCTGCCCCAGAGCTATGTGTCCCCCGAGGCTATTGATGACCGCTCCTTTATCGAGACAGATTTGAAGGCTTATATCAAGCAGTTCCGGGCTCAGGCCATTATGGAGGGCTTCTCGGATGCGGATTGGGATGCTTATTGCAAGCGCCTGGACGATCTGAGCTACGGCGAGTGGCTGCAGTGGTATGAGGATTTCTATAACGGCACGTTGAACTAAGAAGCAAACAGATTGTGACCACCGGAGA
>OFGK01001754.1_pt1 | contig 10287 bp, 3 predicted proteins | sample 1521771 | NCBI WGS metagenome assembly OFGK01 (sample SAMEA3504088, study PRJEB24116) | mouse gut metagenome | biome: mouse gut; feature: mouse-associated habitat; material: faeces | place: Denmark | collected 2011 | reverse complement strand
AATGACGGATTTTTGGAGAACCGCCTATTGGTTTAGAAATGTAGAACATAATCTGATACATAAAAGCGAAATAGATTTATTAAAAGGAAAACCCGTAATTATAGAAGAAAATTACATCATGGTTTATCGAACATCATATCAAATAACCGGATACTATAGAGCAGCCCCACAAATAGAAGAAAGAATAGTAACCGATTTTAGTTATGAAGTGAGAAATATTCCATATGAAGAATTAATGTTTGAAAGCACGTGGATGGATTCTAGTAGACTTCTTATGGAAATTATTATAGGGAAAAAGGATAGATATATTAAGATAGTGATAACCGATCCAAATGCAAAACATGAGTTTGATACAGTAGATTTTTGGATAGTAGATGAAAATAAATTATACATAAGTTATGGATATGCTGGGTTTATTTTAGAAAGAACGAATTAAAAGGTGGGGTATATAAATGATAATGGAAAGAAGAAATAAAATATTAAAATATGGATTGTTTTTTGCAATTAGCATCTTTTTGGTCATGTGGATGGTTTGGATTTTGAGGGAAAATTCGTTGGAAGTGGATATTCCATATTCTTTCCTAAAAAAGATAGAAAAGGAAGCAGAAAAAGGGAATTTATTTTCTTATCTAAAAGGCTTACAGACAGGAGAGAAGTTGTCTAAAGAAGAACTTTACGGTTATGAGGAAGAGGAAACCTTAAAAGAACTTTTTCAATTAGAAGAGAAGAAAAGAAAGGAATATAGCACGGAATATTGGAAATTAGATTTGGAACAGGATGGAATAGAGGATTTGGTACAGATTCAACAAGGAAGTGGTTGGGTAGAAAGTGTTTGTTTTTATGATGGACAGAAGGAAGGAGGGTTTGTAAGAAGTTATGTAGAGAATCGAAGGGATGATGATATACAAGAAGTTATGTTTTTGTCTTATAAAGGAAAAACATATTACGCACTGTTAAGACCTGCAGAGGAAAGAAGAAATAGTGGGATGGATATCGTAGAAGTCTATCCGATAGAACAAGGGAAATTAAAGAAAGGGATAGGGATACAGACGAGATGGAAGGAATTAAAGGTAATCGAAGAAGAATATGAGGAAGAAAGTTATCAGGAATTGATAGAACGATTAAAAGAGAAAGAAATGGAATATATCGCGTATATGAATGGGGATAAAAATGTGATAGTAGGAGAGGGAGAAGAGGAGATAGGATTACCAGAAGGGATAGAAGAAAATAAGAAAAGCAAGGAATATGAAGGGTGGTATAAGAGTGATTTAAACAATGATGGTGATATGGAATATTATCAGAAAGAGAAAAAGGGATTTTCAAAAGAACAGATACAATATGAGAAGGAGTTAGAAGTGAATCTTTTTTTAGATGGAAAGGAAAAAAGTTTAGAAAAAGCTTTGCATCTACGATATTATGAGGAAAACATAAGAATGAAAACCTTTTGGGTAGAGAAGGTAAAAGGAAAGAATATCGTATGTATCTTAAAGAGAGAGAAAAAAGGAGAAGGAAAAGGGATAATAATAGATTGTTATATTACAAAAGGAGAAAAAACCGCAGAGCGAGTAGCACGAATAAGATATGAAGGTATCCCGTCAGGCGTATGTAAATGGGAAGAGAAGGAGGGAGAGAAAAAAGGATATTATATCTGGGAAGAGCCAGAGAGAAATGCGACAGGAGAGGAAATAAAAATCATACAGATAGGGGGGCTAGAGGAAAAAGAGAAAGAGGAAAGAATCAATGAAGTTATTTATGAGAGTATCATGAGTTTAGAGAGAGAGGGATATGAGGCAAACTTTAAAGGAAGAGTTGGGATATTATATCGAACAGACAGATATTTATGTCTGAAAGTAGAGGGAGAAGAGATCGTAGAATATCCAAGGAAGTTAAATAGTTCAGGCTGGAGTGGATGGAAAGAAGAAAGGAATACACAAAAGATGTATTTGCTTATAGATATAAAAGAAGGAAAGAGATTGAGATTAGAAGAAGTGATCAAGATGGAAGAGTTTGCAGAAGGATTAGAGAAAGAGGAAATTCCTATAATAGATGAAATGATAGATACTTTTCGGTTAATAATAACGCTAAGAGAATGGACGGAAGAAGAAATCAGAGAAGAATTAAGAGAATGTAATATCGGAGAGAAAGAGTATTTAGAAGAGAAAGGGGAAAAGAAATATACGATGAAGAATCAATTTTTTATTACAGAAGGAAGATTTTACCTATTATTTGAAGCATATGAAGAAACGGCAGTGGTATTTCGATGGGAAGATATAGAAGAGTATTTAAAGATTGAGTTAGAAGAGAAGTAAGAGAGAAGAAAAGCTGATGAAATCATAGGAAACAGGATATGAGAAAGATTTAAGAAGATATAACAGTTTCAAAAGAAAGATAAGATTTATTATATAAAAGAAAAAAGGGAGGAGGTAAAGAGATATGGTTAGTTTTTGGAATATAAAATGAGTGTTATTGATATCTAAATAAAAAAGAACAAATAGAGATAGGAGGAGTTAATGTGTCAAAAGAAGAAATGATAGAAATAGGACAAGTACAGATGGAATTTGCCCTTCCCTGTTTGAGCGTGAAAGATATTCAAATACAAGAAGAAAAAAATGCTCATGCGAAATTGCAGATAAGATTTTTGGCGGCGAAGGAAGGGAAAGAAGAAGATTTACTGCGTTTAGAAGATGCACCTGTTTTACTAAAAACCAGAGAAGGAGAAATCATATTTGGAGGAATCTGCACCAATATCTCTCTTCAAAAAGAAACAGATTATAGTGAGTTTTATTTAGAAGCAAGTTCTTTTTCTTGTTTAACAGATAGAATTCCTAAAACACAGACATATCAAAGTGAAAGTAAAACCTTACAAAGCATTATAGATAGTGGTTTAGGAGCAGAAGGGGCTTTAGCATCGGTAGATTCGGATATCATAGTAAAAGAAATGTTATCCCAAGAACAAGAAACAAGCTGGAGTTTCAGCAAACGAATTGCGAATCAATATGGAAAAGTGCTTTATGTAAATACAAAGACAAGAGGAAATCAAATACATATCGGAAATCGGGCATTTGGACATAAGGAAATAGGAACAATCGTAAAAGATGGGCTGCAAAAGGATATTGAAAAAGCAAGAAAAGTACAGGGAAATGGGAATGGAACAATAGCAGCTTTTGAATTAGATGAAAGAAAGATAACCATTTATGATACCAGCATAGGAGCAGGATATGAAGTAGCTTATGAAGGAAGAAACTGGATGGTAGTCAAGAGCCAAATCAAGGCAAGACAAGGAATATTATATAATGAAATAAGTTTTACAAGCCAAGAAGGAGCGATACCAAGTGTAGAGCAGAGTAAAACAAAAGTAAAAAAGACAAGTATCTTAACAGGAACAGTAGAGGCAGTAGAAGGAACAAATGTAAAAGTGAGATTTACTGGAAGCGGAGATAGTCCTAGATGGATACCTTATGCAAATGTGGTGAGCAATTATTTCTATACGATGCCAGACGAGGGAGATACGGTATATGTATATTATGAAAGTGATGACAGTGATAAAATTGTATGTTTAGGGAGCAAACATGTCAATCCAAGTTCGGATTTTGATGAGCCAAAAAATAAGATGCTGACAGCAAATAACAGAATGATAAAGTTTGCTGAAAAAGAGCTGGACATCATAGGAAACCGAAAGGAATATGATGGAGAAGGTGGAGAACAGGCGAAAATTATTTTTAACGAAGAAGAAGGAATAGAAATTGAGAGCAGTCAGGAAATTATATTAAAAGCAAAAGAAGGAATCACCTTACAATCAGCAAAAGCATTTTCTGGAATGAAAGAAGTCGAGAGCAAATTTGAACAGATGCAGCAGGAAGGACATAATAAATTTGAAGAAGATGGAGGAAATACAGCGTATGATCCTATGGCGCTAATCGTAGGAGATTTTGTAGATAGTGTAAAACAGAATATAGAGGATAATTTAAAAGCCCCTTTTAATATTGTAAATACCTTCCAAGAGCTAGGAGGAATGTTTCAAGGATCAAGTGGGGAAGAGGGAGAAGAAGCGATAGAAGAAACTCCACCTTTTGAAGATGGAGTGATACAGATATTTGGATTAGACAAGCTAATACTAAATGTAGGGACAAGCTATGTAATTTTTGACAAAGAAACTTTACGAATCAAAGCAGCGACATTTTTACAACTGGGAACAGATCGGAGTATAGAATTTGAGCATTTAGAAGATGCGAACTATACATGGAGAGATATGTTATTAGATGGGGTACAGTGCGCTTTAGATATTGTAGGGTGTTTGCCGATACCGGGAGTGTCCACAGTAGCGAATCTGGCAAATGCAGGAATATCATTAGCCAGAGGGGATTACATAGGAGCAGCGATGTCAGCCGCTTCCACTTTAGCATCTTTTATTCCGGGAGGAGCGACCGCATTAATACCAGCGAAAGCGGTAAAAACAGCAATAGAAACGATAGGGAAATTTGTTGAAATAGCACAAACTCTGATTTCATTAGTCGGAGAAATTGATGAAGCAATAAATTTTGGAATGAGTGCCTATCGAATCGTGGATAGTATAGCGAAAGGAGAGTTTGACTTAAACGATCCACAATGCCGTCAAGATTTAATGGGAATGTTTCAGTTCGCAGGCTCAAAAACACAGGGGCATTTAGAAAAAAAATATAAAAAACAAAAAAAGAAAATATGAATTTAATATAAAAATAATAGATTGTCATTACAGGAAGACCAACAGAGTCAAGTAACAAAAAGACCAGATGGTGAAGGAAAGAAAGGAAAGACAAGAAAAAAGAAGAGAAGAAAGACAAGCGAAAAGAGATGAAAAATCCTATAATCGCTGTAAAGGAGGAGAGCCAGTAGATTTAATCAGCGGAAGCTTTTTAATCGAACAGTGCGATCTGATTATACAAGATATTTTGGGAGATTATGCGATAGAGCGCACATATGAATCCCTGTTTGCAAAAAATACCTCAGCCATCGGCAAAGGATGGAGTTTGAACTTTTTTAGTAAATTAGAAGAGGAAGAAGATACAATAGAAATAAGACTTCCCGATCAGCATACAGAAACATTTTTAAGAACGAGTGATGGTTGGAAGAACCGAAGAAATGGTGATGGATCTTATGCGTTATCAGAAGAGAAAGAGGGATATTTATTAAAAGAGGTTATCACAGGAAAATTATATTTTTATGAAAAAGAAGGGGCTTTGAAAAAGATTGAAGATACAAATGGGAATCAAACCATTTACGAATATCAAAGTCAGATGCTTAGTTCTATTAAATTTACAAGCGGACAGGTGCTATCTTTTTCTTATGAAAAGGATAAGATTTCTACGATTACAGACATTTTAGAAAGGAAAATTACTTATCAATATGAAGGTGATTATCTTGTTGCTGTAAAGTTTCCCAACGGAGGAATAGAAGAATATAAATATAATACAGATGGTTATGTTATCGAAATTAATGATGCAAATGGCGTGACATATGTTCATAACGAATATGATAGAAAAGGAAGAGTAACACATCAGACATTATCGACAGGGCAGGAATATTTCTTTTTATATGATGAATCAAGAAGAGTAAATACATTTTTAGCTCCTAAAAGTGAAAAAGAGATTAAATATGTATATAATAAAGATAATCTTTTGATAAAGACTATTTATGGAGATGGGACGACAGAAGAATATCAGTATGATGATTGGGAAAATAGGATTTGGGAAAAAGACAGAAATGGAGCTTGTATTAATAGGAAGTATGATAGCCGCTGTTTACTATTAGAAGAAGAATTTCCAGAAGGGTTAGTGGAAAAATTTTATTATGATGAAGAAGGAAAATGTATTTCTACATGGGATAATGCAGGGTTAGAAAAGTTTTATACTTATGATGATCATAGAAATATAACAAAAATTACATGGAAAGGAAAAACATTAGAAGAAGTTGAGCTTTATTATCAATATGATAAAAAAGGAAGAGTAACACAGATAACAGATTTTAATGGAAATAAGACAACATATAGTTATAAAACAGATTTCAGTGAACCGAGTAAAGTGATAACAGCAGAAGAAGAAACATATTATTTCACTTATGATAAAGCAGGAAGAAGACGGAGTATTCAAGATGAATTAGGAACAGAAACATATGCATATAATGCGATGGACTTACTTTGTTTGGTAACAGACGGATTAGGAAATACAGAAAAATATTATTATAATTTAGTATATGATTTAGAAAAGATAGTAAGACCAAATGCTTGTCAACAAAAGGGAGGAAAAGAAGCCGGAGAAAAATATGAATATGATGCTTTCCACAGAAGACTTTGCCATATCAATGCATTAGGAGATGTCTATGTAACACAAAGGGACTTAGAGGGAAATGTGAAAAAAGAAATTCATCCTAATTCCTATCAGAAAGAAAAAAACGACGGGGAAGGAATCTCTTATGAATATGATGCAGATGATAGAAGAATCAAAATCCTATATCCCGACGGAGGAGTAGAACGATATTTTTATGATGCAAATGGAAATTTAAAGAAAAAAATATTGCCTATGCAATATCAAGAAAAGCAAGAAGACGGCGAAGGATTTTGCTATTTTTATGATAAAGAAAACCGATTGATACAAATTAATGATCCAGAAGGAACAACACTTTGGCGTTATCTATATGATTTACATGGAAATATCATAAAAAAGATAAATACTTTGGGTTATGAAAGCGGTAACGATGATGAAAGCAGAATAGGAAGTCTATATTTTTATAATGAGTTAGGCTGGTTATTAGAAGAAAGAGTACCAGAAAAAGTAGAAAAAGATATTACTTGGTATAAATTAACGACTTATGAATATGATAAGGTCGGAAATTGTATCAAAGAAAAATATTATAAAGAATATCAAACCAAAACAAGTAAATTTGGAAAAGTACATGATATTTCTTATCGATATGATAGAAAAAACCGTTTAATTGAGGTAATAGATAATACTGGAGCGGCTATTTCGTATCAATATAATTGCCAAAATCAAATTACATACGAAGAAAGAAAAATAAATGAAACAACAAAACAAATATTTACCTATCAATACGATGCTGCAGGAAATTTAGTTCGTTCTTCTCAAACCGTAGATAAAGCCGGTTGTGGAAAAGAATTTGCGAGTATAAAATATAGTTATGATAAAAATGGAAATATGATTAAAATAACTCTTCCCTATGGAGCAGAAATTCGGCAGGAATATGATGTATTAGATCGGCTCATCAGTGAAAAACAAATAGAAAAGAAAACAGGAATTAAGAATCATATAAAATATGAGTATGACAAAGCTGGAAATGTAGTAAGAGTTACAAATCAAGAGGGAAAAGAACTCCGTTTGGAATATGATTATAAAAATCAAGAAATCCGTCAAATAGAAATAGATGGAAGTGTCACAAGGAAGTTTTATAATAAAAATGGTTTCTTAGAAAAAATAATAAGTCCTAATCAATATAAAGAAGAAATTGATGATGGAGAGGGTTATGAAATGATTTATGATAATCAAGATAGAATCATAAAGATATGGAATCCCGATGGAAAAGTAATACAAAAACAAAGATATGATAAGGCAGGAAGATTAGAAAGAAAAGAAGATGGATTAGGAAGCGGAGTCCATTATACTTATGATTTCGGAGATCGGCTGATTCAATTAAAGACCACAGGAAAAGCGACCCAAGAATATGAATATGATGCGAGTGGAACAATTATCGGGATCAAAGATGGAGTAGGAAACAGAATAACCTATGAATTAGATTTATGGGGAAGGATAATTGAAGTACAAAAAGGAAATGGAAACAGAGAATATTATGGATATGATTATGCAGGAAATAGAAGTTATAGTATAGATGGCGAAGGAAATAAGACTACATATGAATATAATGCAGCTAATTTATTAGCAAAACGAACCGATCCGATAGGAGAAAGCGAATATTATTTTTATGATATCGGAAATCGCCTGAGCAAAAAAATAGATCGAAATGGGACAGAAGTCTGTTATGAATATAGCTTATATGGAGATTTAATCTATCGTAAAGAAAATAAAACAGGCTTATATGAAAGTTATCAATATACTCCTGATGGATTGTTAAAAGCAGCCGTAACAGAAGGAATCGCATATCAATATCTATATGATAAAAAAGGACAATTAAAAGAAAAGAGAAGCAGTGGAAAAGTTTTATTGTCTTATGATTATGATAAAAATGGAAATCTGATTAAGCAGAGAGATATAACAGGAAAAGAAATCCAGTATACTTATAATCGTCAAGACCAGATAAAAGAGATTTATGATAATGGAAAGAAAATCGCTTCTTATGAATATTATTCAGATGGAAGAAAAAAATCTATGAGAAATGGAGAACATTTATTCAGCGAATATGTATATGATGAAGACAAAAATTTAATTCGTTTAAAAACGAAATTAGAAGGGAAAGAACTTTTATCTCAAGAATATGAATATGATGGGAATGGAAATTGTATTGAAAAGAAAGAAAATGGAAGACAGACCTGTTATAGATATGATGAAGAAAATCGTTTAACCCAAGTAAAGTATCCAGAATATGAGGAAAGATTATATTATGATAAGGCAGGAAATCGTATTAGAAGAGAAGGAAGAAAGGGAGAAGAACGGTATTTTTATAACAGAAAAAATGAATTAATTGGGTATGAAGCAGAAGGAAAAAGAGAAGAACTCCGATACGATAGAGCAGGAAATATGATAGAAAATCAGAAAGGCAAGTATTTCTATGATGGTTTCGGAAGAATGAAAAAAATAGAAACAAGAGAAGGAAAAGAACAGAAGAATTATTATGATGCAGAAGGCTTGCGGTATCAAATAGAGGAGAATGGAAGTCAGATAGAGTATGTATATCGTGGACGGGAAGTCATCTTAGAAAAAAAAGAAGGAGAACTCACACGTTATATAAGAAGCGAGGAATTATTAGGGTCAGAAAAGGGAGAAGAGTATTATCATTATAGTCAAGATGAACAAAAAAGTATACGATATATAATAAAAGAAAAAGAAATCAAAAATGAATATGAGTACGACGCATGGGGAGAAGTATTAAGAAAAGAAGAAGAAATCGAAAATCGTTTTCAATATGCAGGAGAACAACGAGATCCTATCAGCGAACAATATTACTTAAGAGCGAGATATTATAATCCAGCGATAGGGCGCTTCAGTCAAGAAGACAAGTATGAGGAAGATGGATTAAATTTATATAATTATTGTAAAAATAACCCCCTTTTATATGTAGACCCGAGCGGAAATATTTGTGAAAAAGCATATAATCGCCTTATCGACAAAGGGTGGGAAAATTTAAGCCATAATGAAAGAAAAAAAGTAGAAGCCTATGAGAGAGTAAGAGCAAGAATAAAAAAGGGAGAGGGAATAGACCGAAATAGTTATAGCGAGGTAAGAAATGAATCCAAAAGACAACAGGAAGAGAAAAAAACGCGAGAAGAAAGAAAACAAGATATAGACTATTTGACCAGAAAATATACAGAAGAAGATAGAAGAAATAATAAATATCCCCCAAGAAATCTAACCGCACAGAGAGAGTGTCAAAAAGTGTTAAATGAGGTTATACGCTTGAAAGCACAAGCAACAGGGAAAGATAAGAACCAACCAATCGTGAGTGTATTTACTCATGAAGACGGAACGGTATCTGTAGGAATATCAGGAAGAACAGAAGCTTCAGCAAGGTTTGCAAAACAGTTAGAAGACAGTTTAAATAAAGATGGAAGACAAAAGTATAAGGTTTTAGGGTTAGCAACGGAGAAATTTAAAGGTTATTTAAAGGATTCTCATCCAGAAGAACTAAAAGAAGAAAATATTAGGGAAAAGAAAGGAAATCCTATAGGAGATTGCGCTGAAGCCAAAGCAGCTCTATTAGCTAATAGCAATAAAAGTCCTATCACTGGAATGGACACAAGAACTCCAAGAAATAATAATCGTTATCCTTATGAAGGAATAGATAAGACAAGTGATAACCAAATGAAGCCATGTTTTACTTGTGAAACATGTGAAGAAGAATATATGAAATGTGCAAATAGGGAGATAATTATGGAATGAGCAAATAAGTAGATAAAGGATTAGAAGCGAATAATAAAATAACTAATATATGATACAAAAGAAGCGTATGATAAAACAGACTTCTTTTGTATCAAGAAGAAGGAGGAGAAAAGATGAGTAAAAACAAAAAAAGAAAAATGATTCGGGAAGGAAAGGAAGAAAGTATTATAGAGAGATTAGAAGAATA
>OFGK01001753.1_pt1 | contig 10293 bp, 9 predicted proteins | sample 1521771 | NCBI WGS metagenome assembly OFGK01 (sample SAMEA3504088, study PRJEB24116) | mouse gut metagenome | biome: mouse gut; feature: mouse-associated habitat; material: faeces | place: Denmark | collected 2011 | reverse complement strand
CCAGACACTGTGGGTCTGAGGCCAGCCGGGTACAGCCATGCCGGGCATATTTGATGGTGGAACGGACACCCAGACTGCGGCAGATGCGCAGCGCCCGCTTGTCGCTTATTGGCGCACCGTAATAACGCGCCAGATCGTCTCGGATACGCCGGTATCCCTTATCCGGGTCCTTAGCGTGGATCTTCTCCACCAGTCCGGCCAGCCGCCTGTTTTCCACCGTGCGGGCGCTGGCTCTGCCGGAACGCCACTGGTAATAGCCGGCACGAGAGATATGCAGCGCACGGCACGCCTCTGTCACGGAATACTTCTGTTCCTCCGCAGCACGACGCACCGCCTCATACTGACGCTCTTGACGAAACTGTCTCAGTGATCCCCCCTCTCCAGCTCTTTCACTTTTTTTAACAGGTCCAGCTCCATCTTCAACAGATAGTTTTCACGTTCCAGGCGGGCGTTCTCGATCCGCAGCGCCTCTTCCGGTGTCCGGGGGATCTGGTTTGCAAGACGTTTCCCTCGCCGGTCCTCCAGGCCGGCCACGCCCATTTCCTGGTATCGCTTTACCCAGTTTCGTACCACCTGGGCCGTTGTGCCATACCGCGCTGAGAGTTCAGAATAGCTCTTTTCGTCCTCCAGGTGCTCTCTGACCGCCTGGACTCGCTCCTCCAAGGTGTGCTTCCGCTTCGTCATAGATACCCCTCCTGCCTCTTCAACAGAATTTCTATGACGATGATACTCCTTTGCCCAGTCCAACACAAGGTTCCCGGAGCGCAGCTTGTACTTTTCCGCGATGGCCATGGCGCTGCCCTGGCCGGACAGATATTCCTCCACTGCTTTTTGCCGGATATCCTCACCGTATCTCCGCCTCTGGGCGTTTCCATTCTCAGAGAGCGCCGAAACGCCCTCCGCCCGATACCGGCTGATCCAGGTGTGCATGGTGGAATGGCCTACCCCTGCACGCCGTGCTGCCTCCCGCATCCGAATCCGCCCCGCAAGGCACTCCTGGATGAGTTTTTCCTTTTCCGTTAAATCCATTTCGATCCGTTTTCCCATCTTTCCTCCCTCTCCCTCTTATTATTTCCCTGTCTGCCTTTTAGGGAGCATATCAAAATGTCCCAAAGTCCCCGAAAGGCTTGAAAAACAAAAAATCCAAGTTCCGCATGGAAAGCGAACAGGAAAAAATCAGTAAATCCAAGCTCCGCATGGAGACGCGGGAGGACAAGCTGAACCGGGCCCGGAAAAAGCTGGAGGGGAAAAAGCCCCCCAAACCCCGGGGCCCGGTGCGCCGGGTGCTGGGGGCCGCCGGGTGGAGCGCACACGGCTTTGTGCATGGCAAGGTCTACGAGGTGGAGCATGAAAACGTGGGAACCGAGGGGGCCCACCGCTCCGAGCTTGTGGGCGAGGCCGCTCTCCGGCAGGGGACGCGGTACGCAAAAAAGCGCATCCGGGAGCACCCGGCCCGGGCCGTCCACAAGGCCGAGGCGCAGTACATCAAGGCCCGGGCGGACTACCAGTTCCGCATGGCCGCCCAGGAGAACCCGGAGCTTGCAAAAAACGCCGTCACCCGCTACTGGCACAAGCAAAAGCTGAAAAAGCAGTACGCCAAACAAGCGCGGCAGGCGGCAAAGCAGACCGCGAAACAAGGGGCCAAGGCCGCCGGGAAAACCGCCGCCGCCACGGAAAAGCTGGCGGAGCGGGCTGTGGCTTTCGTGAAACGGCATCCCGTGGGGGCGCTTATCGCGCTGGCCTGCGTGGTGCTCGTTTTATCCCTCCAGTCCTGCGCGTCCTCCCTCGTCTCTTTGGGGAATGCCGCCGCAGGAGCTGTGGGGGCCACCACCTACCCCGCCGAGGATGGGGATATGCTGGGGGCCGAGGCCGCTTATTGTTCGCTGGAGGCTGAGCTCCAGCATTATCTCGATACCTACGAAAGCACACACGACTATGACGAGTACCATTTTGATTTGGACGCTATTGAGCACGACCCCTATGTGCTGATTTCCTTATTGAGCGCATGGCATGAGGGCGAGTGGACGCTGGCGGATGTCCAGCCTACGTTGCAGATGCTCTTTGACCGCCAGTACACGCTGACCGAAAACGTGGTAAAGGAGCGGCGGTACTACATCGAAACGGATACATGGACGGACGAGGACGGCAATACCCACACCGACAGCTACCGGGTGTATTACGATTACTACATCTGTACTGTGACACTGGATAACTTCAACCTTTCCCATCTCCCTATCTACATCATGGGGGAGGACAAGGTTTCCCGGTATTCCCTCTACATGGCTACGCTGGGGAACCGCCCCGACCTCTTTCCCGGCTCGTCCTATGTGGGGAAATACACCAACCCGCCGGAGGGCTACGAAGTGCCGGGGGAATATCTGGACGATGAAACATTCGCGGCGATGCTCTCCGAGGCCGAGAAATACCTCGGTTATCCCTATGTATGGGGCGGGAGCTCCCCGGCCACGTCCTTTGACTGCTCCGGCTTTGTTTCGTGGGTAGTCAATCATTCCGGCTGGAACGTGGGGCGGCTGGGGGCCCAGGGGCTTTACAACATCTGCACCCGCACCAGCTCCCCCCGCCCCGGCGACCTTGTTTTCTTCAAGGGAACCTATGACACCCCGGGAGTCTCCCACTGTGGCATCTATGTGGGGGACGGGATGATGCTGCACTGTGGCGACGTGCGTCCAGATAGGGCGAAAGTAGAAGTAGATGAAAGGGGGATAGATTGAAGGTACTACCCCGTAAGATAACACGGGAATCCACCTGACTAACCGAAAGGCGAAAGCTGACACGGGAACATAGCACGTCAGGAAAGCGGAAAGTCACCTAAAGGCAATCGGGTGCGACTGAACCGCAAGGATAAGTGAATATGAGGATAATTCTGGGTTTGAATCTTGTGAGTTCCCAGTCCCTGTTCAGTGTGGGCATAGGAAATTTGCCTGAAACCTATGGTGCGAACAGTGTTAGAAAGGCGAACCTTCAGACACGTTATCAGCAATGCCGGAAAGGGTTGCCTTCCGGCAGGTTATCAATTATCACGCACGGCACGCCGGAGAACCGGTGTCAACGGAACGAAAGCATATCCGACAATTCACACTTACCTACTACTTTCGTTAACTGGAGATTGCCTAAACCAGAATGCCCGCAAGGGCTATGTGGCAGACACTGAAAATCTGGCATGGCAACGGAGCTTCCATAGTAGTCCGAGAACCCTGAAAAGACAGGGAAAGCCGTAAATACGGATGCGGGAAAGCCGCTCACATGGCGAAGGGAAGCAGTCTGAGCGAATTAAAATCAAAAATTGATTAGGGAGGAAAACCTCAATGAAACCAACAATGGAGATTTTAACCAAATTGCAGGAAAACTCAAAGAAACACCATGATGAAATATTTACAAGGCTCTACCGTTATCTGCTCCGCCCGGATATATACTTTACCGCCTACCAGCATTTGTACTCAAATAACGGTGCTGGAACAAAAGGCGTGAATGAGGATACGGCGGACGGATTCAGTGAGGTATATGTAGAGCGGATTATTGAAGCGTTGAGGACGGGAACATACTGCCCGAAGCCAGTACGCCGAACCTATATCCAGAAGTCCAACGGGAAAATGCGCCCTTTAGGGCTGCCAACTTTTGCGGACAAGCTGGTTCAGGAAAGCATGAGAATGGTTTTGGAGGCAGTTTACGAGCCGGTTTTCTCACACTATTCACACGGGTTTCGCCCAGGAAGAAGCTGCCACACCGCATTAGCGCAACTCAAGAAGGAGTTTATTGGGGCAGGCTGGTTTATTGAGGGCGATATAAAAGGCTGTTTCGACAACATCAACCACACGGTGCTGATTTCCGTACTAAAAAAGAAAATCAGGGACACCAGATTCCTAAACCTCATTCAGCTGTTTTTAAAGGCAGGCTACATGGAGAACTGGAAATACTATGGTACTTACAGCGGCTGTCCGCAGGGCGGGATTATTTCACCAATCCTTGCGAATATCTACCTGAATGAACTGGACAGCTATGTTGAGGAATTGAAAAAGGAGTTTGATGTCAAGACACCGTACAAAACAACGCCGGCATATCAGGCGATAGCAAGAAAGCGGGCAAACCTCAAAAGAAAGATAGACCGCCGGAAGGACGGTACAGAGCGTGACCTGCTGATAGCGGAATACAAGAAGCTGTCGGGAGAGTTGTATAAAACCCCGGCGAAGCTATGCGATGACAAAAAGATTAAATATGTCCGCTACGCTGATGATTTCCTGATTGCCGTAAATGGGAACAAGCAGGACTGCGAATGGATTAAGGCGAAACTCACGGAGTTTATCCAAGATACCCTGAAAATGGAACTAAGCCAAGAAAAGACGCTGATAACCCATAGCAGTACACCCGCAAGATTTTTGGGCTATGATGTGCGGGTGCGCCGTGACCAGCAGGTGAAGCCGTGGAAGAAATGCAGACAGCGCACAATGAATAATACCGTGGAATTACTGATACCCTTCCAGGATAAAATCGAAAAGTTTCTGTTTTCTAAAGGCATTGTCAAACAAAGAGCCGATAACGGGAAACTGGAACCGGCTGGGAGGCTGTCGCTGTTGCGCCACACAGATTTAGAGATTGTGACGGTCTTTGACGCTGAACTAAGGGGGATATGCAACTACTATCATCTTGCCAGCAATTACCGGAACCTAAACTATTTCAGCTATCTAATGGAGTACAGCTGTCTGAAAACACTGTCCGGCAAACACCAGTGCAAGCTGTCTAAAATTTATGACAAGTACCGCATTGGTGAGAAACGCTGGGGGATTCCCTATGAAACGAAAGCCGGGAAGAAAATCCGCCGCCTTACAAAGTTCAATGAGATTGACGGCAAAAAGTGTGAGGACATAGAGCCTGCGATACTTTCATCTTCTCTCTCGGTCTTTGACGATGGAAGTATCTCGACTGATATAGTGCCAACTGCCCCCGGCTGCATTACTGTTCCTGAAAATGTCCAGGGCGGAACAAGCCTTGAAGTGACATGGGGTGCGTCTACTGACCCGGACGATGATCCGATTGGCTACGAGCTGGAGCGTCAGGTGGATAACGGAGAGTGGGAACAGGTCTACAAAGGCGAGGCCACCAGCTATACCGATGCCATCACCCGGGGCTGGCTTACCGTGGCCTACCGGGTGAGGGCCTACGATTCCTACGGCGCAACCAGCGACTATCCTCAATGGGGACAAACACGGAATAGGTCTGTTCCACCTGAATGTCATTGCCGTCCCCGTCCTGTTCCGTGACGGAGCGGGTACGGATCTCGCTGGAAGCGAAGCAGTGGGCAAACTGGGAGAGAGGCGGAGCCTCGCCGCCGAAATACAGGGAGAAAAACACAGCCTTAACCCGGATGGGGTCAAGGCTGTTTCCGTCCTCCATATTCGATTGGATGTCCGCCAGGATCTCATCCAGCTCCGCGAAGCTGGCCCGGGTCTGCCCGATGCACGCCTGGTACTCGGCAGGGAGGCCGCCGGGCAGCGGCCCGTCCTGGAAGCAGAGCTGGGCGGCGGAGATATTGTGGCTCACCGCTCCGGAACCCAGGACACACAGCAGGGCCACCAGCACGATGATGGGGGAGAGGATGGCGGCGATGGCCCAGCCCAGGCCCTTCCGGGCTTTTTCGTTGGTGAGCAGCATGGCGGCGGCTTTCGCAATGAGGACAGGATTAGCCAATGGTCATCCCCCCCATCCCGGGTTCAGCAGGCGGCTGTTCTTCGCCCTGCCCTTCTTCCCGAAGCTGCCGGTTCTGGGCCTGAAGCTCCGCCCAGTGCTCCTCCAGCGATGCCAGGGTGTCATCGCAACGCAGCCCATGGCTTTGACGCTTTGCCCATTCTTTGTACTGATCCAAGTCCATCCCCTGGTCCAGCAGCAGTTTGGCCACGTTCACCGCGCCATTTTCCATGCACGCATGGAGGGCGTTATAGTCGTTGACGTCCACCCACATCCGCTTTTCCAGAAGTTCCTCCGCCATCCAGCTGTTCCGTCCTTCATAGGTCAGCATATGGAGCGTCCTCGCCGCGCTTCCGCCCCCGGAGATGCCCTTTTCCACCAGCATGGACAGCATTTCATAGTCCGGCCCTGCGGCGAACAGCTCCAGAAGGAGGGGCGGCGCGGCGGCGATCTGCTCATCGCTGCACTGCTTGATGATCTCTCTGGAAATATGGCGGTGTTCCAGGTACGCATAGCTGGCCATCCCGCCGTGGAAGGACGGGGACAGCTCCGCCACCCGGTCTGCCGCGTTTGCCAGCAGGAACTCCACCTTTTGAGGGTCATTGATGTCGATGGCCCTTTTGCAGGCGGCGGCATAAGCAGACTCCGGGAACCGCTCCACATCGTCCAGCAGGGCGCGGGTCATCTGACGGCCCACCGCGCCGGGTCGTCCCGCCGCCTCGATCAGCAGGTCGCCCGCGTAGGCGTCCAGCACCTTGGGGTACAGCTCCAGGAAGGCGGGCAGCTCCCCATCCCGGATGGCGAGAATGGTCTTGTCATAGCCGCTCATCCGCAAAGGCCGCTGGCCCACTGTGTCCATGTAGGCGGTGATACTGCCGGTCATGCGGCGCAGGAGCTGCTCCGTCCGGCCCATGGCCTCCTCCTGCCGCTCCCGCTGCTCCGCCAGTGCCGCGATGATCACCTTCTCCTCCCGCTGGCTGAGATGAACCACCCTGCCGCCCACATCCTCCTCCACGCCATCGATCTTCCTGTACCGGGCGTGGGTGGCGTGGTCGCCGTGGACGGCCTTGGTGATGGCGGAGGCGGTGAGGAACATCCTGTCCAGGTCGTTGCCGTTCTCGCCCAGTGTTTTGCCCACGATGAAGCTCTCGGTGACGCTCTTTTGCCGCTTCTCATCGTACCATTTGAGGTACACGTCCACATAGACGCCCTCGCTCTCACCATAGTCCACGGTGCAGAACAAATCCGCATCCCGGGGGATCTCCCGGCCATTCTGCCACTTGTCGCGCAGCAGAAAATACTCGTCGGGCAGATAGCCCTGCCCCTCCAGCCGGTGCTTCAGCTCCTCATATACTTCCTGGGCGGTGCGCTGGCCCACGTACTCCAGCTTCCGGGGGTTGTCCACCGAAGGTCTCCAGCGGTCAAATTCAATGAGTTCCATATTCGTTCCTCCTTACATCATAGTGGGCCCGCCCTGCTCCAGCTGGCCCTGTGTCTCAGCCAAGGCTTCCGCGATCTGGCGGGCTCCAGCGTTTACCACCTGGGCGGCAGCCTTAATTTGATCCTTTTGCTCCGAGGTCAGCACAGTGCCATGCTCTACAAATCTTTCCGGAAACAAATCCCGTTTGATCAGCCTGATAACGTACTGCTCAATGGACAGCCCCCGTTTTGCCGCCCGGACGTGGATATCCCGGAACAAGTCCTCCCCGATTTTGATTGCGATTGCTTTTGCCATGTCAGCCTCCTCACCCGCCGTCATGGCAGTTGCAGGGCAGGTCGTCCTCCGGGAACATCCAGCACATGGCCTGCTGGGTCAAGTCCGCCGCCACGAAATCCCGCCACGCCCAGTCCCGTCCCAGCCCCTTGACCGTGATCAGGTTGGGTTTCGCGGCATCCTCGATGGCGATGGCCCGGTCATAGAGATCCCGGTGCCGATGGTACAGGGTGCGGATCTCCTTTTTCTTCATGCTGGGGCAGAAAAAACAGGAGGACTTGCCCGGAAGCGGCAGCCCCGCCCGCTGGATGGCGGCCACGCAGTCCTCCCGCGTCCAGCCCCAGTCCATCAGCGCGTAGACCTTGGTATACTTGGGGTCGGCCTCGTCCTGCTCCCGGACATTTTCCCGCCTGCTGGTTTCGCCCACATCATAGCCGATGTACTTGACTACCTTTTCGCCCCTGGCCCACACCTCCCGGCAGGGCGGGTAATTGTTGCAGAATTTGTCCTGCGGCCCCGCCTTGTGCTTCAGGGAACACTTTTTGTAACCGTAGGCGATGGCGGGCAGGGTGCCGGAGCGCAGGCATTCCTGCTCCAGCGTCAGCCGGTCCCCGTTTTTGTCTGTGCAGTAGACCGTCTGGATGCGGGGCATCCCGTGGCGGGCCAGCCAATCGTCCATGATGGGCAGGTAGTCGTAGGTGTAGGGCTGCTCGCTGCCGGGGTCAGCAAAGAGGATCAGGTCAACGGGGATCCCCTTCTCATGCATCCCCACCAGCATGGCAGTCGAATTCGTCCCGCCGCCGTAGGACACCACATTCACCGGCCCCCCGCCTTTCCGAACAGCTTTTCCTTGTAGTCCGGCGCGTGGACTTCCAGCAGATACCGCTCATTGCCGCACTTGTACAGGCACACACCCCGCTGGGGGCAGCGGATCAGCTCGTACTCCGAGCCCTCCAGCTGGAGGTTGTCCATGTAGAACTTCTTGTCCACACTGCCCGCGTTGAACAGGAATTGGTGGGTGGGGATGGCGAACAGGGGCCGGGTGAGCTCCCGGATTCCGTCCACGTCAAAGTCCTCCAGATTCTGCGATGCCAGGATCAGCGCGGATTCCTTCTTCCGCACCCGCTTCAAAATGTTCCGGATGTACTCGATGGTGGTGACGTTGGACAGCCAGATATACAGCTCGTCCAGGGTGGCCGCGGTGTTGCCCACGGTCAGCAGCCTGTCGCTGAGGAAGGATAAGACATTGAACAGCATGGCGTCCTTCACATTTTTGCTGGCCTGCAATAAACCCTTCACCCCGAACACCAGGAACCGGGAGCTGGTGATGTTGGTGTGGCCGTTGAAAAACTTGCTCTCCGCACCCCGGCACAGGGAATGGAGCCCCAGCAGGATCTCCCGCAGCAGTTCCCGGGGATAGAGGGGGCTGGCCTCGTCCCCGTACCGCTCATAGGCGTCCTCAATCACGTCATAGAGGTCGGAGAGGATGGGGAACTGGCCGGGGGACAGGGCGGCGAAGTCGGTGGAGTCGTCCATGCCCCACTTGGCGTACAGCCGCCCCAGCATCAGCTCAATGGTATCGATGTGGGCGTCGGAGAAATTCTTGTAGGCGCGGAAGAAATCCTTCAAAAAGCTGATGTGCTGGCTCAATAGCGTCCGCTGGCGGAACGTTTCCGGCGCTTCATCATCCTCATCGTCGCCGCCAACCAGATCGCCAAGCGGTCCGGCGAAGAGCGGCTGTTTTAGAAAGGGGGCTTTGATTATGGCGAACACAGCAACTGCAAGAAAAATTAAATCCACTACCAGCGACAAGGTTTTTACCGTGTTCAACACCATCATCATGGTCCTGTTCGTGGTGATTACCTTGTACCCTGTGCTGAATACCCTGGCCGTCGCCTTCAATGACGGTACGGACGCCCTGCGGGGCGGCATCCATATCTGGCCCCGTATGTGGACGCTGAATAACTTTACCACCGTTCTCCAAAAGGAAAATCTGCTCACGGGAGCTAAGATCTCCGTGCTGCGCACGGTGCTGGGAACACTGTTCTCCCTGTTCCTCAACGCGGTGCTGGCCTTTATCATCAGCCGCAAGGAGTTTGTTTTCCAGCGCTCCCTCTCCCTGTTCTGGGTTATCACCATGTACGTCAACGGCGGCCTGATCCCCGTGTTCCTGCTCTATAAAGCGCTGGGTCTTACCAACAGCTTCTGGGTCTATGTGATCCCCGGGGCTATCAGCTGTTACAACATGCTGGTGATCCGGACGTACATGAACAACAGTATCCCCAACAGCCTGGTGGAATCCGCGCAGATTGACGGCGCGGGATACACCACGATCTTCGTCAAGATTATTTCCCCCCTGTGCAAGCCGGTGTACGCCACGGTGGCGCTGTTCTCCGCTGTGGGCCAGTGGAACTCCTGGTTTGACGCCATGCTCTACAACCGCATGAGCGATAAATACACGACTCTGCAATACGAGCTGATGAAGCTGCTGTCCTCCGTGACGAATCAGGGTACCAGCGCCGAAGCCATGAAAAATGCGGCCGGGGCGGTCACGCCTACCTCTGTGCGCGCCGCGGCCACGATCCTCACCATGCTCCCCATTGTCTGCCTGTATCCCTTCCTGCAAAAATATTTTGTGCAGGGCTTAACACTGGGCAGCGTCAAGGAATAACTCCCCTATATGATAGAGATGGATGGGATACTGCTGCTGGTTTTCCATCCATTTCTATCGTATCAAGCTGAAAGGAGGCCGGTATGATATGCGGATTGACTCACCCATCATTTCCGCCGGAATCAAGCTGACCAATCTTTTGATTTTGAACTTGTATTGGGTCATCGGCTGTCTGCCTGTTATCACCATCGGGACATCGACGATTGCC
>OFGK01001752.1_pt1 | contig 10304 bp, 4 predicted proteins | sample 1521771 | NCBI WGS metagenome assembly OFGK01 (sample SAMEA3504088, study PRJEB24116) | mouse gut metagenome | biome: mouse gut; feature: mouse-associated habitat; material: faeces | place: Denmark | collected 2011 | reverse complement strand
ATTAACATGGAATAATCCGAAAGGGTTGTCCTTATTAGTTTATCTCCTAAGCTATTAATTACAGTAATTATTCATGTATAAAATATAGGGAATTATACTTCAAATGATATCAATTCATAAATTGAAAAATTAAAACAGATAGTGGGTTATGGTTTAGGATATGTTTATAAGCAACCAGAATTGACCACAACAAGTTTTAAATGTATGAGTGGAGAAAATTATAATGGGAAATGAATTTCAAGGAAACAGAAAGTACAGAAAACTAATAAAAATCATAATAAATTGCAGGATAAATCATTGTCTGGATGTATCCCAAAGCGCACCAGGTAAGCCAGAATGAATGGAAATATAAAAAGTATAGAAAATTATAGGGTAAAATAAAAAAGAGCAAACGGGAAATTTACGAAATAAAAAATGTATTAGAAAAAAGTTGCAGACAGCAGAAGTTTCAAATATTAATCAGAAATGCATTCTTCATAATTATATACTGCCCCTATTCTATATAAATCATAAAATTCTACAAGTACAGCAGTATCCCCCTGTATTATGCATAAAATCAGTGTACCATATTCTTGCCATACGTCAATAGAATACAGTCAGAATCAGCGTTAAGATTTATTTGTAGTTAAGGAACAAATAAAAAAGTGCTGGAAACAGCATGGAAAGAAAGAGGTAAAATATTATGTGTATGTATTTAGTTGATGCTATGTATCTTGGAAACCGTCTGATTGGATATGAGGTATATGAATCGAAAAGCATGGGATTTATGGGAATGACTGAGAAGCAGATTCTCGACAAGCTCAATCGGAATGAAAAGGTTTATGGTTTCAGAATTAAAAATGATATTGAAGCAGCAAAAGAAGTTCTTGAACTGGATGAAGAATTTAATATGAAGAACCTTCAAGTGAAGAGTGGAGTAAATACCCTGGCATGGTTGAAGGAGAATGAATACAATGATATTAATATTGGTTTAATTGTTGTAAAGATAATCAATGAAAAAAATAAGAAGCCTGTCTATGAAACAGTGAACGCAAGACATGCAAGAGTAACATATGAAGAAAGCAAACTGAAAATGTTAATTGAGTTAGGGGCAATGGTCGCTGGAGTAAAGTTGGAAAAGAATAAGCTTGTCCCCTGTGAAGGGGTGGAGATATCCGGTGAGGAAAAGGGTGGTGAATAAAAAATGGATATTACGATGACAGCCCTTATGACAGGTGTGATAAATTTAGCAATGCTGTGTATGGTGGTATGGCTGCTGAAACAGATTTTCATAGTGGTCCGTTATGCAGTCAGAGCAATGATTACTGCTGTCCGCCGGACATCTGCTGTTCCTGTTTCATGATCATCTTCTTAACCATTTCTCCGCCGATGGAACCAGCCTGAGCAGATGTTAAGTCACCGTTGTATCCTTCTTTTAAAGGTACGCCAATCTCAGATGCAACCTCCTGTTTAAAACGGTTCATAGCCTCTTTTGCCTGAGGTACTGCCATTTTGCTTGTGTTAGAACCAGAATTGCTTGTCATTTGATTCACCTCCGAATGTTTCTTATTCTTGATCCGCTGCAGCGTTTTGTGATTCGCCGCAGCGTTTTTTATTGATAAGGACATCATCCCGGATTGGCTCATTCCTGGGAATGATGTCCGCTCCAAAACTCAGTCGCTTATCATGGTGTTATTATCTGTCAAGCAAAGAATAATATGAGTGGAAATTTTTCTTATTTTTGTTAAGAATTGGTAATCTCTTGGTTTGACGGAAACAATGGATCAGAGGGTGTATGGAAAGACCTGTTTAGTAAAAATAGATAAAAAATGGATCTCCTATTAGTTAAAATGTCCCATTGACTTTACTAAAATTATATTATAATATACAGATACGATAAACAAAATATATAAGAACGAAATTTTATGTATGCTCATAATTGGTTGAGCGTTTCTACCAATCACCGTAATGATTGACCATGAATTTCAGAAGTAATGTTCTGAATTTATAGGTCTATCATTGCGGTTTTTTTGACATTAAGACATTGCTGATTTAAAGTGTTAAAGCTTTTGAATCAAGAACTTTTGGTATAATGCAAGCTATTTGATCTGCAATGAAAGTGAATTTTTTGACACCTTGACTATTTAAGAACAAAAAAAGAAACGACCTGCTCATCTCCCTGCATTCTTAGACCGTGTCAGGGTTTCTCCTGATATGGATTTCCTGATATGAAACGACCGGCGGCAGGGTTTGCCTGTGCTATGTTTTAGGCGGACAGTTGCTGTGCGAACAGGATGATTCTTTTTGATTTTATAAATCTGACTCCATCCGTAGGCTAAGACATATGATACACCGATTTATATTCCCGCAGACGTGGATATTTGGAGAATGCTGCGAGGGTATTTGACTTAAGGAAGCGGCGTGGCGCTTTCTAGATGCGTATTTTGAATAAATCATCCTAGGACACAGAAATTTCTTTTTTATGGGGTTTTTACAGATAAAGGAGAAACGCTGTTGGCGAGCAGGGGTGATTTAGATACTGGAATTCACAGTTTGCTTGGGCAGGCGGAGAATTCTAATCACAAAATTAATTATTTAAAAGGAGGAAAAGGTATGATGCAAAAAAGCAAAAAGAGAACGTTTGCGTTCTTAATGGCAACGATTTTGGCAATCACTACATTTTTTGGTGACGTGTCAGCGATTCAGTCAGTCTATGCTGCAGGAGGAGACGCACAGGTTCTGGATCAGAAATTTATGCCAGAAGCGTCGAGCAGGGAGGGGGAATCTACGGCAGCCCAAGAAATGACGATTGCCGAGTGGAAGAATATTGGTACAGAAGACACGATCCCATCTACGGCGGTAAAGGATGGAGTAGATGTGGGAACATTAGAAATTACAAGTAATCTTACAGCTACGGCGTCTAGTTCGAAAAACGGTTTTAACTCGACGGGCTGGTATAATTCTATGCCAGATATGGAAGGTCCTAATGGTAGAGGAGCATGGATATTTACATTTAGTGCCGCAGGATATGGGGGACTTAAATTTTCTGCAAGCCAGAGATCGTCAGGCACAGGTCCAGGCAAATTTAGGCTTCAATATTCTCTGGAGGGAAGCAATGATATCATAGATATTCAGGGCTCGGAAATCACCATCACCTCTACTTCGTCGTCAGTAACCTATAACAGTTTTGTGCTTCCTGAGGAATTAAATGGACAGAAATTCAAACTTTATGTACGGAATTATGACGATACGTCACAAGGAGGGGCAACAATTGGAAACGGCGGCACAAGCAGTATCAAAGATATTACCTTGACTGGCACAATCTCAGGCAGCCAGATCGTTTCGCCGGAAGAAGGAATGGAGGTCGAGACGATTGCCGCAGTCAAGGCCAAAGCGGATGCGACCGAGAAATCTATGATCGAAGGCAGGGTCATTCTCAAAGAAGGCAGAAAATTTTATCTGCAAGACAGCACAGGCGGAATGGTGGTGTCTTTCAAGAATGCGCTTGCCAATCCCAATCCTGAAGTGGGAGACGTCCTCAAAGCCACAGGTATCTATGGGAAGGAAATGGGACTGCATACGCTTAAAGAAGCTGTGCTGAATGGCTTGGATAAGAGCGAGGAAGCTCTTGTGTCGGCAATCAAGACGATTGCCGAGATTTTAGCAGATGCAGACGACGCTTTGCAGTCCACGAGGGTGCGCATCGAGAGCGTGACACTGGGCGCAACAGATGAATCTGGCTATACCACGGTGACACAAGGAAATGACTCCATCAAGGTTTACAACTTTCCAACGTTGGCGAATATTGAGGAAAATGACATTGTAACCATAGATGCTGTCGTATCAAAAAATGAGGACCAGATTCAGCTTCGCGTGGCTAGCGCCAGTGATGTGACTCTGGTGAAGCATGTGGAGACTTGTGCCGCAGTCACTGCCTCTGTGAAGCCAGGCTTTGTAGAGCCAAGGACAGAGGTTGTTCTTTCCTGTGCCCTAGATGGAGCGACGATTCATTATAGTACAGACGGCAGCAATTATCAGGTATACAGCGAGCCAATCGTACTTACAGAAGACGTTACCATTTCTGCATATGCTACAAAAGAGGGTTATATAGACGGTCCTGTGACTAGCTTTGTCTATGCGGTTGAAAATGAGTTCACACAGCCTGATTGGGATCAGTCTTTGAGCGTGAAAATAGCACAGTGGGCTGGAAATGCCAATTATGAAGAGGCTCAGATAGGAACAGGCAGCATACCAGGAGATTTGTTTGCCACCAATGACATGATGGATGCAGACGCACAGTATTCCGCAGTCGTAAAAGGAGCGAATATCCAGCCATATATGAAAGCAACTTCCAGTAATACGGGCTCTACTTCGTATTATATGGGAGGAGAAAAACTAGGCAGCGGCAGTGACGACTATATTCAGCTGGCATTAAGCTCAGCGGGTTATACCAATATGAAGCTTTCTTTCCGGATGCGCGGAACAAATGCAGCTGCCGGATCTTTCCAACTGAAGTACTCTACGGATGGTCATAATTTCAAGGATTTTACCACGGGTACCTATGCGTATAAGTATACGGCTTATGGAAGCGGCGGCGCTAGTCACGAAGAGGAAGGCTCAGGAGATATCACCGACGGCGTGGCGAGAACGAGCCTTGCGCCAGGAAATTATGTGACGTTTGGCTTTGATGTTCCGATGCGTGCGACAGATGCAGAACATTTATATATTCGCATGGTGGCGGGAAACGACAGAGCAGACGGCGGCACGGCGGCAATTACAGGGGGGACTACCAGGGTAGACAGCGTGGTAATTACTGGTAATCCTATCAAAGGTAATTCTGTTTGCGAGCCAGTAACAGCGGCTCCGGCATCTGGGGAAGTGCTGATCAATGCGCCGTTGACGCTGACCACAAAGACGGAAGGCGCAGAGATTTATTATTCTTTGAATAATGGAGCGTTCCAAAAATATGATGCCCAGAACGAGCCAGTACTTGCAGACCTTCCGGTCAATGTCAGGGCTTATGCCAGCAAAACGGGCATGGCTGACAGTGTGAAACTGCTTTACCAATACACGCAGGCGCAGGCTTCAACGGTTCGTGCAACCCCCAATGGAGGAGCAGTTCCAGCAGGGACGATTGTAAAATTAAATTGCAATACTGAGGGCGCGACCATATATGCTGCAAAACAGAACGCAGATCAGACCTGGGGAGAGTGGACAAAAGTTTCCAATAATGAACTGGAACTTTCGGAGCTTCCGGCAGTGTATAAGGTGAAAGCAACCAAAGAAGGGTATTTGGAGAGCAGCGAGGTGACAATCTCATATACGCTGCGGGAAAATGAAAAATATAATATTTATTTTGGACAGATGCATTCCCACACCAGTTATTCCGATGGTGCAGGAACGGCTCAGGAAGCTTATGAACATGGGAAGGCAGTAGATAATTTGGACTTTTTGTCTGTGACGGACCACTCCAATTCCTTTGACAATGCCGAAAGCGCATCGATCTTAGATGGATCAGTCAGTGAAGAGTGGAAAGAAGGACGTCAGTTGGCGGATACGTATTCGTCAGAGGACTTTGTTGGCTTATTCGGTTATGAGATGACCTGGTCTAATGGCCTTGGACATATGAATACCTTTAACTCGAATGGGTTCCAGAGCAGGACGCAGACAGAATTTGCAACCTATAGCACAGCGCTGCAGAATTATTATGCGGCTCTGAAGACCCAGCCAGATTCCATTTCACAGTTCAATCATCCGGGAACCACGTTTGGTGATTTTAGCGATTTTGCTCATTATGACGAGACGATCGACGGACTGATTACCTTGATTGAGGTTGGAAACGGCGAGGGAGCGATCGGAAGCAGCGGATATTTCCCTTCTTATGAATATTACCAAAGAGCGTTGGATAAGGGATGGCATGTAGCTCCTACCAACAATCAGGATAACCATAAAGGACGCTGGGGCGATGCTAACACGGCTCGTTCTGTGGTGCTCGCAGACAGCCTTACCAGAGGAAATATCTATGATGCAATGCGCAATAACCGTGTGTATGCAACAGAAGACAATGATTTGAGCATTTATTATACGTTGGATGGTTACGAGATGGGCACAGTTCTTGGAGACGGGGACACTGGAGAGACCGTGCATTTGAAAGCGGAGCTGAGCGATCCTACGGATGCAGGCCTTGGCACGGTATCTGTCATTACCAATGGCGGATTAGTGCTTGATAAGAAGACGGTGACTGGAAACAAGGCAACGGTAGAATTTGAGATTGACAACAAGTATTCCTACTATTATCTCAAAGTGGTAGAAGCGGACGGCGACATTGCCGTGACAGCTCCTGTATGGGTAGGCAGCGTAGACGAGGCCGGAATCAACGGTCTTACTTCCAGCGCAAAGATTCCTCTGAAAGGAAAACCGCTGGATATCAATCTCGAGCTTTATAATAACGAAAAAGTGGATCTGGAGATTCGCTCCATTAACTTTAAGTCTGGCGACAAGGTGATCCATGCCGTTGATTTGGAAGCAGGAGAAAAGATTGCCGCTGGAAATACCAAAACTTATAGTTTTTCTTATACTCACGACAAGGCTGGCGGCGTTCAGATCACGGCAGAAGTACATGCGGTGCTCAACGGAGTTGACAAGATCTATGGCTCGACGCTGAATCTGTTCTTTATGCTGCCGGAGCTGGTGACGAAGGTTATTATTGACGGAACGCATTCCAATGATTATGTGACCGGAAATTATAGCGGCAACATGGGTAATTTTACAAAGATTGCCGAGTCGCTGAACTCCAACAAGAACATCGAGGTGCATATCGAGGAGAATCAGATTACAAGTGAGCTGCTTAGCGACTGTGCGCTGCTGGTGATTACAGCGCCTGCGAAAAAAGCAGACGGTACTTATCAAATCAGTCATTTTGACGATGCGTTTGTGCAGGTGGTAAAAGACTATGCGGACAAAGGCGGATCGCTGATTGTCTGCGGCGCTTCGGATTTCCAGGATACTACGGATGTGCAGACGTCGAAAGAGATCAATAAGATTCTTGCGGCAGTCGGAGCGACGACGCGCATGAACAGCGACCAGGCATATGACGAGACCAACAACGGAGGTCAGCCTTATCGGTTGAATCTCAAGAATTTTAATGCAAGTTCCAAGTACTTGAAAGGCGCCGTAGCGGATTTTGTTGACGAAGAGGACAACAAGATCGAAGGACAGGTTTACAGCGCATACAACGGATGCACGGTAGCGCTGGATGCAGAAGCGGTAGCAGCTAAAAAGGCAGAGGCGTTAGTGACTGGATTTGAGACCACGAAATCGATTGACTGCAAAGATGAGAATGGGAATTCCGTACCAGGCACGCCCAATTTCGTGGAACCAGGCAACGTAGTTTCCCTGGCTCACGAGACATTGAGCAGCGGAGCGGATATATTTGTGGCAGGCACGGTATTCATGTCTGATTTCGAAGTGAAAGCAGAAGAAGATACGGTGAAGCCATTCCTAAACAAGACTATTTTAGAGAATATTTTAAGAGATTCCCAAGTAGCTTTGCCGGTGACAGACATTGCAGATATGCGAAAAGGTCAGATGGGCGAAATTTTCACCATTGAGGGATATGTCACTGCAGGAACAGCGACAAAGGGCAATATTTTCTTTGACACGATTTATCTGCAGGATGAAACAGCGGGCGTTACAGTATTCCCATATGCGCATCAAGGGCTTGAAGTGGGAACAAAAGTTCAGGCGACCGGATATGTAGACGCATATCAGGGAGACAAAGAGCTACAGTTAATGTTTACCAAGATTTTGGACGCACAGCCGCATATATACGAGCCGCAGGCGATGACTGCAAAAGAGGCTATGAATTATGAGACATCTGGCGGCAAGCTGGTGAAAGTGGAAGGCAAGGTCGTAGACCTGCTCCATGATGCGTCTTTAGAGGGCGTGTCCCAGTTCTGGCTTGATGATGGCAGTGGTGAAATAGCGAATATATTTATTGACGGATATATTTTGTCAGCAGAGACTCAGAAAAACGAGTTGTCATCCGTTGTCAAAATGGGCTCCTCGGTATCTGCAGTGGGATTGGTTTATGCGCATCCAGAAGGAGAATCCGACGTGCCGATTACATGTCTGAGAGTTCGAAACTGTGATGAGATTCGCCAGACAGTTCCGCCCGTGGAGGCGACAGGAATCACGCTTGACAAGACGACTGGCACGATCGAGGTAGGAGAGACCTTGGAACTGACAGCCACGGTAGAACCAGCAGAGGCGGAAGATACAGTAGAATGGATTAGCTCAAACAATGCGATTGCCACCGTAAGCCATGGCAAAGTAACGGGCGTAAGCGCCGGAATAGTTGAAATTACCGCTCAGGCAGGCAGTCAGAGTGTGACATGCACAGTGACAGTCAAAGCAAAAGATACCGAAGAGCCGCCGGTAGAGGTGACGGGAATTACCTTAGACAAGACGAGCGGAAGCATCGAGGTAGGCGAGACATTGAAGCTGACAGCCAAAGTAGAGCCAGAAGCAGCGCAGGCAGAGGTGAAATGGAGCAGTTCCGATGAAACAATAGCCACGGTAAATGACGGAGTGGTGACAGGAGTGAAAGCAGGAACGGCAGAGATCACAGCCACGGCGGGAGAAAAGAGCGCAGTGTGCACAGTGACAGTCACGGAGAAAGGCACAGTAGAACCACCTGTTGAGGCGACGCAAGTTACCTTAGACAAGACAAGCGCAAGCATCGGGGTAGGCGAGACATTGAAGCTGATCGCTACAGTGAAACCGGAAGCAGCGGCATCAGCATTGAAATGGAGCAGTTCTGATGAGACGGTAGCTACAGTTAATGACGGAGTGGTGACAGGAGTGAAAGCTGGAACAGCGATCATTACTGCCACGGTAGGAGATAAGAGTGCAGAATGTAACATTACCGTGACAGATGCTCCGTCAGTAACCGTTCCAGTTACAAAAGTAACGCTAAATAAGACCAGCGCCACTGTTGCAAAGGGCAAGACCTTGAAACTGACAGCCAAAGTGCTGCCAGCAAACGCCACAAATAAGAATGTGACTTGGAAATCCTCCAATCCCAGTATCGCTACAGTGACCAAAACTGGAACAGTGAAAGGCATTAAGGCTGGAACGGTGACGATCACAGCCACGGCAGGAGATAAGAAAGCGACTTGCAAGGTGAAAGTTGGAACCGTTACCCTGAATTATAAATCTTTGACAATGAAGAAAGGCACAAGCACCAAAGGCCTGACAGCGAAATATAACAATGACGCCTATAAGAGCTGGAAGTCTTCCAATGCCAAGGTTGTCAAGGTGATTGTAAAGAAAGGAAAAGTTACGCTCAAAGCGCTGAAGAAAGGTTCGGCAACGATTAAAGTGACAACGAAGTCAGGAGCTACAGCAAGCTGCAAGGTGAAAGTGCAGACCAAAGATGTAAAAACCAAGAAACTGGCTTTAAACAAAAAAAATGCAACCATCAAAGTCAAGAAGAGCCTTACGCTGAAATTGACAAGGACGCCTATTACCGCAAGCGACAAGGTTACTTGGCAAAGTTCCAATAAAAAGGTGGCGACTGTCAATAAGAGCGGCAAAGTGACTGCCAAGAAAGCCGGAAAAGCGACCATTACTGTGAAAGCCAACGGCAAGAAAGCGACTTGCAAGATCACAGTCAAGAAATAATTTGGAAAGATAAATGAGCAAGATAAAAAACATAGTGATTGCTGTGGCGGTTGGGATTTTGTTTGCAGGGATGCTCTATTATGCAAACCATGACAGGCCCACCTACCACAGCAGCGATACAGCAGGAATTGAATATGAAGTAGCAAAGGTGATGCGGGTGATTGAAAACCGCATCACCGTAGATGAGCAGATGGAGGGAATCTGGCGCGGCAGCATGACATTAGAGGTGGAAATCCTCACTGGAAGGTATCAAGGCGATACGGCAGTCGTGGAGAATTATTTCAGCTCGCTTTACAATGTACGCGTGGGCAAGGGAGACAAGGTTTCCATACGGATTGATACGACTGGCGAGGGAGCGTATCAGGTTTCCATCTATAATTATTACCGTGTGCCATGGCTAATTGGATGCTTGCTGGTCTTTGTGCTTTTGCTGATTGCCGTAGGAGGAAAGAAAGGCGCAAAGTCAGTGGCAGGCTTGGTATTTACCATGGTGTGCATTATCTGGATTCTGTTGCCACTGTCTTTAAAAGGATACTCTCCGCTTGGAGTTACAATAACTTTGATCTTGGTATGCAATTTTGTGACGTTTTTCTTGATTGACGGGGTGTGTACGAAGACGGTGGTGGCGGCGCTGGGAAGTC
>OFGK01001750.1_pt1 | contig 10311 bp, 9 predicted proteins | sample 1521771 | NCBI WGS metagenome assembly OFGK01 (sample SAMEA3504088, study PRJEB24116) | mouse gut metagenome | biome: mouse gut; feature: mouse-associated habitat; material: faeces | place: Denmark | collected 2011 | reverse complement strand
TGTGAAGAAAACAGCGGCAAAGGCGGCATCAAAGAAAACAACGGAAAAGAAGGAAGCTACGGCAACGGTCAGCATTCAGTTCTCCGGCAAATCCTATACCACGGAGGAGCTGGTGGCTATCGCGAAGGATGTATGGAAATTTGACCTGAAGCAGAAAGCTTCCGATTTTAAGAGTGTGGAGCTTTATGTGAAGCCCGAGGAGAACCAGGCTTACTATGTTATCAACGGCGAACATACGGGAAGCTTCTTTATTTAAGAAATTTTAAGTTGTGTGCTGTTTAAAACAGGAGAGAAGGGCTGCCGAAAAACCTTTGGGATTTCGACGGTCCTTTTTGTTTGAAAGGACGGAAGTATAGATAAGAAGTTGTTTATGAAAAGCGGACATGGTTATATGATTTAGTACAGCCGGTCTGTCAATCAAAATCCAATATAATGATAGCATCAGGGCATATAGAAACTGCGTGTGATCTATATGCCCTGTTTTTGCGTTCTTAAAAATATGAAAATGAAGAATAAGCTTAATGTGAATATACATATAAATATTTAGATGCAAAATAATATATATATTTGTGCCGAAAAAAGAAAGAAGTAGTGAAAGGTGCAAAAAACATCTTTTTATTGTGGATATTATACAAAAAATTAGAGAAAAAAATGTCTAAAACGACAAAAATAATTTTTTCATATGAAAACTATTGAAAAAATCAACTAAATATTTATAATTATATTTACAAAAACAAGCAGTCGAAAGATTGCCTAAATAATTTCATAAGGAGGATTTAAAGCATTATGAAGAGGAAAGTTTTAGCAATGTTACTGAGTGCGGCAATGGTTGCTGCAACGCTCGCGGGCTGTGGCGCGGCAGATGAGACGGCGGCTCCGGCAGAAACCGAGGCTCCTGCGGAGGAGACGCCCGCAGAGGAAGAAGCTCCTGCGGAAGAGGCGGCACCCGCAGAAGGAAACTCCTACGGCGGAGACATCCGGCGAACTGCTCCCGGGCGGCGGCAGCAATATTATTTACTGCATCACACCATCTACATCCAATGTTTATTTTAAGACAGTACAGGATATTGCTACGGCAAAGGGAACGGAACTGGGCTATGAAGTAAAATGTTTCTCGCATGACGATGATGCGGCAACACAGCTTGAGATGTTTGAGGCGGCAGTTGCAGACGGTGCAGCGGCAATCATCTGTGATAACGCAGGTGCGGACGCTTCCATAGAAGCGATTCAAAAAGCGTATGATGCAGGGATTCCCACATTCCTGGTAGATCGTGAGATTAATCAGTCCGGTCTTGCAGTTGCGCAGCTTGTTGCGGATAACGCACAGGGTGCGGCGGCTATCGCGGAGGCATGGGTTGAGGCGATGGGTTATGAAGGGAAATACGCGGAACTGCTTGGTCTCGAATCTGACACAAACTGCCAGGTACGTTCTGAGAATTTCCATTCTGTGATTGATGAGTATCCTGATATGGAGATGGTGGCACAGCAATCCGCTAACTGGGATCAGACACAGGGTTACGAAAAGGCGGAAGCGATCCTTCAGTCCAATCCTGAGATCACGGGTATCATCTGCGGTAACGACACGATGGCGTGCGGTGCGGTTCAGGCATGTATTGATGCAGGACGTGATGATATCAAGATTATCGGTGTAGACGGTTCCGATGACGCGGCGAACTACATTAAGTCCGGTAACATGGTTGGTACGGCACTTCAGCAGATCGCCCTGATCACAGAGATGGCTGTAGAGCAGGCGGACGCTTATCTGAAAGGTACGGCGCCTGCAGAAGAAAAGCAGTTGATCCCCTGTGTAGCGATCACAGCAGACAACGTAGACAAATTATCCGCATTTGTTTATACGGAATAAAGCGAGCGCTACTTCTCGAACGAAGTTAGAGAAGGTTCACATGGCGAGCTTAAGAGCAGAAGAAGGGGCGGCACAAAGCAGGTCGTCCCTTTTTTCTAAAACGGGATAACAGGAGAAGGAATATGAAGAAAAAACTGATTCTTATAGTGACGGCAGTGATGATGGCGATGAGCATGACGGCCTGCGGGATGGTTACGGTGGTGCCGATCGGACAGGAGAGTTCTTTTACGGGGGAGGAGGCGTTTGACTCCAGTGCGGAATCCAGCAACGACTGGACTGCCGTAGTAGAGGAATTGACAACAAATGCAACCGATGCGGCACAGGCACTTGGCGCGGGTGCAGGGGAAGGCACGGCTGTGACAGGCAGCGCGAAAATAGTGGAATTTAATACGGATACACCAAAGCACTATCTGTTGGTAGAGATAGACGGATATGACGGAGAAGTGCAGATACAGGCGGGCGGCGTTTACTCAGGCACGGCTCTTCGGGATACGCAGACGCTGAAGGGATTTCAGGATTTTACGAACCAGACGGAGTGGTCTCAGTATGCAAAAGCACTGAATGCGGAGGCCGATACACAGGTGGTGGCGCCTCTCGGGATCGATGAGAGTGTGGCCGGAAAGACGGTTACTTTTGTCGGGGCGGCAGCAGAGAGCACCGGAAAAGTTGTAATAACGCCTGTGTCCATGACGATTGAATAAAAAGGAGGAGCATTATGTTTGATAATCCAAATGTTGTTCTCCACTGTGAAAAAATAGATAAAATATACCCTGGAACAAAGGCGCTGGATGGCGTTTCGTTTGACCTGCTGAAGGGAAAGGTCAATGTGCTGATCGGGGAAAACGGAGCCGGTAAATCTACACTCATGAAAATGATTGCGGGCATCGAGCAGCCCTCCAATGGAAAAATGTATATGGACGGGGAAGAAGTGTTTTTTAAAGATACGACTGCGGCAAGAGAAAAGGGGATCGGGATCATTCATCAGGAGTTGAGCCTGTTTCCGAACATGACCGTATATCAGAATATCTTTATGAATCACGAACATAAAAAAGGGCTGTTTCTTGATGATAAGTCTCATGTGGAAGGGGCGAAAAAAATTCTGGAACGCCTGGAACATGAGATTCCGCCGGAGACATTGGTGGGAGATTTGAGGGTAGGCCAGCAGCAGATGGTGGAAATTGCCAGGAATCTGATTCAGGATGACCTGAAAGTACTTATTATGGATGAACCTACCTCATCTTTGTCTGCCGCAGAAGTGAGCGTATTGTTTAAGATCATGCGTGAACTGCTGGCAGATGGTATTTCTATTGTGTATATCTCCCATCGTCTGGAAGAGATCATGGAGATTGGTGACCATGTGACGATACTGCGGGACGGGAAGTATGTGGCGGATGCGGATATCAAGGACATCGAGCTGAGCTGGATTGTAGAAAATATGGTCGGAAAAAATACCCAGTATCACAGATTTGAGAGAAGTATTGATCTGGACAAAGCGGAAAAGATATTGGAGATTAAAGACCTGACACTCCAGAAAAAAGGCGGCGGTTATCTGCTTGAAAAAGTAAATATGTATCTGAAAAAAGGAGAGATTCTGGGAATTTATGGATTGTTGGGAGCGGGGCGGAGCGAACTGTTTGAGTGTCTGATGGGCATGCATCCCGAACACAGGGGAGAAGTGGTTTATCAGGGGAAACCAATCAGGATCAAAAGCATTTCGGATCAGATTCAAAACGGGTTTGCCCTTGTGCCGGAGGACAGACAGAGACAGGGATTGATACAGACGCTGGATATCTGTAAAAATACTTCCATTGCATCTATGAAAAAATATGTAAAGGGAATCTTTCTGAATAATAAGGACGAGGAAAAAGCGGTCGATGAACAGATTCAGGATATACATATCAAAGTGGCGGATAAGAAGCTCCCGATTCTGTCGTTGTCAGGCGGAAACCAGCAGAAGGTTGTCATCGGAAAAGGGATTCTGACTGATCCGACGATACTGCTTCTGGATGAACCTTCCAGGGGAATTGATATCGGCGCAAAGACAGAAGTATTTGAGATTATTCATGAGTATGCGGAACGCGGTTTATCCATCATTGTCATTTCATCCGAATTAAAAGAGATTATGGCGATCGCGGACAGGATCTATATTTTGTCGAACGGTAAATGCACGGGGGAACTGCAGGGAAGCGAGATAAATGAGGATGCACTGGTGCGGGCATCCTATGCCGGACTTGGTACCGGAGCGCATGCGTAAAATGAAGAGAGGGAAAAGTTGAATAAAAATGCGTATTCAACAATCGATTAGGGCGCGCGTCGCAACGCGCAGATGGGTGTAAATATGAAAACAAAGAAAATGAATTCCAATCAGATGCTGATGACAATATTGAAAGGACGTACCTTTATTGTTCTGATCATACTTGTGGTGTTTTTCAGCATCGTAAAAGATAACTTTCTGGATCCGTCCACGATGACCATGATAGCGAAACATGTGGCATTGTACGGTATTCTGGCTCTTGGTATGACATTTGTCATTATTACAGGCGGAATTGATCTGTCTGTAGGTTCCGTGGTCGGTCTGATCGGTATGCTTGCCGGTGGTCTGATCCAGGAGGGGCTGACATTGAAGTTTGCGGGAGTAACGCTCTACTTCAGCGTTCCTATGATCATATTGTTTATGCTGATTATCGGGGCTCTGATCGGATGGATCAACGGCATGATCATCACGAAACTGAATGTGGCTCCTTTTATTGCTACGCTGGGAACAATGTATATATGCCGGGGGTTTGCGAACCTGCGTTCCGGTGGTGCTACATTCCCGAACATCGCAGGTCACGAAGGGCTCGGCAACACGGGCTTTAAGGTTCTTGGCAGCAATATCGCCGGTGTTCCCGCAGGTGTATATGTGTTTGCGGCGCTTGCGGTTATCTCCGTTGTCCTGCTGAAGAAAATGCCCTTCGGCTGGTATGTACTGGGTGTGGGAGGCAATGAAAAATCAGCAAGGCTCTCCGGTATCAAGGCGGATAAGATCAAGATCCTTGTGTATATGATTTCCGGTTTCTGTGCGGCCTGGGTAGGCATGATCAATACGGCGCAGCTTTCTGCAGCACATCCGGCATCCGGCGACGGCTGGGAGATGAATGCCATTGCGGCAACTGTTTTGGGAGGTACATCCATGGCAGGCGGTTCCGGCACAATCCTTGGCACGGTAGTAGGCGCGTTTGTAATTGGCGTGATCAATGATGGTATGACAATGTGCGGCGTGTCTGAATTCTGGCAGAAGGTGATCCGCGGCCTTGTTATTATTCTGGCGGTGGTTATAGACCAGACGCAGAGGAACCTGCAGGCGAAGATGGCGCTTCAGGCACGAAACGAGAACAAGTAAGATTGGTGAAAACAGGAACAGGAGGCCGGCAATGAAAAAAACAGGTATTTTAAACGCGCAGCTTATCGGGTTGATCGCTGCATTGGGACATAAAGATACGTTTATGGTGGGAGATGCGGGGATGCCGATCCCCGCGGGCGTTCCGATCGTAGATCTGGTACTCTGCGGCGGCGTTCCCACATTCAGACAGACAATGGATGCAATTCTGGAGGAGACAGAGATCGAAGGATATACGATCGCGGAAGAGATTGATGAAAAAAATCCGGAACTGCTTGCTTACATCCATGAAAAGCTACCGGAGGCGGAGGAGGAGAAGATCCCCCATGTGGAACTGAAAAAGATGTCTGCGGCGTGCAGATTTGCGGTGAGGACAGGAGAATTTACACCTTATCCCAATATTATATTGAGAGCGGGCGTAGCATTCCCCGCATAATGAAGAAAGGGCGGGGTTCTAAATAAAATGGAAATGGAGAATGAACTATGGCACATATTAAACTGGGTTATGCACCGACAAGAAGAAGCATTTTCAGCGCACCGGATGCGATTAAATACAGAGGCATCATCGCTGAAAAATTAAAAGAACTGGGAGTGGACTTTGTGGATATCACAGATATCAATTCCGAAGGGCTGCTTTATAATGACGATGACAGGATTAAAATTGCAGAGAAATTTAAAGCGGAGAAGGTAGACGGCCTGTTTCTTCCTCATGCGAATTTCGGCACGGAATTTGAGTGCGCAAGGCTGGCGAAAGATCTCGGAGTACCGGTACTTCTGTGGGGACCTCTTGATGAGAGACCGGAGCCAAATGGTGTGCGCCTTCGGGATACACAATGCGGCCTTTTTGCCACCGGCAAGGTTCTTCGGAGATTCCGCATTCCGTTTACCTATATGACTAACTGCCGTGTGGACGATCCCGTATTTGAGCGTGGCTTAAGAGACTTTATGGCGGTATGCAATGTGGTGAAAACATTCAGGAATATTCGTATTCTGCAGATTTCCACAAGACCTTTTGAATTCTGGTCTACGATGTGTAACGAGGGAGAACTGCTGGAGAAATTCAATATCCAGCTGGCGCCGATTCCGATGCCCGAACTGACCGATGAGATGAAAAAGGCGAAGGCGGAAGGCAAAAAAGTGGCGGAAGTTGTGGCTTATTGCCGTGAAAATATGGATATCAGGGTAAAAGACGAGGAACTGGAAAACGTGGCGGCGCTGAAGGTGGCTATGAGCAGCTTAATCAAAAAGTATGGCTGTCAGGCGGCGGCGATTCAGTGTTGGAACCAACTGCAGAGCGAGATCGGTATTATGCCCTGTGCGGCAAACGCTCTGCTGAATGAGGAAGGTATTCCTGTGGTTTGTGAGACGGATATCCACGGAGCAATTACGGCGCTGATGGTGGAGGCGGCGGCTTTGGACGGAACAAGAAGCTTTTTTGCGGACTGGACGATCCGTCATCCGGATATTCCCAATGGAGAGCTTTTACAGCATTGCGGTCCGTGGCCTATCTCCTGCGCAAAGGAAAAGCCGCAGATTACTTACCCGCTGGCATTTGAACATCCGGGTGCGATTACTGCGGAAGCAAAACACGGCGATGTGACACTGGCGCGCTTCGATGGTGATGAAGGTGAATATTCTCTGCTTCTTGGTAATGCGAAAGGTGTGGACGGACCAAAGGGCATGGGCACATATCTCTGGGTGGAAGTGGACAATATCAAACGCCTGGAAGCGAAGGTGGTGGAAGGTCCGTATATTCATCACTGTGTAGGAATTCACAAGGATGTGGTGCCGGTATTGTATGAGGCATGCAAATATATCGGCGTAAAGCCTGACCTGTACGATCCCATTGAAGAGGACATTAAAGCGTATCTGCGGGGCGAATAAGTGGTTGACGAACCGGAAACGGAGGAAAAAATGGAAAATTTGAAAGCATTATCTTATGACCTTAGGAAAAATGTAGTGGATATGATTGTAGAGGGAAAAGGCGGACATATTGGGGGCGATATGAGTGTCATAGACACACTGGTCGCTCTGTATTTCAGAGTGATGAATATCAGCCCTGAGAATCAGGATGATCCTGACAGGGATCTGTTCGTGATGAGTAAGGGACATTGTGTGGAAGCACTCTATGCGGTGCTGGCGGCAAAGGGGTTTTTTTCTATTGAGGAAGTCATTGAGAAGTTCAGCAAATTCGGCTCTCAGTATATCGGACATCCCAATAATAAACTGCCGGGGATTGAGATGAATTCCGGCTCCCTTGGACACGGACTGCCGGTGAGTGTGGGTATGGCGCTGGCAGGCAAGATGGATCATAGAGATTATCGCGTTTACACGGTAATGGGAGACGGGGAACTGGCGGAAGGCTCCGTGTGGGAAGGCGCTATGGCGGCATCCCACTATAAACTGGATAATCTCTGCGCTACGGTGGACAGAAACCGGCTGCAGATTTCCGGTAATACCGAGGATGTTATGGCGCACGATGACCTGCATGAGAGGTTCCGAAGCTTCGGATGGCATGTGATCGATGTAAAGAACGGCAATGATATCGATCAGCTTGTGGCTGCTTATGAGGAGGCGAAGACGATAAAAGGAAAGCCATCGGTGGTGATCGCCAACACGGTAAAGGGGTGTGGCTCTGCGGTGATGGAAGATAAGGCGGGATGGCATCATAAAGTGCCGGGTGCCGAAGAGTATGAACAGATCATCAAAGACTTTGCCGAGAGAAAGGAGGCGCTGTAAGATGAATAAGATACCGAACAGGCAGGCAATCTGTGATGTATTGATGGAACAGGCAAAAGAGGATAAAAATATCGTGGTGCTGTGCAGCGATTCCAGGGGGAGCGCGTCCCTTGCGCCCTTTGCAAAGGCATTTCCGGAACAATTTATTGAGATGGGCATTGCGGAACAGAATCTGGTGAGCGTAGCGGCAGGACTCGCAAAGTGTGGTAAAAAGCCTTTGGCGCCATCTCCGGCAAGCTTCGTGTCCACCAGAAGCTACGAGCAGGCAAAAGTGGACTGCGCATATTCCAATACCAATGTAACACTGATAGGTATCAGCGGCGGCGTCAGCTATGGTGCGCTGGGCATGAGCCATCATTCCGCTCAGGATATCGCGGCGATGGCAGCGATCCCCAATATGCGGGTGTATCTGCCCAGCGACAGATTCCAGACGGCGAAACTGGTAAGGGCGCTGCTGCAGGATGAGAAACCGTCGTATATCCGGGTGGGAAGAAATCCGGTGGAGGATATCTATACGGAAGAGGACTGTCCGTTTATCATGGATAAAGCGACCACGGTGGCAAAAGGGGCGGATGTTCTGATCGTTGCCTGTGGGGAGATGGTGCGTCCTGCGGTGGATGCGGCGAATCTGCTGAAAGAACAGGGTATCGGTGCAACGGTTCTGGATATGTACTGTGTAAAGCCTTTGGATAAAGAGGGAATTTTGAAAGCGGCAGAAAAAGTAAAAGCGGTTGTGACGGTGGAAGAGCATGCGCCTTTTGGCGGGCTCGGAGCCATGGTAAGCCAGGTGATAGGGGCATCCTGTCCGAAAAAAGTAGTCAATCTGGCACTTCCTGACACACCCGTTATAACAGGGACATCCGGAGAGGTCTTTGATTATTATGGACTGAATGCGCAGGGCATCGCGAAAACGGCAAAAGAAATATTACAGTAAAACGGGAGAAGGAATATAAGTATGAGCAGATATGTGTTAGGGATCGATCAGAGCACCCAGGGCACGAAGGCTCTTCTATTTGATGAGGAAGGCGGGCTTCTTTGCAGAAGCGACCTTCCTCATACGCAAATAGTGGATGAGCGCGGCTGGGTGGAACATGATCTGGAAGAAATTTATGCAAACACGATACAGGTTATAAAAAATCTGGTGAAAAAGGCCGGTATTGATAAAAAAGACATTGCGGTGCTTGGCATCAGCAACCAGCGGGAGACGGCAGCCTGCTGGGAAAAAGAAAGTGGAAAGCCGGTCTGTCATGCGATCGTCTGGCAGTGCGCCCGCGGGACGGAGATTTGTGAGGAGATTGAAAAACAGGGATATGCGGGGATGATAAAAGAGCGTACGGGAATACAGCTTTCCCCCTATTTTTCGGCGGCAAAACTGGCATGGATATTCCGAAATGCAGAGGGCGTGAAAGAGCGGGCAAAGGCGGGAAAGATCGCCTGCGGCACGATAGACAGTTTTCTTGTATATCGGCTGACAGGGGGAAAACAGTTTCGGACAGACTATTCCAACGCGTCCAGAACACAGCTCTTCAATATCAGAACACTGAAGTGGGATAAAGAAATACTGGACATTTTCGGGATCGGTCCGTCCTGTATGGCACAGGTGACGGATTCCAACGGGGATTACGGAGAGACGGATCTTGAGGGATTTCTGGACAGGCCGATACCGATCAGAGGTGTGCTGGGAGATTCCCATGGAGCACTGTTCGGGCAGGGCTGTCTGAAAGAGGGGATGGTGAAGGCAACCTACGGAACCGGATCGTCTATTATGATGAATACGGGAGAAAAACCGATATTTACGGATCTGGGCGTCGTAACGTCTCTGGCGTGGTCTATGGACGGAAAGGCCAGTTATGTACTGGAAGGGAATATCAACTATACAGGGGCGGTGATCAGCTGGCTGAAAGATGATGTGAAACTGATCTCTTCCGCGGAGGAGACGGAGGCTCTTGCGAGACAGGCAGCGGCAGGAGATAAAACATATCTCGTGCCGGCGTTTTCCGGACTGGGAGCGCCTTACTGGGACAGCAGGGCGGCTGCGGCGATCAGTGGTATCACGAGAACTACCGGAAAAGCGGAGATCGTGCGTGCGGCATTAGACTGTATCGCCTATCAGATTACAGATATCGTGAGAGCGATGGAGAAGGCATCAAAAATCACGATCTCGGAACTGCGGGTGGACGGCGGGGCGACAAAAAACAGTTATCTCATGCAGTTTCAAAGTAATATGTTACATATTCCGGTGAGCGTACCGGAGGAAGAAGAACTGTCTGGCATCGGGGCTGCCTATACGGCAGGGCTTTCTGCTGGTATTTATGACAGAGGGGGTTTT
>OFGK01001749.1_pt1 | contig 10313 bp, 4 predicted proteins | sample 1521771 | NCBI WGS metagenome assembly OFGK01 (sample SAMEA3504088, study PRJEB24116) | mouse gut metagenome | biome: mouse gut; feature: mouse-associated habitat; material: faeces | place: Denmark | collected 2011 | reverse complement strand
CTCTCCCATCCGTTTGCCGGTGATGGAGGCGTAAGGCAACACCTCGACACAGGCGTCGCGCCGGATTATGTCCAGCTGCATGTCGAGAGCCTCGCGGCAGTCCGGCACCGGATTGAGATTCGGCATGGCGCACACCGTGGTGAATCCGCCGCGCGCGGCGGCCCTGGTACCTGCGGCGATGGTTTCCTTGTAGGAATAACCCGGCTCGCGGAGGTGCACATGGACATCTACCAGGCCCGGGAGCACCTCGTGACTTCCTGCATTGATGACCCTGATTCCGGCAGGAAGCCCGACGAACGCGCCGCGCTCCCTGACAATGCCATCCTCGATCAGGATGGTTCCGGCCGAAAAGCCCTCGCCGTCCCAGATTCTTTCGCCTGTAATCGCTATTGTTCCCATTTATATTCAGATTCTTTCCAGAGTGTACAAGGAATCCTGTCAGAACTCCTGCCAGCTGCGTATCTCGATGTCGGCAGGAGTCATCGCGCAGAATGCGCGTATGAACGCCGATGCGAGCCGGGCGTTGGTGAGGAGGGATATGTTGAGGTCGACGGCGGCGCGGCGGATACGATATCCGTTAGTTATCTCCTTGTCGGAATTATTCCTCGGGATGTTCACCACAAGATCGATCTCGTGATTGTGCAGAAGGTCGAGCGCCTGAGGGGCGCCTTCCTGGTCGGGCCAGTATGCGCGTGTGGACTCTATGCCATTCTCCACAAGATGGCGGTAGGTACCTTCGGTGGCATAGATATTGTACCCGTTCTCGCGCAGATACTTGGCGGCGTCGAGAAGAGCTGCCTTCTGCTTGCCGTTGCCCGACGAGATAAGGATGTTCTTCTTAGGGATGGTATTGCCGGTGGAGAGCATAGCCGTGAGAAGCGCAGAGCGTGCGTCCTCGCCGAGACAGCCCACCTCGCCGGTCGACACCATGTCGACACTGAGTTTCGGATCGGCGTTCTGCAGACGGTTGAACGAGAACTGGCTCGCCTTCACTCCCACGTAGTCAAGATCGAACACACTCTTGTCGGGCTTCGAGACGGGAAGTCCGAGCATGATTCTTGTGGCAAGCTCTATAAAATTTATTTTCAAAACCTTGCTGACGAACGGAAAACTTCTTGAGGCGCGCAGGTTGCACTCTATCACCTTGATATCGTTGTCGCGGGCGAGAAACTGGATATTGAATGGTCCGGAAATCTGGAGTTCGCGTGCAATCTTCTTGGAAATCTTCTTGATGCGGCGGGCAGTCTCCACATACAGTTTCTGCGGCGGGAACTGGATGGTGGCATCGCCGGAATGCACTCCGGCAAACTCAATATGCTCGCTGATGGCATATGCGATAATCTCACCGTCCTGCGCCACGGCATCCATCTCCACCTCCTTGGCATGCTCAATGAACTGGCTCACCACTACGGGATGTTTCTTGCTGACATTCGCCGCCAGCTTCAGGAAGCGTTCCAGCTCCTCCCGGTTGGAACAGACGTTCATCGCAGCGCCGGACAATACGTAGGAAGGACGGACCAATACCGGGAAGCCCACCTTATCCACAAAGGTGTTGATGTCCTCCAGGGAGGTCAGCGCCCGCCATTCGGGCTGGTCTACACCAATGCGGTCGAGCATGGCGGAGAACTTGTCACGGTCTTCGGCATTGTCGATGCTCCTGGCGCTTGTGCCGAGAATAGGTACCTTCTGCGCATCGAGGCGCAGGGCAAGGTTATTCGGTATCTGACCACCGGTAGAGACAATCACCCCGTGGGGATTCTCCAGTTCGAGAATATCCATCACACGCTCGAAGGTGAGCTCGTCGAAGTAAAGACGGTCGCACATGTCATAGTCCGTAGACACGGTTTCGGGGTTGTAGTTTATCATGACACTGCGGTAGCCTTCCTGGCGGATGGTGTTCAGGGCCTGCACGCCGCACCAGTCGAACTCTACGGAAGAACCGATGCGGTAGGCGCCGGAGCCCAATACGACAATGGACTTGCGGTCGCCGAGGTAACGGACATCATTTGCCGTGCCGCTATACGTCAGGTAGAGATAGTTGGTCTGTGCGGGATATTCGGCGGCAAGGGTATCTATCTGCTTCACTACGGGCAGAATGCCTGCACTCTTGCGGAAATTGCGGACGGCAAGGATGGCTTCTTCGCCGTCCATTGCTTGTTCCAAGCCGAGGGCACGGGCTATCTGGAAATCAGAGAAGCCTTGTACTTTGGCTTTACGCAATAAGTCCACGGGAATCATTGGCAACTCTCCATCAGCCATAAAAGAGTGCAGTTCCCTGCTGGTATCCATGATGTTCATCAACTTCTCCAGGAACCAACGGTCTATCTTGGTCAATTCGTGCACCTGGTCCACCGTATACCCGGCACGGAAGGCTTTGGAGATGACAAAGATACGCTTGTCCGTCGGTTCGCGCAGAGCCTTGTCCAAATCGGCAATCACCAGTTCCTTGTTCTCTACGAAGCCGTGCATGCCCTGGCCTATCATGCGAAGCCCCTTCTGGATGGCTTCCTCGAAAGTACGGCCGATAGCCATCACCTCGCCTACCGACTTCATGCTCGAACCCAGCTCTTTGTCCACCCCGTGGAACTTGCCCAAATCCCAACGCGGTATCTTGCAGACCACATAGTCCAGGGCGGGTTCGAAGAAAGCGCTTGTGGTCTTTGTCACAGAGTTGTTCAAGTCGAACAAGCCATAGCCCAAGCCGAGTTTTGCCGCTACAAATGCCAACGGATAACCCGTTGCTTTAGAGGCAAGTGCAGACGAACGGCTCAAGCGTGCATTTACCTCGATTACCCGGTAGTCCTCGCTCATCGGGTCGTAGGCATACTGCACGTTACACTCTCCCACAATGCCGATGTGACGGATAATGCGGATAGCGAGTTCACGCAATTTATGATAGTCCGTATTGCTCAACGTCTGTGACGGGGCAATAACGATGGACTCACCTGTATGGATGCCCAGGGGGTCGAAGTTCTCCATGTTGCAGACCGTGATGCAGTTGTCGAAGCGGTCGCGCACCACCTCGTATTCCACTTCCTTCCATCCCTTCAGCGATTTCTCCACCAGCACCTGCGGGGAGAAGGAGAAGGCTTTCTCCACCAGCACATTCAGCTCTTCTTCATTGTCGCAGAAGCCCGAACCCAGTCCGCCAAGCGCGTATGCGGCACGGACAATGACCGGATATCCCAGTTCCCGGGCTGCGCGACGGGCATCGGCGGCATTCTCCACGGCTTCGCTCTTGATGGTCTTCACATCAATCTCATTCAGTTTCTGCACAAAGATTTCACGGTCCTCCGTGTCAATGATGGCCTGCACGGGAGTGCCGAGAACCGTCACGCCGTACTTCTCGAAAATCTTGTCTTTATAGAGGGAGACACCGCAGTTCAGTGCCGTCTGCCCGCCAAAAGCAAGCATGATGCCGTCCGGGCGCTCCTTCTCTATCACCTTCTCCACGAAGTAAGGAGTGACGGGCAGGAAGTAAATCTGGTCGGCAACTCCTTCCGAGGTCTGCACCGTGGCAATGTTCGGATTGATGAGAACCGTGCAGATACCTTCCTCCTTCAATGCCTTGAGCGCCTGCGAACCGGAGTAGTCAAATTCTCCTGCCTCACCGATTTTCAGTGCGCCGGAACCGAGCAGCAGGACTTTCTTTATATTGTTTTCTTTCATTTGCATATCTGTTTATTAAAAATGTAATAGTAGTAATAAAACCTTATCTTTCTCTTACCTTACACAATCAGTCACTAATTGAATGGCATTCAGTATAGGACTGAAAGGTATTCACTCTGGGACTGAATGACATTCAGTATGGGACTCATTATACCGTCTTTTACATACTGATTATCAAGAGATTACGAACACAACCATTCTTGATAAAATTCTCTTACTAAAGCAACTTCACAAAGTCATCAAAAAGAAACTCCGTATCCGTCGGCCCGCTGGCAGCTTCGGGATGAAACTGTGCGGAGAACCAGGGATTGCGTTTGTGGCGGATTCCTTCATTAGAACCATCGTTCATATTGATGAAAAGCGGTTCCCAGTCTTCTGTCAGCGTGTTGTTGTCTACGGCATACCCATGATTCTGTGAGGTGATGAAGCAACGTTCCGTACCCACCATACGCACCGGTTGGTTATGGCTGCGGTGGCCGTATTTCAATTTGTATATCTTGGCGCCCCCAGCTTTGGAAAGCAACTGGTTTCCCATACAGATGCCGAAGATGGGCAGTTTATCGTTCTGCATTGACTTGCGGATATGCTGCACGGCAGCATCGCAGGTATCGGGGTCGCCAGGGCCGTTGGAGATGAACAACCCGTCGAACTCCATTCCAGTATAATCATAGTCCCAAGGAACGCGAATCACTTCCACGTCACGTTTCAGCAGGCAGCGGATGATGTTATGCTTGACGCCGCAATCCACAAGAAGCACTTTCTTCTTACCAGTTCCTTCGTTGTAACGGATAACCTCCTTGCAGCTGACTTTATCCACATAATTCACATCGGCATAAGAAGCCTCAGGCATTTCATCCGATTCATCATCAAAGGCGATACGTCCCATCATCACCCCATGCTCGCGAAGCACCTTTGTCAGTTCGCGGGTATCGATGCCCGTGATGCCCGGAATCTGTTCGCGTTTCAGCCAGTCACCGAGGCTTTCCACCGCATTCCAATGGCTATAATTTTCGCTATAATCGCTTACAATAATGGCTTCGGCATGGATATGCTCGCTCTCCATAAAAGTGGCAAGCCCATTCGGTTCGAGAGTAAAAGGCGGCACACCGTAATTGCCCACCAACGGATAGGTGAGCGTCATCAGCTGTCCGGCATACGAAGGGTCGGTCAGGCTTTCGGGATAACCCGTCATGGCTGTGTTGAAGACCACCTCTCCCGCTACCGGTTTTTCAAAACCGAACGACTTGCCGTGGAAGCGGCTCCCGTCGTCGAGGATTAGAGTTACATTTCTCATTGATTCAATTAAAATTGATAAACTTGTTCTATATAATCAATAAATGCCTTGTTCAGCAGCTTCACACCGCCCGGCGTAGGATAATCGCCGCTGAAGTACCAGTCACCCGGATGCTTGGGGCAGGCCTCATGCAGCCCCTCGAGAGGCTGGTAGACAATCTGCACTTTGGCTTTCGTCCCTTTCGGAGTAAGAAGCTCCACCATCTTGGCAGAGATTTCCTCATCAGTGAAAGGAGCATAAATCTCCTTCACGTAATTCACCATCTGTTCTTTGGGCAGGCCTACCTGCTCTTTGGACTTGCGGTAGGCGGCGGCAATCACATCGCGCATCTCACGCTCCTTCAGCAGTTCCACAGCAGCCTTGAAGGCGATGAATTCGCTCATCTTAGCCATATCGATGCCGTAGTAGTCGGGATAGCGTACCTGCGGTGAAGAGCTTACAATGACTATCTTCTTTGGCTCCAGACGGTCAAGGATGCCGATGATGCTCTGCTTCAGGGTGGTTCCACGCACTATCGAGTCGTCGATGATGACCAGATTATCCACTCCCGGGACAAGGCTTCCATAAGTGATGTCGTACACATGGGCGGCAAGGTCGTTCCGGCTGTTTCCTTCGGCAATAAAGGTACGCAGCTTGATGTCCTTGATTGCCACTTTCTCGCTCCGTATGCGCCGCGACAAGATATGCTCCAGTTCGTCGTGGCTGGGACTATGCCCCAAGGCGGCAATCTGCTGCACCTTCTCCTCGTTGAGGTAGTCGTCCAATCCCTGCAACATACCGTAGAAGGCGACTTCCGCCGTATTGGGGATGAAGGAGAAGACGGTATGGTCCACATCGTTGTCGATGGCTTTCAATATGTTGGGTACAAGTTTCTCACCCAGCAGTTTACGTTCCCGGTAAATGTCCACATCACTGCCCCGGCTGAAGTAGATGCGCTCGAAGGAACAAGGTTTCACCTCGCGCGGCTTGTTGATTTGCACGGTGCGCACCTTGCCGGCCTTGTTGATAAACATGGCTTGTCCGGGTTGCAGCTCCTTGATGGATTCGACAGGAACATTAAGGGCTGTCTGTATCACGGGACGTTCGCTGGCAAGCACCGCTATCTCGTCGTCCTGATACCAGAAGGCTGTACGGATGCCCCATGGGTCGCGTACGGCGAAAGTCTCTCCGCTGCCGGTAAGTCCGCACATCACGTATCCCCCGTCCCACTCCTTGCTCGAAGTGCGCAGCACGTTGGCAAGGTCGATGTGGTTTTCTATATAACGGGTGATGTCCATGCCTGCCAGCCCTTCCGCTTCGGCAAGGTTGAAGAGGCGCTCCACTTCGCGGTCGAGGCGATGTCCCAACTGCTCCAGCATGATGTAGGTATCGGCATATTTGCGCGGATGCTGGCCGATGGCGGTAATGCGTGCGAAGATTTCATCCACATTCGTCATGTTGAAGTTGCCGCAGAGGGCAAGATTCTTGGCACGCCAGTTGTTTCTCCGGAGGAACGGGTGCACGTACGAGATGCCGGACTTTCCGGTAGTGGAGTAACGCAGGTGTCCCATATAGACCTCCCCTGCAAAGGGCAGCACACGCTTGGCATAGTCCGCATCGTGCAGCTGTTCCTTGGTCAAGTCCTTGAAGTGGCCCTGCACCGTACCGAAGATTTCGGTAATGGCGCCCGAGCCGAGAGCACGCTCACGGAACATATATTCCTCGCCGGGACTGGCTTCCAGTTTCACGCAGGCCAGTCCGGCACCTTCCTGCCCACGGTTGTGTTGTTTCTCCATCAGGAGATAGAGCTTGTTGAGTCCGTACATCCATGTTCCGTACTTCTCTTCATAGTACTCCAGCGGTTTCAGCAGGCGTATCATGGCGACGCCGCATTCATGCTTCAGTTGTTCCATCTATTTATTTACAATTTACCATTTACAATGTACAATTTTAAGTGTACAATTTTCTTTTCCTTATTATAGCATACAATTACCATTTACATTTACCCCTCCCAAGCGCAGCCCCATTGTACATTGTAAATGGTAAATTGTACATGTCCTCATTCTACAGTCACCGACTTCGCAAGATTCCTCGGCTGGTCCACATCCATTCCCTTGCACACGGCAATGTGATAGGCAAGTAATTGCAGAGGTACCGTAGTTATTAACGGATCAAGGCACTCCATTGTTTCGGGAAGCTCGATGCAAGTGTCGGCTATCTTACTGATGACCGTATCTCCCTTTGTCACAATGGCGATAACCCTGCCTTTACGCGCCTTTATTTCCTGGATATTGCTCAGCACCTTTTCATAAAGCCCATTCCGGGTGGCAATAACCACCACCGGCATCTCGGCATCTACCAAGGCAATGGGACCATGCTTCATTTCGGCGGCAGGATAGCCCTCGGCATGGATATACGAAATCTCCTTCAACTTCAAAGCGCCTTCCAAGGCTACGGGATAACTGTATCCGCGTCCCAGATAGATAAAGTTGTGTGCATAGGTGAATATCTTGGAAAGTTCCGCTATACGGTCGTTCAGTTTCAAGACCTCCTTCATCTTGTCGGGGATATGTCCCAATTCCTTGACAACTGCCAGGTATAACCCTTCGTCCATCGTCTTTTTCTCTTTGGCAAGTGTCAGGGCCAGCATGGTAAGCACCGTTACCTGCCCGGTGAAGGCTTTGGTGGATGCCACCCCTATTTCCGGTCCCACGTGGATATAGGAACCCGTGTGCGTGGCACGGGGAATGCTGGAACCGACGGCATTGCAGATGCCGTATATAAATGCCCCACGGTTTCTGGCAAGCTCCACGGCAGCCAGCGTATCGGCCGTTTCACCGCTTTGCGAGATGGCAATCACCACATCGTTGCTGTCAATCACCGGGTCGCGGTAACGGAACTCACTGGCATACTCCACCTCCACCGGAATACGGCAGAAGCTTTCAATCAAATGCTTGCCGATGAGGGCGGCATGCCATGACGTACCGCATGCCACGATGACGAAGCGTTTGGCCGCCAGCAGACGTTTCTTATAATCAATCACTGCAGAAAGAACCACGTTCGTACCCTCCACATTGATACGCCCGCGCATGCAGTCGTGAATGCAGCCGGGCTGTTCGAAGATTTCCTTCAGCATGAAGTGCGGATAGCCTCCCTTCTCCAGCTGGCCGAGATTGAGCGCTACCGTCTTTACCTCGTGCGGGCATTCCACATTCTTCAGGTTAACAACCTTCAACTTCTCTCCCCGGCAGATGAGGGCAATCTCTTCGTCTTCCAGATACACCACCTTATCTGTGTATTCCACAATCGGCGTGGCATCCGAAGCCAGGAAAAACTCTCCTTCACCGATGCCCACCACCAGCGGACTGCTCTTGCGTGCAGCGATTATCCCATCAGGATTGTCCTTGTCGAGCACCGCAATGGCATACGCCCCAATCACTTCCTGCAAGGCAAGTTGCACCGCCGTCAGCAGGTCAATATGGTTTGTCACCTGAATGTATTCAATGAGCTGTACCAGCACCTCGGTATCAGTGCTGCTTTTAAATACATAACCTTTGGCTTGAAGTTTTTCTTTAAGGACGGCGTAGTTTTCAATAATGCCGTTATGGATGAGGGCGAGGCGTTCGGAAGAGGAATAATGGGGATGGGCATTGACGGAACAAGGTTCTCCATGAGTGGCCCAACGTGTATGTGCAATGCCAATGCTACCGGAAATATCTTTTTGAGCAACGAAAGTTTCAAGTTCCGAAACCTTACCTTTCGCTTTGTACACGTTCAACTGTCGGTTATCACTGATTAATGCTACCCCCGCACTATCATATCCACGGTACTCCAACCGCTTCAGACCTTTGATAAGAATGGGGTAGGCTTTCCTTTGACCTATATAGCCTACTATTCCACACATAATGTATCAGTATTTGATTTTGCGCTGCAAATATACATATTCTTAAGAACATAAAGTTAATCTTTCCACTATTTATTTATCAAAAGAATAGAAAAAAGTTGTTTTTACATCAAAAAGTTAAAGAAAGTATTATTTTAAAAGCAAAAGGCTTAATTTATAAATCCAAATCAAACCGTCTGATTTTGATTTAGGATTAAAAGAAAACAGAGGGTGTTTTCTATCAATTCATAACTTCATCTTCTATCGCAGGAATTTTGCAAGAAAGAAGGCAGGAATACATATTAGCATTTTGCAATTAATACCATATATTTGCCGAACATTTTGAAACCACAAACAATATTATACAGCAATAAAGAAAGCTTATAATCATGAAACAAGAACTTTTTAACAACAAAACAAAAGCAGAGGATTACCAGCGACAGCCCAAACAGTTGGGCTTGTATGAGGCATCCCATGAGCACGATGCCTGCGGAGTAGGTATGCTGGTCAATATCCAGGGAGGAAAATCACATGAACTGGTAGAATCGGCATTGAAGGTACTGGAAAACATGCGCCACCGTGGAGCGGAAGGGGCAGATAACAAAACCGGAGACGGTGCCGGCATCATGCTGCAGATACCGCACGAATTCATTCTGTTGCAGGGCATTCCCGTTCCCGAGAAAGGAAAATACGGCACCGGCCTGCTTTTCCTTCCCAAAGACGGAAAAGACCAGGCTGTCATCTTGAGCGTCATTATCGAAGAGATTGAAAAGGAGGGATTGACCCTGATGCATCTGCGCAACGTGCCCACTTGCCCCGAAATATTGGGAGAAGCGGCTCTTGCCAACGAACCGGACATCAAGCAAATTTTCATCACCGGATTTACGGAAAGCGAAACCGCCGACCGCAAACTCTATATAATAAGGAAAAGGATAGAGAACAGAATACGCAAGTCGGACATCCCCACCCGCGAGGATTTCTACATCGTCTCGCTCTCTACGAAGAACATCGTCTACAAGGGCATGCTCTCTTCTTTGCAGTTGCGCAACTACTTCCCCGACCTCACCAACAGCTACTTCACCAGCGGGCTGGCATTGGTGCACTCCCGTTTCAGCACCAACACTTTCCCCACCTGGGGACTGGCACAGCCTTTCCGCCTGCTGGCACACAACGGCGAAATCAATACCATCCGCGGCAACCGCGGCTGGATGGAAGCCCGTGAGAGTGTACTCTCCTCTCCCGCCCTGGGAGACATCCGGGAGATACGCCCCATCGTGCAACCGGGCATGAGCGACAGTGCCTCGCTGGACAATGTGCTCGAGTTTCTCATCATGTCGGGCCTGAGCCTGCCGCACGCCATGGCCATGCTCGTACCGGAATCCTTCAACGAAAAGAATCCCATCAGCGAAGATTTGAAAGCTTTCTATGAATACCACTCCATCCTGATGGAGCCGTGGGACGGACCGGCGGCACTGCTTTTCAGCGACG
>OFGK01001747.1_pt1 | contig 10317 bp, 7 predicted proteins | sample 1521771 | NCBI WGS metagenome assembly OFGK01 (sample SAMEA3504088, study PRJEB24116) | mouse gut metagenome | biome: mouse gut; feature: mouse-associated habitat; material: faeces | place: Denmark | collected 2011 | reverse complement strand
CTGCCCTGCCAATTTGTCGCTTCTACTTCCTCTTCCTCTAAATCTTTCACAGAAGCATAAATTTTATTACATATTCCTCTCAATATTCCCTTATCTGGATATTCGTCGAACATCATACTTCCTTCATATTCGAGTTTATCACATTCCTCTTCTATTTGGTCTTGTATCCTCTTCATTTTAGACGGATACATATTCTTTATATAATCTAAATCCTTTCTATCTTCCTCTTCCCTTTCTATTTCGCCATTTTCAGTTGAAAAAGCTTCATAAAATGGAATAGGATTTTCATTCATTGGGACTTTTTCATTTTCATTTTGTGAAGAATACGCCATTTCCATACTCCTAGTTATTCTTATAATCAGTATATGTTATGGTATATTGTTTCATGCTTTTATTTTTTATTTTATTATCATTCTGATGGGTAAGTATGTTATTTTGTTTTTTACATTTTAGTTGGGTTTCCGCACGGCAAGGAAGTATTCCAACGAAGCCGCGCTCCCGCTCCGTTACGTCTGGAACAGAATATGTTCTTGTGTGAACCTTTTGGCAAAATGTTTCATGTTGTTTTAATATCAAAAAACGAGAAAATAGAACTTATTTCCTTCAAATCAATAAGAATGAAACCACCTTACTTTACATACGAATATAACGAGTCGCTCTTCCCTGTCCTATTCGCTGTATAGAGCCGCTTTTTACCATAATGCCTAACACAGCCTCTACTGTAGTTGGACTAACATCAGGTAAGATTTTACAAATTTCTGCTTTAGACAGCGGTGTTAGGCTATTTAAAATAGTAGCTTCCACTCTTGCCTTTTTCGTAACTTTATTCCCATGCACCACAGCAAACCGTTTATCTAGTTCCTTATAGCACATATATAGGATAGACAGGAAATTCTCAATAAACGGAAAATAACTGTTTTGACCTTCTGTCCAGCCTTCTGACGATTGACGCAAAGCTTCATAATACCACGCTTTATAATGATTGATCTGTTCTTCAAAAGATACATATTTACCTGCATCATAGCCGTTTTTATAAAGCAGAAGTAGAGACAGCAGGCGAGACATCCTGCCGTTTCCATCTCGGAAAGGATGAATACACAAAAAATCCAGAATCACGCAGGGAATCAATAACAGTTGGTTAATATTCATATTGTTTCTTGCCTCCATGTAAGCAAGTTCCAACTGTTCCATAGTCTGCTTTGTTTCAATGGCAGGAGTAGGTCGAAATCGCACACGGCGATTTCCATCTGCATCTATTTCTAAAATCACATTATCATCCGTTTTATACTGACCACCATATTCATAACCGACAATAGACATTATCATCTCATGCAACCGTAAGATATCTGTTTCTCTGAAGTCCAAATACATATGATTCAAGTGGACTTCATTCAGAGCATCTCTATATCCTGCTATTTCTGCCTCATTGTGATTTAATGGAGCACTATTTTGATTAACGATAGCAGCAATTCGCTCATCACTGGTAACAATGCCTTCCATAGCATTAGAACTTTTCACAGATTGTACTTTTGCCACTGCCTCCAATTCAGTAAATACCTTTGTATATTCTTTTTTACGAACACCTGACATAGTTTTTAATGAGGAAATACTTGCTGTTAGATTAATCAGTTTTGCTGGAAGCAAACCATTATCTAAAAATGAGTAATCAAATTTTCTCATATTATACCTCCTTTTCTGCATATTATTCTACTAAAATATATATATAAAATCAAGAGATTATAGATATTTATGCATATATTAATTTATACTATATGCAATAGAATAATTTCCTGTAATTTTCCATTCGATTCATTTCCAGTTTTTGTATCTCTATTTTTTTATTCTAAACTTAAAGCTACGGGGTTGTTTCAAAGACCTCATCTGAAAGTGAGGATTTTAACTCCATTATACAGACAATAAAAGTAGTGGTTTACTCTATCACAGAATAAACCACTTTTAGGCTATCTTTATGAATCATAATGTTGTTTTAAGAATAATAGTATATATGCCTATCAGAAAATACTATCATAATTTAACAACATATGGATAAATTTAAAGCTCTTACTTCACCCATGCTCCCGTTTCATCTACAGTATAGCCATCTGGTGTGACTGTATTGATAGCACATGCTCCTGTTCCATCTAGGTAATAATATTTCTGATTTACCCATATCCATCCTGTCATCATTTCTCCTGTTTTTCCATTCATAAAATACCATTTTCCATCTTCGGTCTTTTGCCAGCCTGTCTTCATATCTCCATTATTTTTATCTAAATAATACCATTTCCCATCTGCTGTTTTTAACCATCCCGTTTCCATCTTTTTACTTGTTGTATTCAAATAATACCATTTTCCTGCTTCATTTTGCATCCAACCAGATGCTGCTTTTCTATCTGTTCCAAAATAATACCAAGCACCTTCTACAAATGCCCATTCTTTTTCTGCCATACTTCCATTATTCTTTCTCAATACAACATCTCCTGTTGTAGATATTGCCATAATTCCTACTTCATTCTTAATAATAGATGCGATTTGTGTATCTTTTCCTAATATATTAGTTACACCCTGAGAAATAGAATAAATTTCTGTATTACTCAAATTATAAGAACCTGAAGTATCATTGTTTATGATATTATTTCCTTCTGATTTACTGCTAGAAGAACTACTTCCTGAACTTGAACTGCTGCTTTTCTTTGTCCATATCGCTGTTAATGTGCTTCCGTCGGGAAGAGAAGTGTCCTTACCGACTTTCTTTCCATCTAATTTCCAGCCTCCAAAATTATAAGCATCTCTTTTTGGTGTATTACACTTTTTATACAATTCTTCCAATGTAGTATGTAATTTTCCACTTACCTCAAATGCAGAACCCGTAAGTGTAACAGAATTTTTTATATTTCCTTCACCTTTTACATAAATTTCTGCATTATTTCCTATATCAAGTGTTATAGATGCACTTTTTTCCTCTGAGTTTGAGTCATTATTATTGTCATCATCTGGTTTATTCTCATCATCCGGTTTATTCTCATCACCTGGCTTATTCTCATCACCGGGTTTATTCTCATCGCCTGGTTTATTCTCATCGCCTGGTTTATTCTCATCACCGGGTTTATTCTCATCACCGGGTTTATTCTCATCACCTGGCTTATTCTCATCACCTGGTTTATTCTCATCGCCTGGTTTATTCTCATCGCCTGGTTTATCCTCATCACCTGGTTTATTCTCATCACCTGGTTTATTCTCATCACCTGGTTTATCCTCATCACCTGGTTTATCTTCATCACCATTATCATTTGATGCATCAAGAGAAAAGAAATTTACTGTATATTCAATTTTAGTATCGTTTCCACTTGAATCCTTTAACCCTGTAATCTCTACTTTCACTCTATCTGTTGCTGAAAAATCTTTATCTGGTTTGAAAATAATAGCTGACATCCAACCATAATTAGCTGTATCTACATTAAAGTAAGGAAATTTATTTGGGTCATAAGTTTCATTTCCACTAAATGTCCAATCTTCTTTTGTATTCAAATCTGTCATCTTCACTTGAATATCATTTTCAACTACTTTATATGTGTCTTTTGAAATCTGAACAGACCAAGGTCCTTCAAATATCTCAACAGGCATTGTTTGTGCTGGCCATACTACATAGTCTATATTACAATTTTCCCTTTTACTATCAAAAGAATATAATGCTGTATATCCTTGAAAATATCCAAACCCTGTAGCTGTCATATTAGGATTTAAGCACCATCTTCTATGTCCTACTCTATCAATATTTGAAGCGTTTCCATCATCCATATATCCATTTATAATAGATGAACTGATATTAGCATATCCCATTCCAATATTACTCTGTGATGTTCCACTATATCCTTTTTGATAAAATTCATCTGGCATCCCTTCTGGCTGTATTGGTTTATGAGCAAGCTCTTGATTTTTCGCCATAACTACTGACCCTGTCTGTGCCAATTCTTCATATTCTGAATTAATTGTAATATCATCTGGAATACCTGCAATATAGCGCACGAAATTCAATGCATTCAATCCATCTGTAACAGATGCTTCTGAAAGCTTTCCGGCTGTGTAAGGTGAAAAAGATGGTTCTTCTTCAAAAGTAATTTTACTATTTGTATCATAAGGATGTTCCTTATAATACTCTACAATTTCCTCCTTTGTTCTCTTCTCTGGTTCTTCTGCACTCGCTATGATAGCACTTCCCATACTGAGTACTAAGGCAGTTACCACTGCCATCATACCTTTTCTACCCATATACTTACGATACATAGCTAAACTTGTTACCGAAAACTTATAAAGAGCTATCACTTTTTATTTGTCCAAAAGTTTTTTTATTCTTTATAATGCTATATGTCTTACAATAACTTTCTCCTCTCTTTTATATTTTTTATATAAAACATTATAGCCCATGTTTTAATTATTTTTATGTATTGCAAACCATATACCTTTTCTAATTTTTTATTTATATTCTTAATTATGATTGAACTTATTATATCATATATTCTTTTATTTTCCAATAACAAGAAATGCAATTCACCCTCATAAAAAACTTTTTATCAAAAAAATCAACACATTTCTATTATACTTATCAAAAGCATATATTTTTATTTATCCATTTATTCTATAGTTATCATGAAACTCTCTTTTCCAAAACTAGAACAGCCTACAAACTAGCTCAGGCAAGGCACTATTCCGAAAGAAGCCCCTTGGAAGACGTTGGCACTTAATGAGCAGTTCCGCAGGAAGCGGGGCTGCGAATTTAGTGTCCGTTACGTCTGGAACGGAGCGGGAGCGCGGTTTCGTTGGAATACTTCCTTCCCTTTGCGAACCTTTAGTCAAAGTGTTCTTTTTATGAAATTTTATGAAATAACAATGCCTGAACAATGCTGCTGCTGATACAAATTATGCTAGAATCACAGAAACAAACATAATGAGGCATAAAATAATATAGAGTATCATTCCAACATTGACATAAATTGTGCGGAAACGTGTTCTGGGATTTAAAGGAATGATAGCATCTTCTAAATAGATTCTTTTTCTATAAATAAAGAATAAAATTGTTCCTGAAATAATAAAACCAAAAATAAGTACAACAGCTAAGATAGAGAAAATAGGATTTGGAGATAAGGCTAAATTGGGAAGAATCACAGAGCCAAATAAATTTATAATAATATGTAGAATTATGGTGTAACGAGCAGTATTTGTGCGAATAGCGATGAATCCAAAAATAAGTCCTAATGCAAAAGCATAGAAAAATTGAGATAGATTTCCATGAATCAATCCAAATGTGAAAGCTGTTACTAAAATCGCGGTTTTATCTCCAAAAGAGCGGAGTCTGTCCAGCATAATTTTCCGAAAGATGAGTTCTTCTACAATAGGAGCACTGATACAAGCCACTAAAATGGTATAAATGATGCCACTATTCTGCACTGCCATATCAATAGGATTTACAACAGTAGAAGATTGACCCATCATAGATTTTAATATGCCAATGATATAATTAATAAAAATACTGACATAATTAAATAGATAAGTGGTTGCCATACAGATGAGAAAAAGTACAAACATCTGCTTGAAATTCATTGTTTTAGGGGTATCTTTTTCTTCTATTGGAATATTTCTCGTCATCAGATAAAAGATAGCAAAACCTATTACATGAAAACTGACAAAGGTAAGTGCCCAATTAAACCAAGGTGTCATGGCTAATTTCGTGAAAAGAACTGGAAAAAAGGAACGTAAAATTGAAACAGATCCAATTTGAATTGCATAAATCATAAACATCATGACAAAAAGCGCTAATCCTAATTTAGAAAAAATTTTTTTTGGATTCATATGCATACGATTTTCCATATTAAAAATCCTCCTTTTATATTTTGAAATAATATATCGTTATATGACATATATTTCTATGTCATCATAACATGAAAAGAAAGTGCTGTCAATAAAATTATTTAGAAAAAAAGATTGACAAACTAAAGGATATTCGCTATTATATCATTAAATGTTATGATGCTTTGTGAATCAGGTGATGGGAATGAAATATATGTCGATGTACGACATATATTTTATAGCATGGTTCACAACAAATTAAGATAGATAGTGAGGGAAGAAATTGACAGAGGCAATTATAAAAAAATATATTCCTATGACAGAAACTACATATTATACTCTTTGTGCTGTAAAAGAGCCTCGGCATGGATATGCGATTATGCAGTTTGTGAATCGGCTGACAGAAGATAGAATACAACTGAGGAATGGTACTCTATATACTATGTTAGGAAGGTTAGTAAAAGACGGAATTATTGAAATTGTTTCAGAGGAGAAAGGAAAAAAAACATATCAGATTACAAAGGATGGAATTAGTTTAATGTTACGGGAGGTAAAACGATTGAGATATCAATTAGAAAATGGAATAGAAGTATTTGGACAAGAACTTTTAGAGGAGAAATTAAATGGGAGAGAGAAAAAGGACAAAAATTTTCTTTAAGAATGGCAATAAATAGTTAGAAGAAAAAGATTAGAGAAAAAGAAAGGAAAAGATTATGAAATTAGAAGTAAAGCAATTAAGAAAAAATTTCGGAGAAATAGAAGTTTTACATGGGATCTCTTTTGCTGTGGAAAGTGGAAAGGCATTAGGGCTATTGGGAAGAAATGGGGCTGGAAAGACCACGACTATCCGAATTATTATGAATGTTTTTAAAAATAATGGAGGAGAGGTATTGTTAGATGGAAAACCATTTCATTCAAGAGAACAGCCAATCGGTTATCTTCCAGAAGAAAGAGGAATGTATCCGAGAAAAAAGATATTAGAGCAAATGGTATATTTTGCGAGTTTACGAGGAATGGAAACGAAACAAGCGAAGGAGAGAGGGCGTTATTGGTTAAAGCGTTTAGAAATTGAAGAATATGAAAATAGAAAATTAGAAACTCTCTCCAAAGGAAATCAACAAAAAGTGCAGTTAGCTCAAGCATTGATTCATGATCCTCAGATTGTGATTTTAGATGAGCCATTCAGCGGCTTAGATCCTGTAAATTCACAGATTTTAAAAGATGTTGTAATAGATTTGATTAAAGAAAATAAATTAGTGATTTTTTCAAGCCATCAAATGAGCTATGTAGAAGAATTTTGTGAGGAAGTTGCGATTATCAATCATGGTGAGATTGTGTTAGATGGAAATTTAAAACAAATAAAAAGAGAATATGGAAAAGATCGCTTGATTTTGAGTTCTGATAACTGGAATTTGAATGAACTACATGAAAAATTAAAAGAAGATTTTTCAAGATTGGTAAAAGTAGAACAGAAAAAAAGGGACTTTTTGATTTTATCTTTATTACCTCAGGTCACAAAAGAAGAGTTTTTAAAAGGTTTATTAGAAAAGAAAATAGAAATTCAAACATTCGGTAACTATGAACCATCTCTTCAGGATATTTTCGTACAAAAAGCAGGAGAAGAAGATTAATCTATAAAATCTTTTCTATTATCAGTTTATGATGGCGCTGTGTTCATAAATTTGATAACTATAAAAGACAGCGCAGAAATGGAGAGGAAAATGAAATCATTTTTAAAGGTATTACAATTTGAGTTGGGAAATTATATAAAAAATAAATCCTATATAAGTACCACGATTCTATTTGTCGCTCTTATTATCATTGGTTTGTCCATACCAGTTATATTTCCGGGACTGATTCCCGGAACAGGAGCATCTAAAACAGACATGATGACAGAAGAAAATGTTTCATCAGATACAGGAACACAGGAAAAACAGAAATTAGGAATCTGGGATAAAGAACATTATTTTTCTGATACTTCTGATTTAGAGAAATACTATCCAAATTCGGAATGGATGGCTGCAGAAAGTGAAGAAGATCTGAAAGAATTAGTAAAAAGTGGTATGGTAGAGGCTGGATTTTCTTTATTTGCTGAAGACAGCTATCGATATTATGTAAAAAATACACAGTTTATCGATCCACGACAGAATTATTTTGAAAATGCGCTGTTAGAAGCGAAAAAGGATCAATATTTTAGTGAAAATACAATAAATAGAGGTGAAATAGAAGCGCTATATACACAAGTAATTTCTTCAGAAGTGATCGCTCTTCAAAAAGATGGAGCTTCTAATTATTTCTATGTTTATATTTTATTATTTATTCTTTATTTTATGGTACTTATGTATGGAAATATGATAGCTACAAATGTCACAACCGAAAAGAGTACTAGAACAATTGAAATTTTAGTGACCAGTACAGATACAAATAGTCTATTATTCGGAAAAGTGGTAGCTGGAACAATAGCGAGTGTGTTACAGACAACACTTATTGTTGGAAGTGGAGTTATAACTTATTTTATCTATAGAGATGCATGGAATGGAATGTTAGATATCGCTTTAAATATTCCGGGAGAAGTGTTATTATATTTTGCAATTTTCGGAATATTGGGATATGTTTTCTATATGTTTTTATTTGGAGTTTTAGGAGCGCTGGTTTCTAAAACAGAAGATATCAGTAAATCTACAGGAACAGTTCAGTTTATTTTTGTTATTGTTTTTTTAGTGACTATGTATAGTTTAGGTCTTAGTGACAGTATTTGGATAAAAGTAATGTCCTATATTCCATTTAGTTCCTGTAATGCTATGGTAGCTAGAATTTCATTAGGAACAGTGGGAACAATAGAAATCATTTTGTCTTTGATCATTTTGATCGCTTCTATTGGAGTAGTCGGATGGATAGGGGCAAAAGTGTATAGAATGACTACTTTGTTGTATGGAAATCCGATAAAATTAAAAAGTATCTTGAAAAATTTAAAAGAGAGTAAATAGATATCTCAAATAAGATAATGAAGATATGCTGTGTTGACTAAAGGATCGCGCAGGAACGAATATCCTATTCCAACAAAACCGCGCTTTCGCTCCGTTCCAGACGTAGCGGTACTAAATTCGCTGAACCCAGTAGGGTTCGCTCATTAAGTGCCGACGTCTTCCAAGGGGTTTCTTTTGGAATAGGATATTCGTTCCTGCGCTAGCTTGTAGAGTGGGCAAGTTTGTAAGAGGAGATGAATAACATTCACAATAAATGATAATAAGTTTTAATACTTTTATAAGACTAAAAAAATTTAATTGATATTATAAGAGATTAATTTGATGTTCAGAGCAAGTTTTTCTCATCTCATCTGACCAAATACTCGCCTGCACTTCTCCGATATGTGCTTTGTTTAATAATAGCATACAAAGACGTGACTGACCGATACCTCCTCCAATCGTATAGGGAAGTTGTTGATTTAAAACCATTTGATGAAATGGATATTGTAGTCTGTCTTCACATCCCGCTTTTTTTAATTGATAAGGAAGGGAGTTTTCATCTACTCGTATTCCCATGCTGGAAATTTCTAAGGCACAATTTAGATGTTCATACCAGAATAAAATATCTCCATTTAATTTCCAATCGTCATAATCAGGGGCTCTGCCATCATGTGGTTTTCCATCTGTTAAGTCATCACCTATTTGCATCAAAAATACACATCCTAATTCTTTGGTGATCAAATTTTCTCGCTCTTTTGCTGTTTTATCTGGATAGCGATCTTCTAATTCTTGGGAGGTGATAAAATGAATTTCATCAGGTAAATGTTTTACTGCTTGAGGATATTTGTACCATACTTCATGTTCCATGTGTTTTATAATTTTAAAAATAGTTTGTACTACATGTTTTAAAGTTTCTTCTGTTCTGTCTTCTTTTCGGATGACTTTTTCCCAGTCCCATTGATCTACATAACAAGAATGTAAATTATCCAATTTTTCATCTCTGCGAATCGCATTCATATTGGTATATAGTCCTTCTCCAACAGCAAAGTTATATTCATAAAGAGCCATTCTTTTCCATTTAGCCAGAGAATGTACTACCTCTATTTCTTGGTCTTTTATATCTGCCATATCAAAAGAAACAGGACGTTCTACCCCGTTTAAATTGTCATTTAGACCAGAACTTTTTGTGACAAATAAGGGAGCAGAAATTCTTTCTAAATTCATTTCCTTTCCAAATTCACTTTGAAAAGTGTCACGTATGTATTTAATCGCTTTTTCTGTTTCTCGTATGTTCAAAACAGGGTCATAGTTTTTAGGAATAATCAATGACATAATAATCACCTTTCTTTTTTATATTTTATCATAATATATAACATTTTTTATTTTATCATAAATAAAAAAATTTTTCTATGAAAATATCTTTGAGCTTTGAAAAATAAGTAACCCTTCTGCTTATTATTGTGAAATTCGCTTTTCACAGATTAGAACAGTCAACAGACTAGCGAAG
>OFGK01001745.1_pt1 | contig 10343 bp, 10 predicted proteins | sample 1521771 | NCBI WGS metagenome assembly OFGK01 (sample SAMEA3504088, study PRJEB24116) | mouse gut metagenome | biome: mouse gut; feature: mouse-associated habitat; material: faeces | place: Denmark | collected 2011 | reverse complement strand
TAAAATGAAGGCCTGCCGTAGGCGCTGCCGCGGAACCGTCATATTTAGCATAAACAGTCTGGTAACGGTTTTTATCTTTTAATTCATGTAAAATATACCGCGGAAGCGGCATTTGCCCAAGTTGATCCAAGATTTCCTCAAATATCCCATCATATTCAAAGCGGATAATCCGGTTGCCCTCCTTTGTAATATCAACAACTTCCCCTGTCAAAAGACCGTCCCCAAATGAAATCCCAGCTCCAATTTTCGCCTTTTTTCCCGGCTTCACCAAAGTTTCCCAAATGTCTTTCTCTATCCGCTTCAACAGCAAAATCTCAATATTCGCCTGCGTATCTGTTTTTTTCCCATATAAACGCGCCGGAATTACTTTCGTATTATTAATCACAAGGCAATCTTCCGGCATGAGATAGTCTGTTATCTCCGAGAAGATACGATGCGTAATGCCGCCGGTAGATTTATCCAAAACGCACAGCCTTGAACCCGAACGATCCGGCAAGGGATCTTGCGCAATCAGTTCTTTCGGCAAATCATAATAAAAGTCTTTTAGATCCATGTTTCCTACTCTCCCACACTACTTCCATTTTATCTTATAATAACCAGAGGACGTTAAATTCGCCCGCTCAATCTTCAAATAGTATACGCCCGTATTAAGGCTCGTTGTCTTTCTGGTTGTTTTATTGTACTGGCAAAGCGTAATTCTCCTCTGGGAAGATGTATAATAAATATTCCTTACCCCAATCAGACGTTTGTCTGCATAAACCGAGATCCGAAAACTGCCCCCAGTACCGCTGATTTTCGCATTATAATACAGATTGATTTTCTGTTTCTTCGTCAAATTAATTTTATACCAGTCCGCATTTACACTGCCTGCCGGAATCAATCCCACGCTTGTCTTATTTTTCTTTAAGCTATATGCGTTTGTCTTTAAAGAGCCGGACTTATCCTTTACTTTTTTAAACTCCCTTGCCAGTTTTACAGCATTGTCGCTTTTCACACGGATATAATACACCTGTCCCTTCCTCAGCCCAAACGTGAACTTACGCCAGTAAGCATTTTTACTGTTCGCCATATTGTAAAAAATGGTTTTTGAGGACAAAAGCGATCCTTTCGTCGAATTGTACAATGCAAGATAGCCTTTTGCATTCTCAAGCGCCCCACTCGGATTCGATATGCGAAGCGTCAAGTAACCGTCTGATTTTGGCTGGTACTTCAGCCATGTATACTTCCCCGAAGCATCATAACTTGCCCGATCTGTAATTGTAACCGTTTTTTTCTTGTTTAAATCATATTCCGTGTCTGCCGCTAAAACCGTCACCGGCAGCAGTGAAAAGATACAGAGCGTCGCAAACACCAGAAAACCTCTGCAATTCTTCATATTAAGCCCTCCATCATTCCAATATGCTTCCACAGCGCAAGAAAACCCTGCTTTGTCAGTTTTTATTTTAACATTCCAAACAAACGGTTTCAACTGTAAAATAGAAACAACTCCATTCTGTGCATAAAGACATAAAAAAACAGGCAAAACCGACAGGAAATCCCCACCGCTTTTGCCTGTTATCATCAATTATTTATTTCCATGTAACTTTATAATAGCCTGTAGTAGTCTTACTAGCCGGTTTCAATTTTACATGATAAGTGCCTGCCCGAACTGATCCTGTAGTCACAACCGGATACTTCTTGCCCCAAGAACCGGTTCCAATCGTAAATGTTCTGGTATACACGCCGGGGCCTGACAATGTTAAATATGCAGTGCCTGTTAAATATGGCGTGAAGTTAAATTTAATTTTCTGGTTCTTCGTCAACTTAAATTTATAACAATCCGTTTCAGACTTTCCAGCTAAAAATAAACCTGTCGCAACCTTTTTCTTTGCGATATTCCTTGCTTTTGACGCTTTCTTCCCACTCTTGTCGGATACTTTTTTGAAAGTCGCCGCAATTTTCACTCCATTCGAAGTATTTAAGCGGATGCTATATGTCGCGCCTTTTTTAAGCCCATAACATTCCGTAGTATAGGAAGAATCCGTCAAGTTCGTATTATAAGACATTTCAGAAGACAATACCTTGTTCTTAGCTGCATTATATAACATAACCCTTCCCACAGAATAGGGAGCTGCAACCGATCCGGATAAAAACTTTAACTGTAAATAACCGTCTGCTTTTGGTTTAATCGTCAGCCAAGCATAATCCTGAACAACCGTAGAACACTGTTCATCTGTAATCGCAACATTTGTCGTTCCCGAAGGATTCAATTTAATCTCAGTAGCCGCGCTGACACGCTCCGGCAAAATGCCAATTACAGAAACCATCATCACTGCCGCAAGCGCAAGGCTTACTGCTTTGCTGAACAAACTTTTTCTTTCTCTTACCATTTCTCATAGTCCTTTCTTATAAATTGTAATAGTTGTACTAACATTTTTTATTATATCACTTAAATTTTATTTTTATTACTATAAGATTTAAAGAAAATCGTAAAACCATGAATAATATAATCTAATTACTATAAAAAATACTTTATGAGGAATAAAAAATGGAAAATGTTGTTATTTGTGCTGTTAATAGAGAAGATATAAAAGAAATATTAAAATTTATCAGCAATGATATACAAGTTATTGGCTATACATTAATGTCTGATATTAACGAAGAAATCTATGATTGGTTAGATAATTTTCAAATAAATTATGATATTTTAAAGAACAGACAAAAGCCGATGGAGCAGCGTCTAAATGCAGTTAATATGTTAGTAAAAGCTTTATTACAAGACATATTGAAAGAAACATACATACCAAATATATCAGAATTAATGGATAGAATAAATGAAATGCTTTCAAGTATAGGAAAAGAGAACCTAGAATATGAAATTCAAAAAGTAGTAAATGTGTTTCAAAATATTTTGGAAAATATCTGTTCTTTATATAAATTAATAAATATTAACAATATAAAAAAATTAACTTTAAATGAATTGAAAGAATATGATATAGATAACATTATTATTTATAATGGTAATTGGCCACAATGGATAGAGCAAAAAAATAATGTATTTTGGTTTCAAAGATTTTTAGATTTCTATTGGGGAATGAGTCCAGAAAGATATTATTTAATAGAAAGATTTAAAGAGGAAAAAAAATCAGAAATATTGGGATTAGTTACAGGAATGTCTTATACTCAAAGAGGAATTAATGTAAAAAGATTAATCAAAAAAACATGTCATATAGGAGCTCCTACTCAAGATTTGTATTATGACTATTTAATGTGTAAATTCGCAGTTGAACAATGTAAAAATGTAGAATTTTGTATTATAGGCATTGCACCATATAGTTTATGGTATGATATGTCTTTGAGTAAAAAAATGAATACACGATGTTTATATTATTATGAACAAACAAAAAGTTTACATCATTTAAAGAATAAAGAATATTTTGAAACAATTTATCAAAATCAGAAAATAATATATGATAAATTGTTCCATCATGACATAATAAAAAAGGTATTTTATGATTATAAAACTAGATATCATTTATTTGAAGAAGATTTGACAATTTATAATGAAAAAAATATAACAGAAGAAAATATAAACGATATAAAAAAATTATCAAATAAACCCTATGAAGCAACCTATTTAGAAAATGTTGAAATTTTAGAAAATTTTTTAATATATTTAAAAACAAAACAGATTAATCCAATTATAGTAATTCCGCCATATCCTAAAATATTTATTAAAAATATGTCATATGACATGTTAAATAGAACTATAAAAGTGATAGAAAATTTTAAACAAACATATAATTTTACATTTTTAAATTTTATAGGGGATAAAAGGTTTGAAGATGTATACTTTTCTGATTCTTCTCATTTGAATTATTTTGGCTCAAATTTAATGGCAGATATTTTAAACTCAGTATTATAATATTCCGCAAACTCATCGATTACATTTCTTTTTAGAAGAATTGGAAAGTTTTGATATTATTTTAAATATTAGAAAGTATTAGTACATTATTTCATAAATAAGAAACTATTCTTAACAATAGCTTAAAAGCCCCATACAGTCAAGTATGTATAGGGCTTTTGGTTATTCTTTTTATTTAGATTAAAATCTTTTATTTTGCCTATTAATTTTTTAGGTTCATAATCTAATATTAACTTTCCATCTGGCGACCCAAAAATCCGGCTGCTACGCTCGCTATTTTTTGTTCTGCCTCTCCTATTTGTGCTTTTTCTTCTTTACTCAGTATGGCTACTGCTCCTATTACATCTCCTTCACAAATAATTGGCTGTATTACTTGAGATGTAAATTCTTCAGTTTGACTGCTTATAATTGGCATCATGCTTCTGCTATCTTTTGCTATATGCATTTCTCTTTCATTCATTAAATTTTCTAACTGTTTGCTGATAGCTCTATCTAACATCTCTTTTTTGGCAACTCCTGTTGCTGCAATCACTTGATCTCTATCTGTAATACAAACAATGTGACCTGTGGACTGTGCCATACTATCGGCATATTGTTTGGCGAATAAACTGAGTTCTCCAATAGGGGAATACTTTTTTAAAATAATTTCTCCTTCCCTATCAGTAAAAATTTCTAAAGGATCTCCCTCTCTAATCCGAAGTGTTCTTCTAATCTCCTTTGGCACTACAACTCTTCCTAAATCATCTATACGTCTTACAATTCCAGTAGCTTTCATTCTTGTTCTCCTCCATTTTAACATGTTCAAATTTGTGTCTTGTTTCTATTGTTTGTCAAATGGAGAAAATTATTCCATGTTTTTATATTATTTTTAAAATTTTTTTTAAATTTTTTATGAATCTAATGCTTCTAAATAGGATAAAATAATATTCACTGTCGCTTTTATTCCAATTTTTCCACTGTCTAAACATAGATCATAATTTTGAGCTCTTCCCCATGTACTTCCTGTATAATATTGATAATAGTCTTTTCGCTTTCTGTCTATCTCTCGAATTTTACTTTCCATTTTCTCTGAATCCATCTCCGATTCCATAGTAAGAAGACGCTCTATCCTTTTATTCATTCTCGCATAGATAAAAAGATTAATGCTATCCTCTAAAACCCTATCTGCACAACGCCCTACAATCACACAAGGCTCTTTTGCTGCCAGTTTACGGATAATTCTAGATTGTTCTAAAAATACCTGATCTGACATAGGAATTTCATAAACAGCAGAAAATGGAGTATATGATTTATTTTTCGACTGAATAATCATCTCATCATGATTTTCTATAAAATCCTCCGATAAATTACTATTTTCCGATGCTAAAGATATAATCTCCTTATCATAAAAAGGAATATTTAACCTCTTCGCTAAACAGCTTCCTATTTCTCTTCCTCCGCTGCCAAATTCTCGGCTGATCGTGATAACATGTTTCATAAAAACCTCCTTATCCTATATGCCATAGTATCATCATTCGTTACATTTTTATTCTGAACCTCTCATGACTAAAATCATAAGATTATTGACTCCAAAACCTATAGCTAGTACACTTTCTTTCCTTAAAATTACTTTGAACTTCTTTTTCTTCATAAATATATTAAACTTCAAAGAACTCAGCATTTACTTTGAAATGATTCTTATTTCTTTCATCTTCTTATCAGCCAGTTTAAGTTCTTTTCTGATAATTATAACGCATTTTGCTAGAAACATCAATATTTTGAAAAGCTAATATGATAACAATTTTTTTCACAAAACAGAACAGCCAACAAAGCAGCTCTAGAAAGGCTTCGTTGGAATGATGCCTTCCCAGAGTGAAAACTCTAAAACCAAATAATACCCCCATTTTAAAACTTATAAATAACTTTTAAATAGTTCCTCATTTAAATGAAAATAATTTCGCTTCACTTCTAGTAACCCATCTTTTTTCATTTTACTCAATTCATTAGAAAGCGCACTGCGATCCACGCTCAAATAATCTGCTAATTGTTGCCGATTATATGGAATAGTGAACTCATAACTTCCCTGATATGTTGCCTGAAAAGATAAATAAGAGAGCAAGCGCCCTCGAATAGACTTTGATGAAGTGTGAAAGATACGACGGGATAAATTCAAATTTTTTTGAGCAAAAATCATCAACAAATTACGAATCAATCTATTATGATATTCACAAACATTAGAACAAGTCTGAATCAATCGGTTCATATTTAAAAATAAAATCTCTGTTGTTTCCGCTGCTACTACACTTACCATTAGAGGTTCTTTTGCAATACAAGCATAAGTTTCCCCAAAAACTGCTCCCGGTTCAATATGATCTAATACACTTTTATTCCCCCATAAATCATCATTTTCCACATACACACTTCCAGAAAGCACTACCCCCATAAACTGCACTCTATCTCCTGCATGGTAAATTATCTCTCTTTTTGCAAATCTTTTTTTCTCTGCTCTCAAACATTTTAATATCATCTGAATCTCTTCTATTGTAGAACCTTGAAATAAAACTGTCTGAGTTAAAAAAAAATAATTATTCATTTCTACTCCTTTGTTGTTATAACAACATACAATTTTTTCTCATTTTATTATACTGCAAACATGAAGTCAAGAAAGAATAATTATTTTATATTAAAATATAGGTGATTGCGAAAGTCAAAAATGGGACGCTACGGCAAGGAAGTATTCCAAAAGAAGTCCCTTGGAAGACGTCGGCACTTAATGAGCAAACCCGCAAGAAGCGGGATTTGCGAATTTAGTACCGCTACGTCTGGAACGGAGCGAAAGCGCGGCTTCGCCTAAATACTTCCTTACTGTAGCGAACCTTCCATCATTCAAATCCCCCAACTATAACAAATCTCATTTCCTAGTCAAAAAATAATATTGCCAATATCACTCACATCTTGTATACTAACTCTGTAGAAAAATGAACTTAAAGTTTATCTCTCCTCTACTTATATCCATATATAAACTCATACCAACATAAAACTATCAAACATATATAGAAATGAGGGCAATTATGATTAAAATCGCTATCTGTGATGATGAACCTAAATTCGTTGGGACAGTTCAAACTTATTTAGAAACTATTGCAGAGGACTATCATTATGAAATGGACATTCAAACTTACTTTTCCGGAGAAACTCTTATAAACGATTATCAGACAGGGGAAAAATTTGACTTGATATATTTAGATATCGAAATGCAAAAAATGGATGGAATTGAAACAGCAAAATGGATTCGCAATAATGATTATTATGTATTAATTGTTTATATTTCCAGTCATGACGAATATTTACGTCAGCTTTTTGAAGCAGAACCTTTTCGCTTTATCCAAAAGCCAGTCAACTTTGATTCCTTTCTTTCTGTTTTTTCACAAGCTCAAAAACGCATTTCACAACAACAAAATAATTTTTATTGTTTTAAATTTGGAAAAAATATTATAAAAGTCCTCTGCCGGGATATTCTATATTTTGAGAGCGCAGGAAGAAAAGTGATTGTGCACACACTTCATAAAGAATATGCCTATTATGATAAACTCAATAATATCGAAGAACAACTAAAAGATTCGCGTTTTATCCGTATTCATAAAGCATATCTTGTAAATATAGACAATATTGAAGCATTCCAATATGAACGTGTAGCATTAACAGACGGCACAATTTTAAATATCAGCGAGAAAAACCGCCCCTATATTCGCAATGAATTTTGGAAATACTTTAAGGGAGGGAAATGAAAATGTCTTCTTCTAAATATTTACTTTTCTTTATTATCAATTTCTCTCACTTATTTTTAGGATACCGATATTTCTCTATCTTTTTAAAATATAGTGCGAAAAGAAGATATTTATTTATTTTCGCATGGGGAATCCTATTAGTTCTTTTGAACATACTATCCTATTATGTGATATTCGGTTCTGATCCCCTTCAAATTTTCTGTTCTTTTATCATTGGCTCTATTTTATCCGCCAGCACGGTTATCTTTCATTTTTATGACAGAAAACAAGCAGAAACAGAATCAAAACTCAAAGAACTATTCTTTCAGCAGCAGCTTCAATATTATGAAAAACAATATCAAGAGATATTTAAACAGCAAAACGAAACTCGAATTATGCGCCATGAATTAAAAAATAATTTTATTTTACTAGAAGCACTCGCTGATAAAGGAGATATACAAGGTATTCAAGAATCGATTCAACAAATGTATCATTTAAAAGAAAACCATATCCTCGCTCACACTGGAAATATGGTAGTAGATGCAGTTTTAAATTACAAAATCTCCAGCGCCTCTCCCGATAATATTAAATTTGAGTTAGATCTAAATATTCCCACTAAATTAGATATTAACGATGTCCGATTCTGTGGAGTTTTAGGAAACGCAATAGAAAATGCGATGGAAGCTTGTCTGCATGTACCAATCGCGCAAAGAACTATCACTGTTTTTATGCAAGTACAGAAAAAAAATCTTTTTGTTGAAATCAGTAACCCCTATGATGGAACTATTTTAACAGACTCCAAAGGAAAGCTTTTATCCCGCAAAAAAAATAGAATGAATCATGGTCTTGGCATCTCTGTAATGGAAGAATTATTGGGAAATAATATGGGGTCTTTGGAAACTGTTTGGGATGATAACTTTTTTTATTTAAGAATTTTATTTTATTTAGTTATTTAATTCCCTTTTATCAAATATTCAACAAAAAACTTGTTTTTTTTATCGTTAATTATTACAAAAATATCCCTCATTTATGACAATCTCATATATTCGGTTAAAATTGTGCTATACTGAACTTGTAAATCATAAATATTTTAACAACTAAGGAGGGGTTATTATGCTAGATACATCAAATGCGACAGTTATTATGATTATATGGTTAGTTGCTTTTATCGTCTTAATTGCCATTGAGGCTCTAACCCTTAATTTAACAACTGTCTGGTTCGCCATAGGAGCTGCAGCCGCTTACTTATGCACATTAGCAGACTTTAGTTTTCCAGTGCAATTTGTCACATTTGTTATTATCTCTTTAATCTTGCTTTTCTTCACAAAACCAATAGCACAACGCTATGTGAATAAACATTTTATTAAGACAAATGTAGATAGCCTAGTAGGGCAAATAGCCAAAACTACAACTCGAATTAATAATTGTGAAGGATTTGGAACAGCTATCTTAAATGGTATGGAATGGAGCGCTATTTCTGAAGATGATAATGTGATCATTGAAGCTGGAACAAATGTAATTGTCAAAGGCGTCAGTGGTGTTAAATTAATCGTTTCTGAAATGCAGTATCAAGAAAAATTTAATTAAAGGAAGGAGACTTCATTATGTTAACAGCAGCATTAGGAATTGGCTCATTAGCCGCAATCTTTTTTATTATACTCATATTACTTTTATTAGCTTCCTGTATTAAAATCGTACCTCAAGCATGTGCTTATGTTGTAGAGCGTTTAGGAGGCTACCAAGGAACTTGGTCTGTAGGTATCCATGTAAAAGTGCCATTTATCGACCATATAGCTAAAAAAGTTATTTTAAAAGAACAGGTAGTTGATTTCGCCCCCCAGCCTGTAATCACAAAAGATAATGTCACCATGAGAATTGACACTGTTGTATTCTATCAAATCACCGACCCCAAACTCTTCGCCTATGGAGTAGATAATCCTATTATGGCAATCGAAAACTTAACTGCTACCACTTTAAGAAATATCATCGGTGACTTAGAATTAGACCAAACACTTACTTCCAGAGAAATCATTAACACAAAAATGCGTGCTTCCTTAGATGTCGCAACCGACCCTTGGGGAATTAAAATTAACCGTGTAGAATTAAAAAATATCATTCCTCCTGCTGCGATTCAGGATGCCATGGAAAAACAAATGAAAGCAGAACGTGAAAAACGTGAAGCCATCTTAAAAGCAGATGGTGAAAAACAATCCACTATTTTAGTTGCAGAAGGTAAAAAAGCATCTGCTATCCTAGATGCGGAAGCAGAAAAAGAAGCTGCTATCCTGCGAGCAGAAGCGAAAAAAGAAGCTACTATCCGTGAAGCAGAAGGTCAGGCAGAAGCTATCCGTACCGTACAACAAGCTACTGCTGATGGTATTCGTTTCTTAAAAGAAGCAGCTCCAAACGATGCCGTTATCCAGTTAAAGAGCTTAGACGCTTTTGCCAAAGCCGCTGATGGCAAAGCTACTAAAATTATCATTCCTTCTGAAATACAAGGAATGGCAGGATTGGTAAAATCCATCGCAGAAGTAGGAAAATCTGAATAATCTAATCATTAACAACTAACATAAAAAAGAGGATATCGCAAAATCACCTTAATAGATAATTGAGCGATATCCTCTTCTTTTGTTCACCATTCAACCTGCTTTCATATCAAAGGGGGCGCTCCGGCAAGGAAGTATTCCAACGAA
>OFGK01001742.1_pt1 | contig 10345 bp, 10 predicted proteins | sample 1521771 | NCBI WGS metagenome assembly OFGK01 (sample SAMEA3504088, study PRJEB24116) | mouse gut metagenome | biome: mouse gut; feature: mouse-associated habitat; material: faeces | place: Denmark | collected 2011 | reverse complement strand
AAGGCAGGGTGTAGTTATGTCGAGGTAGACGCCGCCGGGGCGTCCGCTTACAGCAGCGCGGAAGGCGCGCACCACAGCTGTCGGGATATCCTCGACATTATTGACGCGGTAAACAGCCTTCACAAGCGGTCTGGCAATCGCCAACTGGTCGAGGCCCTCGTACGTCCCCTGGTCGAGGTCGATGGGTTCACGCACGCTCGAGCCGGATATCTGAATCATCGGATAGCAGTTGACGGTGGCATTGGCATTTGCTGTCAGCCCGTTAAGAAATCCAAGCGAGGAGACTGTAAGCAACACTCCGGGCTTGCCGGTGAGGAAACCGTGGGTCTGCGCCGCCATGCCGGCATTCTGCTCATGACGGAAACTCACGAATCGGATGCCCTGCTCCTGTGCGATATATGCAACTTCTGTGACCGGTATGCCCACAAGGCCATACATCGTGTCGACCCCTACCATGCGCAGAGCGCGGGCAAGAACATACATGCCGGTCACCTGGTCGGGATATTGAGGGGCAGGCCGGGGTGCGCCACACGCGCACCCTCCTGCCTTGTTATCTTTGTTTTCCATAGTTCAATTCCTTTAATAATTACATTTTTCCGTCGGGAAGCGGGGCTGTGGTACCGTTCTTTGCGAACGTGGCTATCTGCTCGTCGGTGTAACCGAGTCCGCTGAGCACTTCAGCCGTGTTTCCTCCCAGTTCGGGGCACGGACCGTAGACAGGCTGATAATTGCTGAGGGTGAAGGGAACTCCCACGGTCACAAACTCGCCGACCTTGCCTCCCTGGTTGATCTTCACGAGGGTATTGCCGTCGTAGAGGCTTTCGTCCTCCATGATCTCCTTGGTGTTGAGCACCGGAGCCACGGGGACAACCGCCTTCGAAAGCATCTCGGTCACTTGTCCTTGCTGACGGTCCATTCCTCGACACGGGCTATAAGCTGCTGTTTGTGGCGGTCACGCGCGTCGGCGGTGTTGAAGTCGGGGTTGGTGAGCCAGTCCTCGAAGCCGAATGCCTTGCAGGCGAGTTCAAAGTCCTTCTTTCCGCGCTGGAAGATTATGTAGACGTATGCATTTGGGTCGCTCTCCCAGCCTTTGCATTTGTAGGTCCATCCGAGCACGCCGGAACCCTCCTGATTGCCGGAACGGGGAACGAAGTCGGGGAATTTCTGGTCCGGATACTGCGGGAACTGTGTCAGGTATCCAAGTTTGTCGAGGGTCAGCTGGTCGCGAGTCTTGATGCGGCAGAGGTTGAGGCATGCATTATGCATGGATTGATACACAAATGAGCCTTCGCCGGTCTTTTCTCGTTGCATCAACGCTGCGAGCAGGCCGATAAGCATGTGCATACCTGTGTTTGAATCGCCAAGAGCCGCACCACTCTGGGTCGGTACGTTATATTCGCCTTCATACCAGCCTGTGGTAGAAGCCGCACCGGCTGTCACCTGGGCAATAGGCTCATAGGCTTTCAGGTCTTTATATTTCGATGTGGGAGGGAACCCCTTGATTGTGCCGTAAATACAACGGGGATTAAGTTTATGCACAACATCCCATCCGAACCCGAGCTTATCCATAGCCCCGGGATGGAGGTTTTCAATGAATATATCGGCATTCTGAATCAGTTTCGTAAGGATATCCTTACCATCAGGAGTAGCGGCATCAAGGGTCAACGATTTTTTGTCGCTGTTAAGCTGAAGGAAATAATAACTCGGATATTCAGGGTTGAATTGAAGTTCACCTCGTGTGGCATCACCCGAACCTGGACGTTCTATTTTAATCACTTCGGCGCCAAGCCAGGCTAGCATCTGCGTACATGAGGGGCCGGACTGGACATTGGTGAAGTCAACGACCTTGATACCTTGTAAAGGAGCGGTGTTCATAGGATTTGGTTATAGTTTTGTTGTCAAATTTTGAATATTGCAATAAAAGCATGGAAATATTCCCAAACGGCCTTAGAGCCGTTTTTCATTTTCATTCAATATAACAACAATTCCAAATCCCGATAAGTTAGCCGGTAGTTGAAAAAGATTTTATTTCAATGCATTTCTGAATGCCGATGCTGCAGTCTGCCATGCGGCCGGAACGCTGTCGACAGGATATACCACAAAGTTTCTATTTCCTCCCGACGGAGGCACCGTGAATACCAAATGATAACGGGCATCGCTGACCGTTGCCACCCCGCAACTGTCGCGTTTGAGCGTTACTTCAGCCAAGGCCCCGCCACGTGTATCGCGGGTTTTCATGTTTGAAATAAAATTCCCAAGCGAATAAACCACCAACGCATTCCTCCCCGTCGCAGGGTTCTTACGCATTTCAAACGGCTGCACCACATGCGGGTGCCCACCTATCACCATATCTACCCCGAGCGACAGCAGGTAATCGGCCAGTTCTTTCTGAGCCTTTACCGGCAAAAGGGTGTACTCCTCACCCCAGTGCATGGCGGCAACAATGATTTCAGCCCCGGCCTTCCTGGTGGCTTCGACGTCGGAGTAGATAACCTTGCGGTCGATATAGTCAACAACGGCATCCCCTTTGATTGTGATTCCGTTAGTCCCGTAAGTGTAATTCAGAAAGCCTATCCTGAATCCATTTACATCCTTCACCATCGGCAATGCCGCAGTGCGTGCAGCCGCATCGGCATAAGTACCCAGATGCGGTATGCCGAGACTGTCGAGCACATGCACTGTAAACTTCAAACCTTTGTCGCGACGGTCAAGAGTATGATTGTTGGCCGTAAGGAATAAATCGAACCCGGCATCATGCAGGGCTTCCGCATACGACACCGGGGCGTTAAAACATGGATAACCCGTGAAACCTGAACGGCCAAGGGGAGTTTCAAGGTTCACCACCGCATAATCGGCATTGCCAATCAAGGGTGCGATTTCACTGAAACACGAGGTGTAATCATAATTGCCACCGGCAGTGCGGGCAGCATCAATCTGAGCCTGGTGCATCATTGCGTCACCGGCAAACAACAACGTGGCATCCGTGTCGGCCATCATGGCCGACGTCAGCTTCATCATTATTGCCAAAATCGCCTCCGACACGGGCTGATTTATCTATAATCTACCTGACAACGTTATTTATGGCCTATGCATAAATTTCATGCTTGGCGGCAGCCAGGGTGTTGAGCATCAACGACACTATAGTCATCGGCCCTACCCCGCCGGGAACAGGGGTGATATATGCACACTTCGGAGCAACCTCGTCGAATTTCACATCACCGCACAGGCGGAAACCACTTTTGCGTGTTTCATCAGGTACACGGGTCGTACCGACGTCAATCACAGTAGCACCGTCCTTAACCATATCGGCCGTTACCGATTCAGGACGCCCCATAGCCGCAATAACTATATCCGCCTCACGGCACACCTCTTTTATATTACGTGTATCACGGTGGCAAACCGTCACAGTGGCATTACCCGGATTGGCTTTCTGCATCATCAAAGCAGCAACCGGCTTACCTACGATATTGCTACGTCCAAGCACCACGCAGTTGGCCCCGGAGGTATTTATCCCGTAACGTTCAAGCAAAGTCATGATGCCGGCCGGTGTGGCGCTGCGGAAACATGGAAGCCCTATCGACTGACGCCCTACGTTGATAGGATGGAACCCGTCGACATCCTTACGATAATCGATTGCCTCGATCAGTCGTTGTTCCGAAATATGGCGCGGAAGCGGAAGCTGCACTATAAACCCGTCAATTTCAGGATTTTCGTTCAGTCTGGCTATTTCAGCCAATAAAGTCTCTTCCGTAACATCATCCTCGAATCGGATAAGGCTTGAAGTAAAGCCGCATTCGGCACATGCCTTAACTTTGTTGGCAACGTAGGTTTCGCTTCCTCCGTCGTGACCGACAAGGATTGCGGCCAGATGCGGCCTGCGCCCTCCGGCAGCCAATATCTTTTCAACTTCGGCGGCGATTTCCTGTTTGATTTCGCCTGCCACCTTTTTTCCGTCGATGAGTTGCATGATGTCGTGGGTATTGTTAAAGGATATAGTTTACGATTAGCGACGACGCATGTTGCGCATCATCTGCATCGGGTTTTTCATTGAAGTGGCAGCCTTCATAACCTTGCGGGTCTGCTCGAACTGCGTCAGAAGCCGGTTAACCTCCTGCAACGTGGTACCTGAACCGGCAGCGATACGCTTGCGGCGCGAACCGTTGATAATCGAAGGATTGACACGTTCTTTCTCGGTCATGGAGCTGATTATGGCTTCGATTCCCTTAAAGGCGTTATCGTCGATTTCCACATCCTTCAAGGCCTTCCCTACGCCAGGAATCATAGCAGCCAAATCTTTGAGGTTACCCATTTTCTTTATTTGCTGGATCTGCCCCAGGAAGTCGTTGAAATTGAATTCGTTTTTGGCAATCTTCCGCTGGAGTTCACGGGCTTTCTTTTCATCGAACTGCTGCTGCGCCTTTTCAACGAGCGAAACAATGTCACCCATGCCGAGGATACGGTCGGCCATTCGCGAGGGATGGAACAGGTCGATTGCATCGAGTTTCTCACCCGTACCGACGAATTTGATAGGCTTGGTTACCACAGTACGGATTGACAATGCGGCACCGCCACGTGTATCGCCGTCGAGCTTGGTGAGCACCACTCCGTCGAAATCCAGGCGGTCATTGAATTCTTTTGCCGTGTTGACAGCATCCTGACCCGTCATTGAATCCACAACAAAGAGGGTTTCCTGCGGCTTGACAGCTTTCTTGATGGCCTCGATTTCATCCATCATCTGCTCGTCGACAGCCAAACGCCCGGCGGTGTCGACTATCACCAGGTCGAGGTGGTTGCGTTTGGCATGCTCTATCGCGTTGCGCGCGATCTCGACCGGGTTCTTGCTACCCTCCTCGGTGTAAACAGGCACGTTAATCTGTTCGGCCAGCACCTTAAGCTGCTCGATAGCGGCAGGACGGTAAACGTCGCATGCCACCAGCAACGGGCGTTTCCCTTTTTCGCTCTTGAACTTTTTTGCAAGCTTGCCTGAGAAGGTGGTTTTTCCGGAACCTTGCAGACCTGACATAAGGATTACCGTAGGATTTCCCGAAAGGTTTACCTGCGCGGTGTCGCCACCCATGAGCTGGGCAAGTTCGTCGTGTACGATTTTCACCATCAGCTCCTGCGGCTTGATGGCGTTAATCACGTTCTGCCCCAACGCCTTGGCCTTGACCGTATCGGTAAACGATTTGGCAACCTTGTAGTTCACGTCGGCATCTAGCAGAGCCCGACGCACATCCTTAAGGGTTTCAGCCACATTTATCTCGGTAATCTTGCCTTGGCCTTTGAGTATTTTAAAACTCCGCTCAAGTTTCTCGCTTAGATTCTCAAACATGCTTTATGATGGGTAGTATGGGATTTTATTAGTTAGTTTAGTTTCAAAAAACAGGCGCAGACATGCACGTCAGTCGTGTAATGTGCACCGCTTAGAGCCTGTTGGTGGCCGTGTCAGGGAAAATCACGTTCGGCTTGAAGCCACGTGCCTCCTCATATGGCATCGTGCCATAAGCCATTATTATTATTATGTCACCGGGAAGAACCTTGCGTGCCGCCGCCCCGTTAAGGCATATAACCCCCGAACCGCGTTCGCCGGGAATGGCATATGTTTCCAAACGTTCGCCGTTGTTGTTATTGACGATATAAACATGCTCACCAGGGAGTATATTGGCCGCATCCATTAGATTTTCATCGATGGTTATACTTCCGATATAATCGAGACGCGCCTCAGTGACGGTTACCCGGTGTATTTTTGACTTTAAAATTTCAACCTGCATCTTGCCGGTGTTTCTTCTTGCTTCTGAACGGAGTCGTCATGGCGGCCCCGTTGACTGCTGATTAATATTTTATGTTGTCGATAAGCCTTACCTTGCCGCAATAAGCGGTTACACACCCCACAGGGCGGCCGTTGACCGCATCATCCCAGTTTCCGAGAGGCTGCATAGTCAGAGGGTCGACAATCTCATAGTACTCCACTTCCATATGCGGGAAGGAATTTATGGCATCGACAACGAACTTTTTGGTTTCAGCCAGGGTATGTGTCTTTGCCCACTCCACACTCTCGGCAAGGGTGCGGTGGATAACGGGGGCGACACGGCGCTGCTCATCGGTCAGACGTGTGTTGCGGCTGCTCATTGCCAGGCCGTCGGCTTCGCGGCATATCGGGCAGTCAACAATTTCGAGTCCGAACCCTTCAAGCTCCACCATTTTCCGTATCACGGCAATCTGCTGGAAATCTTTCTCACCGAAATATGCACGGTCAGGTTCCACGATGGCAAACAGCTTGCTTACAATCTGCGCCACACCGTTGAAATGCCCCGGACGCATAGCCCCTTCCATTACCGCCGCCACTTCACCCAGGTCAAACTGACGGGTGTCGGGTTCGGGATACACCTCTTCCACCGAAGGGATAAAGGCCACATCGGCACCGGCGGCTTCGAGTTTGGCACAATCGGCCTCCTCCGTACGCGGATAGGTTGCGAGGTCTTCGGCATTATTGAATTGGGTGGGATTCACAAACACGCTTACAACCACCACGTCGTTTTCACTCCGTGCGCGGTCTACAAGGGATATATGACCCGCATGCAACGCCCCCATGGTCGGCACGAGCCCGACGGTTTTCCCCTCGGCCCTGGCTTCGGCCACACGCGTGCGGAGCCGGTCTACAGTTCTTATTATTTCCATTATATATAAGAGTAAATAAACCCTGTTTTTCGGCTGCAAAGGTATAAAATTATTGTTGAACAATCACTAACTTTGCAGGAAAATCGGTTTGTCACAAAGCCGCCGGCAAAAGGCTTATGCACCCGTGCAGCCGCTGCCACATAGACCCAAACCTAATGACACAGGAATTTGAATCAAGGCTTCTCGAAGGAGCCGTCAGCGAAATATCACGCCTCCCCGGCATCGGGCGCAAAACAGCCCTGAGGTTAGCCCTGCACCTGTTGCGCGAGGATGTGGCCACCTCCGTAGCCCTCGGCGAGGCCATCATAAACATGCGTAAAGGGATAAGCTACTGCCGTGTTTGCCATAACATTTCCGAAACCGACATATGCCCCGTATGCGCCGACCCGCGGCGCGACAGTTCGACCGTCTGCGTGGTCGAAAACGTAAAAGATGTGCTGATTTTTGAAAACACAGGCTCATATCGCGGATTATACCATGTGCTCGGAGGGGTGATATCACCCATCGACGGCATAGGGCCGGACAAACTTAAGATAGATGCGCTTGTTACCCGCGTTGCAAACGGCGACATAAAGGAGGTGATTCTCGCACTCGGGGCGACCATGGAGGGGGATACCACCGACTATTATATCTACAAACGCCTTGAACCATACAACATCAAGGTAACGCAGCTGGCACGCGGGGTTTCGGTAGGCAACGAAATCGAATACACCGACGAAATCACACTGGGGCGGTCGCTGCTCAACCGCACGCTATTCTCCGACACAATAATGCAATAGCGATGCTTACAGATAACCAGATACGGTTGCGGGCCCTTGAGCCATCCGATGTCGACCGACTCTACATATGGGAAAACTGCCCGGAAATGAGACGTCACGGGGTAAATGCCGCGCCATATTCCCGCCATCAGCTATGGGAATATGCCAACAATTATGACGCAGACCCTTTGCGAAGCGGCCAACTACGCCTGATTATCGAGGTCACAACATCCGACCGTAATGCCGGCTGCAACTGCCCCGGCAAACAGACGGCAACTGCTGTTGGATGCATAGACCTTTACGACATCGACCCGCGCAACAGACATGCATACATAGGGATTATGACGTCACCGGAACACAGGGGCATGGGTTATGCGTCTGTGGCCTTGGAGCTGATAAAGACCTTCGCCCGTGACTCGCTCGGACTGCATACCTTAGCAGCAATTGCCGCATCCGACAACACCCCTTCGGTGCGGCTATTCACACGGTGCGGTTTCCGAAAATCAGGCATCCTCACGGGATGGCTCCGCATCGAGGGCGACACATATGCCGACGCAGTGTTATTCCACTCTACCCTTCAATAACAGGAGTAACTGTTATTGAATCAAGAGGTCAGCCCAGCGGCACGGTGACAATGAAACGCGCACCCTCCGTGTAGGTGGTATCAAGGGTTACCGAACCTGCAAGCAACTCTGCAAGATGCCTTGCTATGGGCAATCCGATACCTATACCCTGCGAAGAGCGGTCGAGTTTCACGAATCGTTCGAACACACGTTCGGCATCTCCCAGCGATACCCCTATCCCGGTATCAGTCACTGATATATAGGCTTTTCCCGCCTCCTCGTCAGCATGGAACCCAACCTCGATGCTACCATGTTTGGTAAATTTTGCCGAGTTGGACAGCAATTGTACCAAAATCTGCATCAACCGTCGCGAATCGGTATATACGGTAACATCGCAAAGATTCGGCATCACATGCATATCGACCTCAGGACGCACCCGGTGCTTGACGCTTTCAATCGCCATGTTGCATAACTGCGACAATGACTCCTTCTTCATGCACACCGACACCGAATCGCTGTCGATTTCCGAAAGGTTCAACACGTCGTTCACAATGGAGGTAAGCAGCTCGGCATTATGCGACACAAGATTGGCAAAATGTTTAAGATATGGCTTGAACCCTGCCTCGGAACAATCTATTATCAGATTTGTGTATTCGTTTATAGTGTGAAGCGGCACTGCCACCTCCCCGCTCATGTTCTTGATGAAATCAGATTTTATGCGGTTGGCAAGCTGCGCCTCATCGCGGGCTTTCACAAGGTCGGCCTGCGCCTGACGCAAATTGGCACTTTCGGCAACCAGTGCGGCATTGGAATGGACAAGGTTTTTGGCCAGCCTTCGCGAATGCCGGAACAAAACGAACACAACCGCCAAAAGAACCAACAGCACCACTGCCGCAGTCAACGCTATCAGCATTACATTACGCTGCATAACACCTGATTCACGTGCATGTTCTGCCTTCAGCTGGTTTATGTCGTAAACAATCTGAAGCTCTTTGTATTTTTCACGGGTGCGTTTCTCGATTGTCTCCTCTAGAATCTCGTTATACTCCCTGGACGCGGTCAGCAAGGCGTCAAGATCACCCTGCTTCTCGGCGCTTTTAACCATCATACGGAGCAGAACCCTGTGCACACTGGCATTATAGGGTGCATCTATATATTTTTTCAGAAGTTCCAATGCCCTGCCGTAATCTTTTTTATACATGCTGTAATAGATTTGCGGCCTCATGGAAATACGGTTGGTTGCAGCGGCAACCGAATCACGGGCCACCATCTGCATAGCCTTCCTGTAATAGGTTTCAACCTCGCGAGGGGAAAGTTGCGGATAATTGGAAAGAATCCGTGTGTACACAATATAACGGTTACCGTCGTAACTACGGTAAGGTCGCGATATCCCCCAGGTGGATCCGTTCTCCAATCCGTCGATTGACTCCAGCAGCTTCAGGTCGGCATCAATCGACTTGGCGTTTTCGTCATTTTCACGGAAGGCCATGGCAGCCTGCACATAGTAGCAGTTCTTAATCGAATATGCCTCCGGACGCAGTTGTTTGACCATCTGCCCCAACTGGGTCATATATTTTGAAAGAAGTTCCCCTTGCGAACATTCGGCAACGTAAAGGCATATACCATGCAATGTCACAATGTTCTCGTAAATGTCATCATCTGCCCCCATGTTTACCTTTTTCAACAACAACCTCAGGTTGCGATCCTTCTCGTCAGTGGTCGAATAGCGCACATTATGAATATTCCTCAGCATGCGTATAAACGTCTCGGTCTCGACCCGGTCGTCGGAAGGGTCGAACATCGCGGCATTTGTCAAATCTTTCAAAAGCAGGGAATCGTTACGTATGTGCAGATTGGCAAGATTACGTATTATATCAAGCCCTATCTGGTCATTACCCGAGCAAGCGGCAGTGTGCAGAATCATCCGGCCGATAGAATCACGCTTGTCTTTGGGGCGGAGGTCGAAAATATCCGTGAGCAAATCAAGGCTGTCGATTGCCGTGGTAGCCAATTCCAACTTATCCGACAAGCTGTCGGCAATCTCATCATTGCCGGTGGTACGGGCCGACATACTAATGCACGCACAAGCGAACAGCACCGATAAAAAAGCATATATCCTTACCATTGCATTCCTGATAACTGAACCGGCCTGTGCCGGCCATAACCCTTTCCAAAGCCCATGCACACAAACCGTCTGATTAATACATGCAAAAATAGGGAAAATCCCACGATATTACAAATTTAATTCATACCCGTTTCAAAAATCCCTGAAATTGTAACCGGCATCAGGCAATAAGTAAGTCGTGGAAATTATTTTATATTGTCTGAGAGCATACTTTCAGTCGA
>OFGK01001732.1_pt1 | contig 10412 bp, 8 predicted proteins | sample 1521771 | NCBI WGS metagenome assembly OFGK01 (sample SAMEA3504088, study PRJEB24116) | mouse gut metagenome | biome: mouse gut; feature: mouse-associated habitat; material: faeces | place: Denmark | collected 2011 | reverse complement strand
AGGAAATGATCGACTTCACAAAAAAACGCGATCATGCAACTGAAGACGAATTCTGGATCTGCGAACACCCGCCGGTCTTCACTCTCGGAACTAGTCTCAAAAACAACATATTACCTATCAGAGGCATCCCGTGTATTAACACGGATCGCGGAGGAAAAATTACTTACCACGGGCCCGGACAGTTGGTCGGTTATCCGCTGATAGATCTTAAGAAAAATAGTCTTTATCCGAAAGAACTCCTCGACCTTATCAACCAAACGGGTCTCTCAGTCATGAGAGAATTTGATGTTGAGGGACTTCTAGTCCCTCAAGCTCCGGGAATATACGTTTCTAAACCCGGAGGAGCTGATCAATTTTTAAATCTAGCTAAGATTTGTTCGATCGGTCTTAAAATCTCCAACCATAGCTCCTATCATGGTTTTGCGCTCAACGTCAGTGCGAATCTTGAACCCTTTTCTTACATCAATCCATGCGGGTACGAAGGATTAAGGATCGTAAACTTAAATGAATTTGCGCAAAACGCCACTTTAGAATCAACAAAAATAGTTTTAATAGAAAAGATTAAGGAACAGTTTCGTGAAAAGTGTAGTTAAAAAAGAAATCCGTCCTCACTCCTTTGCGGCTTGGATGGCCTTCATGCGGCCGAAAACTTTTTGGATCGCTGCCGCGCCCGTTTGTGTCGGTACAGCTTTTGCCGGAGCATTAGCCGGAACATGGAACCTATGGATTTTCCTTTTCACGCTGCTTGGCGCTGTTTCTATTCAGGCCATGTCCAACATGGTTAACGACTATGCATACAACCTTAAAAAGGCAGAAAACGGTACGCGAGTAGGTTTGCCGAGAGCAACGACGGAAGGATGGATTTCCATGTCGGCAGCTAAGAAGATGGTCGGTATTTCTATTGTTGTCTGCTCCCTTTTCGGAATTTTATTAATCGTAATCGGTGGTCTTCCGATTGCGTGCATTGCTGTACTTTCTCTAATCTGCGGATTCTGTTACATGGGGGGACCAAAACCCATCGCTTATACGCCCTTCGGGGAGTTTTTGGTTTTAATTTTTTATGGTCTTTTTGCCGTGAGCGGAACCTATTGGCTCCAAACCCATAGTTTTAACTGGCTAACATTAGTTCCGGGCCTGAGCCTGGGATTAATCGGGGCTGCTGTCTTATTTGTTAATAATTACCGAGACTTGGACCATGACAGATCTGTCGGCCGCTTCACATTAGTAGCGGCATGCGGCAAAAAGCTCGCCAATACCCTTTATATGCTGATGATTTTCCTGCCTTTTGTTTTTATTGGCTGGATGGTTCCGCTAAATCAGCATTATTGGCCGTTCCTTTTTGTTCTTATGGCTCTTCCCAGAGCTAGTTTTCTGCCTCATCTTTTAAAAAACAGTCCTCAGGAGAAAATCACGATGGTCATGTTCAAGACGATCCAGCTTGAGCTGTTCTTCGGCTTCTTATTGACACTGTCAGGCATAGCCGTGGCTTTCCTTTCCTGGCCCTCAACCCAACTCGCTGCTAATTTATTTGTATCTCCCTTCTAGAGTATGAATCATACGGATTTCAACAAAAACCGAGAAGTTTTAAAGATTAAAAACTACAAGGAGTTCGTTGCTCAGGAGAAACTTAGAAAACCTGAATGGCTGAAAATTAGAATTTCACCAAATCGGCAAACCATAAAGGAAGTGAAGAACCTGCTCGCTTCGAACATTTTGTCGACTGTTTGCGAGCAAGCCTGCTGCCCGAACCTCGGAGAATGCTTTAACAATAAACGGGCCACCTTCCTGATTATGGGGAACATTTGCACCCGTCGCTGCCCTTTCTGCGATATTGCACACGGCTATCCTGCCCCTCTCGATCCGGACGAACCCAAACGGCTGGCTGAAACGGCGAAAGCTCTAAAACTCAAATATGTAGTTATCACCAGCGTCGACAGAGATGACCTGAAAGACGGAGGGGCTTCGCATTTTGCTGAGTGTGTTCGCGAATTAAGAAAACAAGAAGGCGTAAAAGTTGAAATCCTCGTTCCTGATTTTCGCGGAAGAGTCGAGCGAGCAATTGATGAACTTCTTTCCGTGCCTCCCGACGTCTTTAATCACAACATTGAGACGGTTCCCAGACTCTACAAAGAGGCGCGCCCTGGCGGCAACTATCCTCATTCTCTGAATTTATTAAAAACATGGAGTGAGCGCTCACCTTCAATTCCTACAAAAAGCGGCATTATGGTGGGGCTCGGAGAAACGGACGAAGAAGTATTAGAAGTAATGGAAGATCTCCGAGAACACGGCGTTTCAATGCTCACTATCGGCCAGTATTTAGCCCCAAGTAAGTACCATATACCGGTAAAGCGCTACGTTTCCCCGGAGACTTTTTCTAGATTCGCTGAGAAAGCAAAGGAAATGGGCTTTCTCAGCTGTTTCAGCGGACCTCTGATTAGATCGAGCTACAGCGCCTCAGAACAGGCTCAGGAAGCTTCTAGCTTTTTATCGAAAAAGACAGAACGTCCTCAAAGTTAGGAATATTCCAAATCGCCTCTGAGAGAGCGTCCTTTTGTGCCTCCTGCTCGGAGTAATTACCTTTCTTGATGGCTCTCCCCGTTTGAACAAACTCTTCAGGGAGCACGCCCTGTTTGAGAGCGCAGCAAAGCGTCTTAGAGCCCACTGTAACTTCAAAATACATGTGTCCATAGACACCCTCAGGGGTTCCCTCAGGAGCGTTCTCAAGGACTTCGTAAGCCTTCCTCGTTACTGCTCTCGTCGTCATCTCTACAGCATCTCTCAGGCCCGGGCCCGGAAACGCCGTTTTGAAAGAACTTTCTCTTCTTTCAGGAATACGGCCTTCTGTCAGCTTATTTAAAGCAAAGCGGAGCAATCTGTAGCCTAGAGAAAGCCCTCCGATGCTGTCTCGTCCGTGGTAAAGAACGCAAGCCTCAAAAGGAATATCCAAACGAACTCCGTCGTCGTAAACAGATATAACTTCAGTCATTATTTCAACGCGGTAGGAAGCACAATTTCTTTGATGTTGACGTCCTTTGCCATCATGCCGTTCTCTCTGAGGAATTTCTGGTCGGCGGCCAATTCATCTAAGTCCTTCTGGGTCAAAGGGTCGTAGAAATGGCTTCCGTCAGCCAAGTTCTCGGCTGTCTTGACGGAGATTCCGTGCTCCTTGGCGCCGATTTCGAGAGCCTCTTGTTTGTGATCTTTAATCCACTGGTGGGCTTCCCTGTTGACTTTAACCAATCTTTCAACGAGCTGGGGATGTTCCTTGGCAAATTTTCCGCTTACTGTGAAAACAAGGTTCGGCTGAATCAGTCCCTGTGCTGTTGTGATCGTCTTTGCTCCGCCTTCATTAGCCTTATAAATACCGCTGGCAGCCAGCAAGGCAGCATCTGCTTTTCCTGCCATCATGGCTGTCATTCCTTTAGGAATATCCATGCTAATAAAGTTCACGTCTTTAGGATTAAGACCCTTGCTGGTAAGAGCCGCAACGAGTGTTTGATGAAGCACCGTACCTTTTGGTCCCACTACCGTTTTGCCCTTCAAATCTTCAATTTTCATTTGAGGACCCGGTTTACCGACAATGGCAAATAAGTTAGTCGGATGAGCTACACCGGTTGCGATACGAATCGGATTACCGGCAGCGTTTGCCATAAGAATCGAAGCTGTGTTCATAGCAGCACTGGCATCGAGGGAGCCGGCTGCCATGGCCTGGGTCTGTTTAGCCCCGGAAGTGATATCGTGCCATTTAACCTTGATACCGTCCTTGGCAAATTCCTTCTCCATCATCTGATTATGCTTCATCACGATGTTCTGGAGATTGAACGGTGCTTTTACGTAAGCAATGTTAATTTCCTGCACGTCAGCTGCACTGACACATGCGCCAAGACTAAGTCCGAATAAACAAGCTAATAATGTTTTCTTCATTTCAATTATCTAAGTTAAGTGAGAAAAAAATTAAATAATGTTTGCTGGAAGGGAAGGAGGTTTTGGTCTCCAAAACGACGCGGTTTCGGCAAATCAATCTTCACCTCTTGTTTGACCTTTCCTTCATCTAAAAATACAGTCTTATCGCTTAATAAAACCGCCTCATTTACATCATGAGTTATCAGAACCATGGTCATACCGAGCTCAGCCTGAATCTTGGAGAAATCCATTTGGAGGCGGCTGCGAGTCATAAAATCCAGCGCACTAAACGGTTCATCTAACAGCAGCAGGTCCGGTTTAGCGATGATTCCTCGTGCCAGCCCAACCCTTTGGGCCATTCCTCCGGAGAGTTCCGAAGGATAGAGCGCTTCTACTTCCGGTAAGCGCACAAGCTCAAGAACTTCTCTGATCCTTTGTTTTCGTTCCTGTTCAGGCAGATAGCGAATAGCTAGTGAAAGGTTTTCTTCCACCGTTTTCCAAGGCAAAAGACGAGGATCCTGAAAAACCAAAGAAAGCTTGGGACTGCTGACAGACTGCCCTGATTCGTCAAAGAATGATATTTCCCCGGCATCGCGTTCTTCCAACCCGGAGATCACTTTTAAAAGCGTCGTTTTACCGCAGCCGCTTTTTCCCAAAACAGCTGTCAATTTTCCAGGCTCAAGATTCAATGAAAAATCCTTGAGCGGAGTGACCAATCTTCCTCTGGACTGAAAGGACTTACGTATCCCTTTAAGCGTGACACCCGTTACCATTTGTTTTTCATCCACGGTGTTAGGCGTTTTCCAAACAGTTGAAATAATTGGTCTCCTAAAACCCCAAGAACTGCAATGCAAAGGATTCCGACAAAAACTTTATCAGTGCGAGACATTTCTCCTGCGTCTCCGATGAGATATCCAAGACCTGAACTAGCTGCAATCAACTCCGCGCCTACCAGAGCTCTCCAGGAATAACCAAAGCCTAATCTCAGGCCGGTAAAAATATTAGGAAGAGACGCCGGAAACTCAATATGTTTGAAACGTTCCATCCGATTGAGCCTGAGCATGAAAGCCAGCTCCTTATAAGACTTATCGATTTGCTTAAAACCGGAGAACACATTTAAATAAATAGGAAAGAAGCTCGCTAAAAACACAATGGCGAGTTTTGAGGCCTCCCCAATACCAAGCCAAAGAATCAATAAAGGAATAAGAGAAAGCGGCGGGATAAAGCGTAACGCCTCTAATAACAGCTTTGACCTTTTCTCAGATGCCGGCGAATAGTAAAAGAAATAAGCCAAAGGAATAGCGACAAACATTGCAAGAAGAAATCCTCCGAAGACTCTTCCCGCACTGGCTGCTATGTGCTTCCAGAGCTCACCGCTGAGAAGCTCAGTGAAACTGCTCCATACTTTTCCCGGCGACGGCAACAAAAACTCAGGGAACAATCCAAAGTGTGAGACGGCTCCCCATACCAGCAAAAAAATCGCCGGCACTTCAATAAGATTTAGAAAGTTTTTCACCTTCGAGAGCCCCCTAGAAAGGCTCATTATAACCAAATTTAATGAGAATAATTATTATTTACAATCTATAACTTAACCGGGGAAACGGATACTTCCTCAGTGCTGCCGTCCTCTGATGTTAATTTACCGTTTTCTTCGGTTGCTCCTTCCGTGACTTCTGCAGAGCCATTCTGCTGCACCCTTGTGTCAATTAGTCGTCTTTTTTCCAGTTCTTCAGGAGTAATGATCGTGAAAAGACGAACGACTTGGACAACGCCAGGAACTCTTGAAGCAATCTTTGAAATGATCTCGGATTCTGTTTGAGTAACAGTTCCGAGTAAATAACATATTCCTCTGTCGACAACTACTTTCACAGAAGTCAAGGTCACTTGTTTGTTATCCAGCAACGCTGCCCTAACCTTACTTGCTGTGATCGAATCGTTCATCCTAGTGGTCAGGGAAGAGTTCTGTTGTACTGCTAATTCGTTGTATACCTTATTGACTTCATTAACAGACTTAACGATCTCTGTCGCTTTCTGTTTACTCGCTTCAGAGTCGATTTCTCCGCTCAATAGAACGTTTCCCTCATAAGAAGTCGTAGTGATATGGCTTGAGGCAAAATTTGTCTGACTCAAGTGCATGGCAGCCTTGGCCTCAATAACGCCGTCGTTTGCCACAGCGCCGGCACTTCTTCTATCCGCAGCAACTGACACTCCTGTAACAGCAGCAGAACCAATTAAGACCGGCGCACACGCAGTCGTCATCGATAGAGAAGAAGTAACAAACAACAAAATAGCTATGCGAGAAGATTTCATTTTTCCGTTACTGTTTAGTTAGTAGGGCAGTTCGTCTGCGTCTGTTCCATTTTACTAATTTCTAATATGAAACACTGCTTACCTCGAGGTTAGTAAGTGAACCGCCACCTAATTTTATTGAAAAATTTTCTCAAAACACCTATTCAGACAAGTTATTAACATAGTTATGAATGAGTTAATTATTTGATTAATAAACATTATGTTTAAATCTAAACATAATTTTCGATAATTAACGAAGTATTTTTTTTCTTAGATTTGTTTTTTTTCCAAGAAAATCGTGAATTGAACAGATTTTGATTGACTCGATCTTTGTCTAACAAGTGACCAGAAGTTGATAGTTATTCACGTTATGAAGCACTCAATAAACAATATCCTTTTATTAATATATTAATGAATTGTGTATTAATAGAATTTCTAAAAAATGTTGATAACTATAAATTACATCATTAAATCAAATAGTTATATAAAAAACAAATCCGTTTAAAAGCTCTAAACAGCAGGTAAATTTATGTGAACAATTTGAAGCCTCAGTGCTCCTCTGCCTCTTTTTCCACGTGTTTTCCACAGAAACTACAAAGTTTCGTGTCCACTATGTTCACAAATAGCTTCTTTATTTCGGTTGCCGGCTGAAGAATCTTTTTAACGTTGTTAGCAGCGCATCAACCTAATACTTATATTAATTATTAATAGATATAGTATTAATAGTCTTTAAAATTAATGTGGAGAACTAATTTTTTCCACATATAAACAATAAGTTATGGTGTTAGTAAATAGTTTGAAAAGTTACGGACTTCTAACTAAGAACGGTTGACAACTGAGGGTCTCCATTTTTTATCCACAACAAAGATCTGAAGTTATTCACAACTTCTTCATGAAAGAAGTGCGGATTCGGTCGGACAAAAAGCTGAAATTGAAATCTTATTGTTCAGAGAAGAAGAGGACGTTGCCGGCAAAAGAGTAGGCTATTCAACTGGCTAGAACCGAAGCACAGAAGAAAAGATAGAAAAAATAGAAAGACAGTCTATTAAATTAAATAAAGGTTTCTCAATTATTTGTACTATATGCTAGTCGGTTTCTGTCTTTTTCGGCCTTCCTCTAGGTCTCTTAGGACCGACAAAGACAGGTTTCTTTTTAGGCCTCCCTTTAGGCTTAGGTTCCCCATCCAGGGTTGCAATAGGTTCGGATAATCCCAGCTCTTCTAGGATTTGCATTCCGTCTTTGAAGGGATGCACCCAATAGGGATCAGAAGATTGAACCGGCCCTTTAGCAGCAGTTTTTCTCCAAATGTGCTCAAGTTCATCGAGGAGTTCACCATAAGTGAACTTGTCCAATAACTTCTTCTCATCGGCCTTTTTCACCATCTTTGCAGTAATGACTGTTGCTAAGAAATTGACAAACTCCGAGCCCCAAACAGAGAAGTCACTCTGCACTCTGGAATCTACAAGCTGCTCATTAGATTTGTATTTTTTAAACATGAGTTCCAACAGCCATCGGTCCTGATAGCAAAGGTAGGCGCTCTTTGGAGATAGATCTTGGTCTGATTCAAAGACAATGAGACCGAACTTTTCTTTCTTTCCCAGATAATTTTCATTATTAAAGTCGTTATGTCTGAGCCTGTGATTCAAGTAGTCTTTCTGCTCGGAGCTCTCTAAACCGGTGTCTTTAAATGAGTAAAAGAATCTTCCGGAAACGCTTTTGCGTTTGGCATAAAGAACTTGTTGTTTCGTGCCGGCCAAAACTCCGTCAAATTTGAGAAGTTCCAGCTTTTCGATATTTACATCATTGCGTCGGACCGGAGTTAGGAAGTGGAGTCCCGGATGCTGCTTAAGTTCATCGGCCAACTTTGAAGACGGAAAGCCCTTGTCAGCAACAATGATTCCCTTTTCGATTTTATTTTCGCGAATGAATTCCCGATAAGCGCTTGCATCGATGCAATGGCCGGGAAAGACTTGAGCGCAGAGCGGCTCCATCCTTTCAATATCGTAGGCATAGATCACGCTGATATCGCGGCATCCTTTCAGACGGGACTTATAGGAGAAGCCGGAAAGATCGTTGACAATACTGCTGTCCTGTTTGAGAGTCCCGTCAATCGCGATGTGCTCAAAGCCGCTTACGTTACTGAGGCGTCGTGCAAAGAAATGTCTCCTTTTCTCGGCGTCTTTCCCAAGATTGTTGAGCAGTTTTGAGACCGTATTACCGGACAGCTGCATTCCGGGAATGAACATCGATATCCAGCTGCGTTCGTAAAGAGAATTTAGTCGGCTGTTGGGAACCCTGGGTTTAAGAACTCTCAAAAGAGCGATTGTCAGTAAGGTAAGAGCAGTTTTGATTTCGAAGCTCTCGAAGAGTTCCTGCTTAAGGGTTTGGCAGACAGAATAAGCAAAGGCAGCGCTGCCAAAGGAAAGACTGTCGGGCTTATCAGTTCTCAATTCCAGCCCCTTAGGAATGAACTTCCCTTCGTAGATATAGCCAATAACCTTCCCGTAAACGGGCTGCGGATTATGGCCTTTGATGTACTTACACCCAATCCGTTCCCGAACAAAGAATCGCTTCGGTCCGTCTCTGCCGGCGTCATAGACAGTAGTGTTAACCGGACGCGGAACCTTTTTGACTTCTTCAGGAACAGCCATTTTTTTGCTTTTAAATCATTTTAATATAGTCTTATATTATACTAAAATTAAACTATATAATCAAGCAATTAATCAAAAATAATGGCAATTTTTCGTTAGAAAAATTGCCATAACTATTGGATTTTTAGGATTTTCTGAAAGCAGGATCAGTCTTTGAAATTTATTCTATAGTTCGTCGAATTGTGATTCTTTTAATTAAAGTTTAAATTCAATAGCTCGATTAGCTATAACAGTTAAAGTCAACTTTAATTATTCAAATTAAAAAGAAAAGGCCGGCGATCGCCGACCTTTTTTAGATGGTTAACGGTAATTAGGTATCGATGTTTCCTGCCAGCAAGGCGTTATCCTCAATAAACCTTCTTCTCGGTTCAACCTCATCTCCCATTAATTTTGTAAAGACTTGATCGGCTGCGATAGCGTCTTCAATTCTCACCTTGAGAAGGCTGCGTTTAGTGGGATCCATGGTGGTTTCTTCCAGCTCTTCAGCCTTCATCTCACCAAGCCCTTTGTAACGCTGCATCTTTTTAACACCTGCCTTGCCGATCTTCAGAATGAAGGCAATGGCCTCACTGAAGTTCGAGATTGGCTGAATAGTTTCTTTGTTGTTCGTTGTTCGTACCAAGCAGGCCCCTTCGTGCAAAAGATGCTTAAAGGTGACCGATGCGGCCGTCAAAGTCAGATAATCCGGAGTTTCAATGAAAGCCGGTGTAATCCTGCTTTCAATGATGTTTCCGAAATGAGTGCGTTTGACAATAATCGTCGGTACGTTTTCTTCCAGCGCATATCCGAGGGAAATGGCCGGATCCGTTATTTTTGAAACTAAGTTCTCGATAGAATCGGCAGCTGCCTTATCCGACGATAAGTCAATCGTTGCGCCGGAGGCAATAGCAGTGAGAACACTGGAATCAACAAAACGAGAAAACTTGGAAATAATATTCTGGGCGTCGCTATAGGCTAAGAAATATTCCTTCAGTTTCTCGCCGGAAATCCCTTGTTTGTTTTCGAAAGCTTCTTTGGAAACATAAAGGTTCGTTCCCGTAATACCTTGGTCTACGAGGAACGTATACAGTTCTTTATCGTCTTTGATGTATTTTGTTTTCTGACCGTATTCAACTTTGTAGAGCGGCGGCTGAGCAATAAATACATGCCCTCCTTCGATCAGTTTCGGCATTTGGCGGTAGAAAAGCGTCAGCAGCAAAGTGGAGATATGGGCGCCGTCCACGTCCGCATCTGCCATAATGACAATCTTGTCATAGCGCAGTTTCCGGATGTCGAAATCATTCCCATACCCCTCCGAGAACCCGCACCCAAAGGCATTGATCATGGTCTTGATCTCCGCGTTGGCCAGCACCTTGTCTATGCTGGCTTTCTCCACATTCAGAATCTTGCCCCGGATGGGGAGAATGGCCTGGAACATCCTGTCCCTGGCGGTTTTGGCGCTGCCCCCTGCAGAATCCCCCTCCACAATGAAAATCTCGCACTTGGAAGGGTCCCGGGACTCACAGTTGGCCAGTTTCCCGTTGGAGTCAAAGGAAAACTTCTGCTTTGTGAGCATATTGGTCTTGGCGC
>OFGK01001730.1_pt1 | contig 10422 bp, 9 predicted proteins | sample 1521771 | NCBI WGS metagenome assembly OFGK01 (sample SAMEA3504088, study PRJEB24116) | mouse gut metagenome | biome: mouse gut; feature: mouse-associated habitat; material: faeces | place: Denmark | collected 2011 | reverse complement strand
CCATTTCCTCGATTCTGGCCGGATGAATACGCCCGTCCACAATCAGCTTCTCGAGTGCGATCCTTGCCACTTCCCTGCGGATCGGGTCAAAACCGGAGAGAATAACCGCTTCGGGCGTATCGTCAATGATTAAGTCCACGCCCGTCATCGTCTCGAGAGTTCTGATATTACGTCCCTCTCTTCCGATGATCCTGCCCTTCATTTCATCATTGGGAAGCTGTACCACGGAAATCGTGGTCTCGGACACATGATCTGCCGCACATTTCTGAATGGCAGTAACGACGTACTCTTTCGCCTTCTTGTCCGCTTCCTCCTTCGCCCTGCTCTCCATCTCCTTAACCATGACAGCAGTTTCGTGTTTTACTTCATCCTCAACAATTTTCAACAGATAATCTTTTGCCTGTTCGGAGGTCAACCCAGAGATTCGTTCCAGTTCCTGTAATCTTTGCTCGCTCAGTTTAGAAATTTCTTCGCGCTGCTTGGACAGAGCTTCTTCCTTCTGCGCCAAACTTGCTTCCTTCTTCTCAATAGCGTCGGCCTTCTTGTCGATGTTCTCTTCCTTCTGCTGAACGCGCCGCTCATAGCGCTGCGCTTCGGCGCGACGTTCCTTGATTTCCTTGTCCAGTTCATTCTTCGTGCGAATGGACTCTTCCTTGACCTCAAGCAGCGACTCTCGCTTCTTCGTCTCAGCAGTTTTGAGAGCTTCGTCGATAATCTCTCTGGCTTTCTCGTCCGCGTTACCGAGCTTTGCTTCCACCATCTTTTTCTGATAGTTTATCGCAATCACCGCAGTAGCCGGAACAGCGATCACCAGTGTGACGCCTATTGCCAACAAAACTTGCCACCACATTACAGGAGCACCTCCTTATTTAGTTTTCATTGTACATTACCAAATCTATTGACGGCTGTCATCTGTTTCCAAATAATAACAGCCCGATAGTTAGCAAAACTACAACAAATTAATTCTATACTGAATTTTATGTTATGTCAAGCAAAAGAGCTCTGTTAATCGCCTCAGAATGAAAGCCTTTTCGGTATAGAAAAGCGTACATTCTCTGTTTCTCCTGTCTGTCGGAAGTTTGGGCGTCATATTTTTTCTTTTCCAGCAGGCTTCTTATCATAGCCGTCTCATCCTGCCTCGTCCCTTCCTCCTCCAGCTCCTCGAAAACGGCGCGGATCATATCTTTGCTGATCCCTTTTCGAAGCAGATCCTGCTCGATCCGCGTCCGGCTCTTTCTGTCCATATGATAGACGACAAAGTCCTTTGTATAGCGCAGATCATCCACATAGCGGTATCCTTTCACATAATCGACGGCGCTATCAATGACATCATCGGGATATAATCCAAGCGCAAGCTTCGTTCTGATCTGGGCCTCTGTCCGGTCCATGCGTTGCAACAGATGCATAGCTCTTTTTCTTGCCCTTTTTACCAAGACTTTCTCGCAAATCTCCTCAAAAAGTTCCTCCGAAAGCTCCTCGCCTTGCTGCAGGCCATATTGCCTCGCTTCTCCCTTATATAAAGCAAAACTACTCCTGTCCTCTAGGACAATGCGCATGCGTTTCTTATCCAGCTCAGCAATCTCCATAATCTGCATACTGTCGTCCCTCTCCTATGCCTGTTCTGCTGGCTCTGCCTGGCTCTGCGGTTTATCTACTGCCTTTGCTTCTTTCTCTTTTGACTTATCGGAGTCTGACGCTTCTTTCTTTTTTGTCTTATCGGACGAAGCTGCGTCTTTGCCCTTGGACGAATCGCCCTCCTTATCCTTTGACTGTTCTTCCTCTCCTTTCGCCAATACCTGGGTTCTTACCTTGTCATCCACTTCCTTGCAAACTTCTTCATTTTCACTCAAATATTTCTTGGCATTCTCTCTGCCCTGTCCGATCTTCGTGCCATTATAAGCAAACCACGCTCCCGACTTATTGATTATGTCCATTTTAACAGCGATATCCAAAAGATCTCCTTCTCTGGAAATCCCCTGCCCAAACATAATGTCAAATTCCGCCTCTTTAAACGGCGGCGCCACCTTATTCTTGACCACTTTCACTCTGGTACGGTTTCCGATAAATTCTCCTGCCTGTTTCAACGTTTCGATTCTTCTTACATCCAGACGTACCGAAGCATAAAACTTCAGCGCCCGCCCTCCAGTGGTGGTCTCAGGACTTCCAAACATCACGCCCACCTTTTCACGAAGCTGGTTGATAAATATTACAATACAGTTCGTCTTGCTGATGACTGAAGTCAGCTTCCGCAGCGCCTGTGACATCAAACGGGCTTGTAACCCCACATGAGAGTCTCCCATGTCTCCATCGATCTCCGCCTTAGGCACTAAGGCTGCCACTGAATCCACAATTACAATGTCCACCGCTCCAGAACGCACCATGGTTTCTGTAATCTCCAGCGCCTGTTCTCCATTATCCGGCTGCGATATGTAAAGATCATCAATATTAACGCCTATATTCTTGGCATACACCGGGTCCAGCGCATGTTCCGCATCAATAAACCCTGCAATTCCTCCGTTCTTTTGAACCTCCGCCACCATATGCAAAGCGACCGTGGTCTTGCCGCTAGACTCCGGTCCATATACCTCGATGATCCTCCCCTTGGGCACGCCGCCTACTCCCAACGCCAAGTCAAGGCTCAGACATCCGGTGGGAATTGCCTCCACATTCATATTCTTTGCTGATTCTCCAAGCTTCATCACTGAGCCCTTGCCATAGTCCTTCTCAATTTTGGAAATCGCCGCATCTAGCGCTTTTAATTTTTCTTCTTTCGTTCCAGGAATATCTAATACCTTTGATTTATCTTCTTTCGCCATATTCATTCTCCTTTTTATTGCGAACTTATGTTCGTTTCTATAGTAATACAATATCTAAAAATTGTCAACTGTTTTTCTGGAAATTTTCTGTAATATTGCAACAGCTCAGAACATGCCCTTAAATGAGCCACCAACCTCCTGTCTAGAAGACTAAAGGAGCGTTTCGCTTGCGGCATATTTATCAGTGCTCATTGACGCATGCCCACAGGACGCTTAGCACGATTCGCCCCAATGCTGGCGATATCAGAACTGTCACATTATCGTTAAGAAGCTGCAAGACGCAGCCAGAAATACGAAGCTCGTCCCTATAGTCACAAGAACGATTCGTCTGAGGAAAAGAAAAAAGACAGCTACGCTTCGTGTGCTGACACACTAGTAACTGTCTTTCATTATAAAGTCTCTTGCTACATCCGTCAAGTTATGATTGTATCAAATTTTTGAGCTGGTCCATAGAATGAAAGCCCACTTCCTTTTTCACTGCCTCGCCTTCCTTGAACAAAATCAGCGTCGGGATGCTCATCACCCCATACTTCTGTGCCAATTCGCCTTCTTCATCCACATTGAGCTTTCCAACCTTGACCTTTCCTGCAAATTCTTCTGACGCCTGTTCGATCACAGGTCCCTGCATCTGGCATGGTCCGCACCAGGTTGCCCAAAAATCTACTAAGACAGGTTCTTTGCTATTGATCACTTCTGTTTCAAAATTTTCCACTGTAATTTTTATCGCTGCCATATCCTTCTTCTCCTCTTCCTATTATTTTTTAATGATATGATTATACCACAATCTCTAATTCTGAGTCACACTTTTTGTTAAAATCTTGTTAAAATTTTTCTTCTTTCTTGAAATCTCTTCCTGCTTCATGATACATTAAAATTGATACCCACAAGTGATAAAGCTGGAAAAGAGGTTCTAATGACAAAAAATACAACCATTTCAAAGCAAAGACAATTTCCACAAAATTTGCTCATAGCAGCAGGATTGCTGGTTCTGACTACCGGGCTTACTTTCACTTTGTTTTTCCAGGTTTCAGACAATCCTGCAAATATCGCTCTATTCTATATCATTGGCATTATTACCACTGCCAGGCATACCACTGGATATATCTATGGTATTCTGGCTTCTATCGTTGGAGTTATTTTTATTAATTGTTTTTTTACATACCCCTATTTTAGCATTAACTTTTCCCTCCCTGACTATCCATTTACTTTTCTGTGCATGTTTTTCCTTTCAATTGCCACCAGTGCGACCACCACTCACATGAAACAGCAGTCCGATCTCATTGCTTCCCATGAAAAGCAGCTTTTAGAGGCAGAGAAAGAAAAGCTGCGCGCCAATCTCCTGCGCGCCGTATCTCATGATCTGCGCACGCCGCTGACAGGCATCCTAGGCGCCAGCGCTTCCTTACAAGAACAATGGGAAAGCTACAAGGCGCAAGAACGTCAGGAATTGATCCATAACATCCATGATGACGCAAGCTGGCTTTTAAATATGGTGGAAAACCTTCTTTCCGTCACTCAAATACAAGCGGACGGCTCGAAACTAAACACTTCTCTTGAAGTTGTGGACGAGGTTGTGGCAGAATCCCTCACCCGACTGAAAAAACGTCTGCCCGATGCCGACATCCACGTGACGCTTCCTAAAGAAATCTTGATGATCCCCATGGACGCCATGCTGATTGAGCAAGTTCTTATCAACCTTTTAGAAAATGCATCGCTTCATTCTCATTCCAAAGAGCCTGTTCAGCTTATCGTGGAAAATCACACCCACAACATTTATTTCCGCATTATCGACCATGGCGTCGGACTCAACGAAGAATATTTGGAACACATCTTCGACGGAACTTATTCCGAATCGATTTCTTCTGATGTTCACAAAGGCATGGGAATCGGATTGTCCATCTGCCATAGCATTATCACTGCGCACAAGGGAGCAATTGCAGCCCGCAATCACAACCGCGGCGCAGAATTCTTATTTACATTGCCAAAGGAGGAATACCATGAATAAATTTACGATCCTGCTAATTGAAGATGAAAAGAGCATCTGTGATTTTACATCCAGAACACTGTCTTCACATGGATATCGTGTCCGCTGTGCGTCGACCGGAAGGGAGGCGCTCTCCCTTGCCTCTTCCCTGTGCCCAGATATTTTTCTCTTAGACCTAGGACTTCCGGATATGGATGGCATGGAAGTAATCCAGCAAATCCGAACCTGGTCAAACTGCCCCATCATCGTAGTTTCTGCCCGAACCCAGGAAAACGACAAAGTACAGGCACTAGACGCTGGAGCAGACGATTATCTTACAAAGCCATTTGGCACTTCCGAACTTATGGCAAGAATCCGTACATCGCTGCGCCACAGCGTCCGTCTGATCAATGGACACAATTCCACACAGCATCCATATCGGGCAAAAAATCTTGAAATCAATTTTTTCAAGCGCATCATCACCATAGAAGGGCAGCCAGTCCACCTGACTCCCATTGAATACAAGATCGTAGCTTTTCTTGCCCAGCATTCCGGCAAAGTAATGACTTATTCAGCCGTAATGAATAATGTCTGGGGGCCTTATGCAGAGTCTGACAATAAAATCCTGCGTGTGAACATGGCAAATATCCGCCGTAAATTAGAAAAAAATCCAGCGGAGCCTGTCTATATTTTCACAGAGGTAGGCGTAGGCTACCGCATGGCAGAAGACGAAAATACGCTGTAATCGCCGGCTCCCATATGCCGGCTCACTCTATTATTCAAAAAATCTTAAGAATTTTTCAACAGTTCTTTTTCATTTTCTGTTTTTCAAACTTCCCATTATTGTGTATAATGGTTTTTACAATTATAATATAGAAAGGCTGTGATTAATCATGCATAAAAAACGACGAAGAAAGAGGAGAAATAGGCGCCAGGAGAATCTTCGAATGCTTATCTATGTAATATTGCTGGTTCTTATTATCTTGACCATCATCGGCATTGCCGCCGTCGTAAAGAAATCTTCTAGCGAACATGCCCAAAAGCAAGAAAAACAGCAAACCCAGTCAAGTTCTGATGTAGAAAATGAGGTTTCAGACCTGCCAGAGTCAGACCAAGGGCATGAAGATTCCACGGAAAGAAAAGACCTTTCCAAAAATGAAAAGGACGCACAAAAACCGGACGAAACAGAGGAAGTAGAAGACACGGAGAAACCTTTTACTCTTGCTGACTTGGACAACCCGGAAGGCTTTGACGAACGTCCCACGGAACACGGCATCGTACTGGCAAACCAGCAGATCGACTTAAGCGGGCTGGATACTTCCGGCCTGGATTGGGGACAAGGCGGAGATTTAGATGAATACAACCGCCCCGCGGGCTGTATGCAGTACCAAGAGAAATATGGAAAATACAACGCCTACTTCATTTCTGACGAGCCTGAAAAAAAAGTCATCTATTTAACGCTTGATGAAGGATACGAATACGGCTGTTCCTCCCGAATACTGGACACTCTGAAAGAAAAGAACGTCCACGCCGTTTTCTTCATAACCAAGTCATATGCAGAGCAAAATCCAGATCTGGTAAAACGCATGATCGCAGAAGGTCATGAACTAGGAAACCATAGCGTGACCCACCCTGCAAACGGGCTTCCTTCCCAAGATATCGAAACACAGACCAACGAAGTCACCGGCAACCACAATTATGTGAAAGAACAATTTGGTTATGATATGCATCTATTCCGCTATCCTGCTGGAAAATTCAGCGAGCAATCGGTCGCTCTTTTAAATAATTTAAACTATAAGAGCTTATTTTGGAGTTTCGCATATCTGGATTACGATGTGGAGAACCAGCCAGATCCTACAGAGAGTCTGCAAAAAATAATGAGCAAGCTGCATCCCGGAGCGATTTATCTGCTCCATGCAGAATCTGAGACAAATACCCAGATCCTGGGAGATTTCATTGACCAAGCAAGAGCACAGGGATATGAATTCAAAGTTTTTCAATAAAAGCACGCAGTGACTTTCTATAATGAAAAGGGCTGTGGCAGAAAGAAGCATATGGGTGCTGTCGCACGAATGCATTTTGTTTGCATTGCTCTGCAATGTAAACCCTTTTAACAGGTAAATACATCCGTGCGACAGTCCCTATATGACATTTCCTTTCTGCCGCAGCCTCTTTTACTGTCTCTCTCATACGGTCCTGCCGCTATTAATTGCGCCCAAACTCCGAAAGCACTAGCCCTTGATTTCGCTCAAGCGTCATACCCACGCTCCAGCTATTGACAAACAAAAGCAATGGATTTCCTTTCAAATCCTGAATTTTTTTCATATCGGAAGTTCCCATCAGCTTGTCCATATCAATTTCCTTGTTCTCTATCCAGCGGATATGCTCATATGGCAATTGCTCTAAACGTATATCCACGTTGTATTCATTTTCGAGACGGTATTTGAGCACGTCAAACTGCAGAACTCCTACCACTCCCACGATAATCTCCTCCATGCCAGTATGATATTCCTGGAAAATCTGAATCGCTCCCTCCTGGGCAATCTGGGTAATTCCTTTCACGAACTGCTTCCGCTTCATCGTGTCCATCTGCCGCACCCTTGCAAAGTGTTCCGGCGCAAAGGTCGGAATCCCCTCAAATGCAAATTTATCTGCCGCCGTGGTAATAGTATCGCCAATAGAAAAAATTCCTGGGTCAAACACTCCGATAATATCTCCCGCATAAGCCTCTTCAATGATCTTGCGTTCCTGGGCCATCATTTGCTGTGGCTGAGAAAGACGCATTTTTTTAGCCCCCTGGATATGAGTCACCTCCATGCCCGCCTCAAATTTTCCAGAACAAATCCGCATAAAAGCTATTCTGTCACGATGCGCCTTATTCATATTTGCCTGGATTTTAAATACAAACGCAGAAAAGTCCTCTGAAAAAGGATCTATTTCCCCAACATCCGCTTTTCTGGGAAGCGGAGAGCTTGTCATTTGCAAGAAATGCTTCAAAAATGTCTCAACACCAAAATTAGTCAGTGCAGAGCCGAAAAATACCGGGGACAATTCTCCCTTTGACACCAGCTCCATATCAAATTCTGCACTAGCTCCGTCTAAAAGCTCCACTTCTTCCATCAATGCCGCTTTAAACTCTGCGCCAATCTCCTCCTCGAGCTTGGGATCGTCGATCTCAATATCTCGTTCCATGCCTTCCTTGGTGCCCTTAAACGTATCTGAAAAAACCATGACCTTTTTCGTATTGCGATCGTAAACGCCCTTAAAATTTTTTCCTGATCCGATTGGCCAGTTAATGGGACAGGTGGCAATGCCCAATTCTTTTTCAATCTCATCCAGCAAATCAAAGGTATCATTGGCGTCCCGGTCCATCTTATTTATAAAAGTAAAAATCGGAATATGGCGCATCACGCATACCTTAAACAATTTCCGTGTCTGCGCCTCCACGCCCTTAGAGCCGTCAATCACCATCACCGCCGAATCCGCCGCCATCAAGGTACGATAAGTATCCTCTGAAAAGTCCTGATGTCCAGGCGTATCCAAAATATTAATGCAATAACCGCCATAATTGAACTGCAGCACGGAGGAAGTGACAGAAATTCCTCTCTCTTTTTCAATCTCCATCCAGTCAGACACTGCATGTCTTGCCGTCGCTTTTCCTTTTACAGAGCCTGCCAGATTGATAGCTCCGCCGTACAGCAAAAATTTCTCTGTCAAAGTAGTCTTGCCTGCATCTGGATGAGAAATAATAGCAAAAGTCCTACGCTTCTCTATTTCTTTTTGTAAATCAGCCAATATAACATTCCTCGCTTTCCATATATTTCACACAAGCTCATAAAGCTTCTTGATCTTTTTGTAAAGGAATGGCTTTTACATTCCGCACTATATGGTAACACATGGTACTTTCTAACGCAACCCACTTTAAGCATCAAACCCCGCTCTTTTCTTCTTGTTGATAATCAGCGCAACACATGAAGATAAGCCAAAACAGCGGCATACCTTGATACGCCCGCCATTCTGGCTTAACCTTTATCTTGCGAACTCAGCCTTCGGGAGAATTTTCTGTTTGAACTTCTCCGCCTTCCCCAGCCTGATCTTGTGCTGGAGCCTCCCCTGCTGCACCATCCGTTTCTGTTCCATCGACGGAACCGTCAGTGGTTCCCCCTGTCCCAGTATCTGTATTTTGACCTGCTGCCGTAGAAGAAATCGGAGTAATTACGATATTCTGCGCCTCCACATTGGTCTTGCGCCTCACAATATCCTCCACCTGCGCCCGTTTCGCATCGGTCACTTCTCCCATATTCAGCACTACGTCCGCATTGCCATCAGTAATGCTTACCACTACGTCTGTAAATCCTTTTGCTTCCAAAAGCATTTCTGCCGCCGCTTCCCGCTCTGCAATATCTGTCATAGAAATCATGGCGTTCACTGCATCCTGCTTCTGTTCCTCTGTGATATTGGCATTGTTGATCACCTCCATCAAGGAAGCCTTGTTCTGGGAACGGATCTGCTCCCGGTTCAGCTTTACTTCCGATACAAAATCCACGTTGCTGACTCCAGTGCTTGTAAGCACTGCCTGACCTGGATTCTCTCCGTTGGCATTCTCATTGCTGGCGACTTCCTGGCCATTTTCTGCTCCCTGCGCATCTGCAGAGGTCTCCGCACTCTCTTCCGTGTCTGTGAAAATGTCTTCTGCACTATACATGTCTTCATCAGAAATTTCATATGTACCCTCATTGGTATCTGCGCTTGCCTCTTTTGCCAGATCTTTGTCACTTTGGCTTCCCGTATATTGCAAATAGCCTGCCACGGCGATCATAAGAGCCAAAGCCGTAATGATGATCTGATTTTTTTTGAAAACTTTTCTCAAATTGATGCCCTCCTGTCAATTCATCTTAACTACCTTAATTTTATGTACTTCCACCGGAAATAATGCTAAAACTGCATCGGAAATATTTTTCGCCACTTTTCCGTTCCCGCCTCCCTCTGCCACTACCAGCACCCCCTCCACCGCCGGCACAGATTCCTTTGCAATGAAGGGCTGTCCCTCGTTTCCTGATTCTTTCACAAATACTGTCTCCTCCTGATACTGGCTTTCATATGTGTTTCGTTTTACTTCTCCTTCTTCGGTGACTTCCTGGCTGTTCCGGGATATATCTTTTTCCAGAACCTGCTCCCCATTATCCTGCAGGGTAATCATAACCTCCACTTTCCCGACCCCTTCCATGGCCGTCAGAATTTCCTCCAGCTTCCGCTCCAGCTCCTTTTCATAACCGCTGTAATTTGCGGCCGGCTGTTCCACTCCGCTTTCCTTTCCCTGAGAAAGTTCCGTTTCCTGCTGTTTTTTCTGTTCTGTGGGCAGCGCAATAACCAGAAGAAGCACTCCCGCCAGACCCCCGATTAAAAGCTGATTTTTGGGGATTCCCTTTAATTTTTCCGGAGAAAACCACTCTTTTTTCTTCATTCTTTTCATCCTCCCTGCAGGGCAATTTCAATCTGCCCCTCTTCTAACTGATAAAATTCCATCAGTTCTTTCCGGAATTCCTGTACCTTTGCACTGTCTTCTGCTTCCGTCCCGGAACTCTTTTCTCCCAGAGAAAACTCATCTTCCCGGTCATGCTTAAGCTCCATGGTGACGGACTC
>OFGK01001726.1_pt1 | contig 10446 bp, 4 predicted proteins | sample 1521771 | NCBI WGS metagenome assembly OFGK01 (sample SAMEA3504088, study PRJEB24116) | mouse gut metagenome | biome: mouse gut; feature: mouse-associated habitat; material: faeces | place: Denmark | collected 2011 | reverse complement strand
AGACGAATTTCGGGCTGATCCTGTCGAGGCATTCCATACCCTTGGGCGAAGCGATGCTCCGGAGGAAACCTATGCCGATAGTGCCGAGAGCTTCCCCGATGCTGATGCCTGCGGGAAAAAATTCCTCCATACGTTTGAGGCTTTCCATCTGGACCCGCACCATCTCTATAGTGACCGGATAGTTGACGTCGGGACGGAACACACCCTGGCGCACGCCGGCGCGGCATGCCTCAATCATGTATTTCGAAAAATGGGCGGACTCTTCATATTTGTCGCGGAGAGTGTGATAGCGCACATCCATGTCGAAGAAGAATTTCGCGTTGATGTCGCGCATTAAATCGATGTGGAAGAGAAACACATTTGCGATGGCCTCCATCATGTTGGTGGTCTTCTCCATTATTTCCCTGATCTTCGCTCCGTGGCGGGTGCGGTTGTCAACTATCACTTCCGATAGCATCTCGTCCTTGCTCCCGAATATCTCGTAGAGGGTGCGCTTCGACATCCCCAGTCGTTGCGCCACATAGTCCATTGTGGTCGCTTTGGGACCTTTCCGGATGACTATGGCGAAAATCGCGGCCATAAGCCTGTCGTATTGTTCTTTAGATAAATCTGTCTTCTGCATCTTGCGGATACTGTCGGTGACTGCTCCCTGCCTCGTTCTATCGCCGTGTTCTTGCCGACTATTTTTAATATAAATAAGGAGTGTGCCGGCAGAATCAGGCGGGTGCGGATTTGGGTTGCAAAATTACTAAGAAAACTTAAAAACGCAAAATGATTTTTGAGTTTTTAAGTTTTGTTTTTTCTTCCAGGTCAGTTTTCTCTATTCAGTTTTTCTTTTGCCACGTAGATCCACTTTTTTCTGTCTGAAGGGCTTTTAAAGAATATTTGCATATTTTAATAATATATTTTTTGGAAAATTGAAAACAATTATGTTACTTTGCATCCCAAAGGGAATCGCGGGGTAGTATATGTTTGTAGCGCTGTCTGCGATTCTTTTCAAACCTATTTATAAAAATCCTTATAACAATAACCTAAGCAGTATTAAACAACATGCAGTCAAGATTACTTTTATCCGCAGTTCTTGCGGCCGGTGCGATGACAGCCGGCGCCGCGGAGTTTTACACCACCGATAATCTCGGTGAGGTCTATGGCATTTCCGACAATGGAAGATATGCCGCGATAACTGACATCGAGGGTCAGATTTCTTACATCTGGGATTCAGAGAATCCTTCCGAGTTCACTCTTCTCGATGGTCTTTTCAGAAAGTCGGAGGCTTACGACGTATCGAACGACGGAATGGTTGTCGGCGGATTACGACAAATGGAAACCCGCCTATACAGATGCAAACGGCGACTGGCAGATCCTCCCTCTGAATGCCAATTTCAGCAACATCGGCTACGCCACAAATGTCAGCCCCGACGGCATGACAATCGTGGGTTATATGTCCGATGTCAATCCGGCGGACGAGAACAAGACCAACTATCCCTGCAAGTGGACTAAAAACGCCGATGGCGGCTGGGATCTTCATTCCTACAACAACATCACCCTTCCTACCCATCAGGGCTTCTTCACGACTTGCTTCCTTCAGAAAGACGGCAAGGAGATTATCGGCGGCTACGTGTTCACCAACTGGGGTGGCGTGACCAACGCGCTTCTTGTGGACGGCGAGCTCAAGATCTGGAACAAGATGGAGTGGCGTGAAGGACCATGGATTTACAAAGGCAAATATGAAGGTACCGATGAGAACGGAAAGCAGATCTGGCTCGACGATCCCAACGATCCCCGTGTGAACATGTATCCCGAGGCCTACATCGACGGTTTCTATGAGGGCAACGGAGGTACAGAAGATATGTTTGCTGGTGGATTCTTTGACTGCGACTGGTACGGTAATTTCTTCGGACAGCGTACCCAGGTGCGCGATGTCAAGGAGGATGGAACCGGTCGTCTTATTAACGGAGCCACTATCTACAGCCTCAAGGATGAAAAGTTCACGGATTACAATGAGGAGAGTACTGACGGCAGATATAGTTCGTTCAGCACTGGTGTCGGGACTGGCTATGTTTTCCTCCCAGGCGACAATGTGCTTGTCGATGGCGAGACTGAGTCCATGACTGAAAAGTGGGGCTTTGCACCATCATATGCCATCACGGCCGTGATGAAGCATTCTGAAAACGGCAAAGTGCTTGGCGGTATGACCCAGGAGCAAAATCCTGCTACCGGTGAGATGCAGTACTGTCCTTTCTTCCTCATACTCGACGAGCCTCTCGTTGAGATCTCTGCAGTGGAGAAGGTGGAAGGTGAGATCTCTAAGGTGGGTATCTCTGCAGAACCCGGCATGATCCGCGTGTTCGGTGCTTCCGAAGTGGCCGTATATGACCTCAACGGTCGCCTTGTGGGCAATTCCGCAGCCAACACGGTGGCTCCCGGCATATACGTGGTGAAGGCCGATGGCGTCACCCGCAAGGTCGCTGTGAAATAAATACTGATAACTTTTATATTCCCCTCTCATGAAATCAAGAGGAATAGTAACTTTTCTTATGGCGATGCCGGTGTGCTTAGGCACATCGGCCGCCATCTATTTTAGCGAGAACTTTACCTCTGGCAAGCTGCCGAATACAATAAATGTTTCTGACGAGGACGGAATCGCTTATGATACCGAGGTATATGGCGTAGCTTTGCCGGAGGACGGATGGATGGTGTCGTCTGTCGGCATCAGAGGCTTCGCCGCGGTGAGTCCTACGCGGAGCCTTGAGGCGGGATTGCAGAAGAACCGCCTCAGCACGGCCTTCTTCAAAGTCGAGGAAAAGGGTGCTGTGCTCCGTTGGGCCGGAAAGTCGATCCTTCCCGCTATCGCCGAGAGGTATCTCGTGCAGGTGACGGAGGAGGGTTCCGGTGGCTTCAGGACCATAGCCGAAGTCCCCGGCGAGAATTACGAATGGACTTTCCACAGTGTGTCGCTCGATGAATTTGCGGGGAAGAAAATTTCAGTCTCGTTCGTCACCGACAGTGGCGACGGCTATATGATTGCCATCGATGACATCATGGCCGGTGTGCCGGACGACACATTGCTTGTGGCTGAAAACGAGACGCCGGTCTATTATGGCGGTGTCTCAGAGGCGGTCGTAAGGGTGAAAGTCACCAATTTCGGCAAGGACATCAATATCGATTCGTTTGTCTGCAGGAATGGAAGCGACAATGTAGGCGAGACATCTTACAGGCGGAAGCTCCTTCATGGCGAAAGCACTTTTGTCGATGTGATTGTACCTCTCGAACAGAATGTACGCATGCAGTACACGGTATATGCCGTTGATTCCGAAACGGGCAAGGACGTGCGGCTCTGCACCGGTGACCTGTTCGGCAGCGCCTACGAAAGAACCGTACTGCTTGACAAGGCTACCGGCATGTGGTGCAACAACTGTCCCAAGGGCATACTTACTGCCAACGAGATGAAGCGTCGGTTCGGCGACAATCTGGTCATTGTCGAGACACACGCCAATCCTGACCGTCTCGAGTGTCAGGAATACTGGCCCGGCCTTAAGTTCTATGCCGTGCCGTATATGATGATCGACCGCAACCGGCAGTCGGCCGGTGAACTTGACAATAATTTCGACAGGCAGCTGTGGACTCCGGTGAAAGCGGAGATTGTGCCCACTTCCTGCGACGTCACGGACTATAACGCGGAGGTCGGGTTCAAGGTGCGTTTCGCCGATGATACCGACAATGCCTCCGATCGCTATCGCATCGGGTATGTGGTGACGTGCATCTCGTTCTCCGATGAAGTAAAACAGATTTTTTATCAGCTCAACAGCCTGACTACGCCTAAGTACGACGAGTATTATTTCCTGCCCTCGAAAATTCCTTCGCGTCTGGTGGATTTTCATGACGTTACGGTAGAGGGTTCCAAGGCTTTCACAGGAATTGAAAATTCTCTTCCCGATTCGTTCAAGGCAGATGAATATGCCGTTTCGTCGGTAAAGGTGACATGTCCTGATATGCTTGACCGCATGCAGGACGGGCGGCTGGTGGCATACGTGCTCGACACGGAAACAGGCCGAGTGCTCAACAGCGCGGCTGTCAGCTTCGACGGCAGCTGGTCCACCGGAGTTGATGAAATCGGTGGCGACATGCCGGCGACAGCCCCCGTCAGTGTCAGAAGGATGCCGGATGGATGTTTCCGCCTCGGACTCGGCGCCGAAGAGACCGATTTCCTTTTCGAGCTGCATGATATGGCCGGAGGGCTTCTCTTCTCGCAGAAAGGGCGCGGAGCAGGATCTGTCGATGTCCATGCCGACGTTCTCCCCGGCGTGACTGTCGCCACGCTCCGGACTGCTGTCGGAGCGGTTTCAGCAAAAATAATCACAAAATAAATACAGGATTGAATAATATAGTGAAAAGATATGTTATAGCCGCTTCTGCGGCACTGCTGACGGCCACGGGCGCAATGGCGCATTCGGTGGCTTTCTCGGAGAATTTCGACGGTGACTATACTGTGAATTTTCCAGTACGCGTAGGTCTGAACAGCAATGTATCCATCAAGAACTTCCAGACGTTGTTCATGGATGGCAACGGCGTGACCCAGCCCTGGTGGCATCTCCGCGACTCCAATGCCGCGACAGACCGCTTTATCGGTTCGCATTCAGCTTATACGCCCGCAGGAACGGCCAACAACTGGCTTGTGACCCGGGCAATCGAGATTCCGACGGAAGGCTACAATCTCACCTTCGACGCACAGTCATGTCTGCTCCGGGCGGATTACAAGACGGTGAACCGCCTCAGCGACCTCTGGGTATACATTTCGGAGACTCCTTTCGACAAGGAGAATCTTCCCACGGAGCCGGTGGAGCATTATGTCGATATCCCTTTCGGCAAATATCTCAGCGACAACCAGAATTATTCGATAAATCTCGACAGCTATGCGGGCAAGACAATATATATTTATTTTGCCAACCTCAATACTGACCGGGACATTCTCCTTCTTGACAATATTCTGGTGCAGCGTCTGGACAAGGCCTCTGTCTCTCTTTCCGCTCCCGAATGGGCGGTGGATGGTGAGTTCGAGGTCGAGGCTACGGTGAATTGTACCAACGATGGCGGCATCAGTTCCTGGAAACTTACCTTCACCGATGGCAACGGCAAGGAGGAGACCGTGGACGGCGAGCCTCTTGATTTCGGAATGTCGAAGACTGTCAAATTCAAGTCTTCGGTAAAGGCCGACGGGAAAACGGAGTATACAGCTTCCCTCAAGGTGGCTGATTCCGAGCCGATCATTGCCGAGGGTGTCACCAAAGGAATGGCATTCATGCCGAACCACCGCGTGCTCATGGAGGAGTCTACCGGACTCTGGTGTGGCAACTGCCCCCTCGGAATCTTCACTATGGAGAATCTTCTTGCCGACGAGACGATGAAGGACATGGTGGTTCCCGTGAACGTCCATATCCCCGGAAGCAAACCCGACTACATGTATCCGCCGGTGGGTGAATACGCAGGCATGCTCGCCCTCGAGGTGGCGCCGATGGTGCGTCTCGACCGCGACCCCTCGCCAATAGGTTATTCCAATGTGGACGCAAGTTATGATCCATCGAACGACAAAACCATGGCTGGAGCATGAGAAGGTGACCTTTGCCGACATCGCTCTGGCTGCCGACCTCCAGATTCAGGGCAATGACACAACGGCCGTGAACTGCACCGTCGAGGTGACGCCGGCAATCACTCTCAAAGGCAATTATAAGATCGGCTTTATTCTTGTCGAGAACAATGTGGGTCTGGACGACAACCGCTACTGGTGTCAGGAAAACTACTACAGCGGAACCGGCCTGATGGGAGTCTGGAGCGACCTTCCCGGAAGTCTATACAGCTTCAGATATCATGACGTGGCTCGCGGAATCTGGGGATATCGCGGTCTCGATGGAAGCCTTCCGAATCAGCTCGACATGGGCAAGCCCGTGAAATTCAGCAAAACACTCGAAATTCCCGATACTTATGAGGAACTTGAGTCTGGCGCTCAGAAGGTGGTTGTGTCTCCCTCGGTCAAGGTAGGTGACTGCATCGTGGTGGCTTATCTGTTCGACGGCGACGCCAACCGAGTGCTCAATACGGTAGCTATTCCTCTTTCGGAACAGGCAGAAGACCGCTATACGGCAGCTGAGTATGCTGAAAAGCATGGATATGTGGGCATTGAAAATGTAATCGACGGCGAGACGGACGCGGAGCCGGTATATTACAACCTGCAGGGACAGCGTGTCGAGAATCCCGGACGCGGAATCTACATCATGCGCAAGGGCAGCAAGACAGAAAAAATCGCATTATAATCAATAAAGCCGGCGACAGAAGGTCTTTCTTATCCTTCTGCCGCCGGAATTGTTATTTTATTTATTAATTATCAACCAACAACAACAACCGGTATGAAGAAAATTTGTACAGTATTGTCATCCGCATTCTTCGCGGCAGCGGCGTTTGCAGGATCGACAACAGAGTTGGCTCCATTCACAATGGATCCTCCCGGTGGTCTCGTAGAATCACTGCAGACGTTCAAAATGACCATGCAGCCTGAAAGCGGGGTCTCGGAACTTGGCTTCAACGCCTATTCCATTTATATTGAGAAAAATGGACAGCGCGTGGCCACGGCTTCAAGCTACAAGTATGTTTTGGGAACGAGTCCCAGACAGTATGAGCTGGCTTTCTCGCAGAATATAGTCGAGGGGGGGCGGTACACGCTTGTGATGCCCGAAGGCTCGGTGAGCAAGTATGACTCCGAAGGTTCAAAAACATGGAGCAACACTGTTCAGTATGAGTACGACTACACGATCGATGCTCCCGTCCGCGAGGAGATTCCTTTCTCGCTCGCTCCTGCTCCCGGCTCCACTCTGCCCATCCTCAATGCTCTGAATCTGGATGTGATTCCCGGTACCGAAGTCGCCGGACTCTCTTTCAAGAGCAATTTCTGGAAAATTTACAAGGATGGCGAGGCCGTATATGGCAATTTCAGCTACAAGAGGCTGGACGGAAAGGAAAACGGACTTACATCCTCTTTCATCGTTTCATGCACTCCGCAGACTGCTGACGGTGAGTACAGGATCGAAATGCCGGCCGGTTCAGTTGTCATGTACAATGCCGAGAATCAGGAAATCGGTACGAACTCTTACGCATACGAGTTTACATATACCGTAAGTTTCGATCCGGCAGTGGATGCGATCCCCGGGTTCACAAACACATTCTTCACCATCGATCCTGCTTCAGGCACGCTTGACAAGCTTGATACATTCAATCTTGACCTCGTAGTGCCGGCTTCCCATGCGGACTACATTTCGTGGGGCGTGAAGAACTGGTATGTGACAAAGGATGGCGTGCGCGTATGCGGCGTAAACCAGCCGGTGCAGGTTGATGGTCCCGAGTTCACTGTATCTCTCGAGACTGCCCAGACCGAGTCTGGCGTTTACCGCCTCATCATCCCCGTCAAATCTGTCAGCGACGGCTTCTCAGACTTGTCCAACGAGGAATGGTACATCTATGAGTACACTGTGGAGGGACAGACATCCGGCGGTGAACTGAATGACGATAATTATCCTTACTTCTCTATTGATCCGTTGGAAGTGAATCAGACAGAACTTACGGAGATAAAATTGTATCCAAAGGACGGGTATACAGATATCAGTGCCAAAGGCGAAATGTGGCTTTACAAGAATGGTGCCAAATTCTGTAATATCGGTTTTGACCAAACGATAAAACCGGACTATTCCAAGGTAGAATACTTCTACCTTTATTTCAAGGATGAAAAAGGAACAAGAATAGATAAGATTGCCGATCCAGGAGAGTATACTGTCGTTATTCCTTCGAAATCTCTCGAATACTTTAACGGATTTGGTTTTGCGGATATCGAGGAAGAAATCTCTCTCAAATATGTCATCGAGGGTTCGTCTGTTGTGCCTGGTCAGGGTCTGATCACGTTCGATCCTGCCGGTGGCGAGGTCAGCGAACTCTCCATCATCAAGATGTTCCCCAAGGATCCCTATACTGGCGTGGATTGGGTAGGTGATAATCAGCTTATTCTGACGAAGGATGGCGCGGACTACTGTAAGGTAAGACTCGATTGGCAGTATACTTCCGATTTCCAGTCGCTGGAATATACATTCCTCTACTTCGTGAATGAGAATGGCACCAAGATCGAGAAAATAACCGATCCCGGTGAGTATAAGATTACGGTTCCGGCTGGAGATTTCATGGTTTACAACGATTCCAGCTATGAAAACAACGACAGCGAGATCGTCCTCAGTTATACCATCGCTGCAGCTGCAGAGCCGACTGTTTACGACGCGACTGTGTCCAAGACCAGTCCTATCAAGCTTGACCAGACAACTGACTTCGACGATATCCAGTGGGAGGCTTCGCAGATTGTGACCTTCACCACCAATATCAGCAGTGTTAAGGTTAAGGATAACGTAACCGTGACATTCGCGTCCAAGGATGGCAGCTTCTCCACTACGGCCATGCTCGAGGTGAACTTCGGCAACCAGATGAAGGCTGTCTTCACCGAGACGCCCAGTTTAAACGGCGATTACACCATCACCATCCCGAAGGCATCCTTCGGTGACGAGGCATGGCTTGCCGACAACACCACGGGACACTCCAACGATGAACTCGTGCTGAACTACACCTTCACGGGTCTTAAGGATCCGGCTCAGGCAGTTGAGTTCGATATTGTTCCTGTTACCTTCAAGCCCGCATTGGATCAGGCGACAGGTGACCTCTCGAGTGTGACCGTCACATTCGACCAGGCTCTTGGCATCTACGGTGGAGGTGATCTGGCAGCAGTCCTATGGAGCACTGAGCAGAACTACCGTGTAATAGCGTATGTAAGTGCAAGTGCGCCTCAGACCGAATTCACATTCGAATTCAAACCTGCACCTACCGAGGCCGGCAATTACCTCTTCAAGGTTGCTAAGGGTTCTCTTGGTGATGCCGACTATATCGCCAACGACCAGACAGGACACGCAAGTGCCGAGATTTCTCACGTATACGAATTCAATCCGTCGCTCGTTGGTATTCTTACCATTGATGCTGATCAGGTATTCGAAGATGGTATCTATACTGTAGAGGGTATCTGCGTTGGCAAGACCACACGCAACCTCCCCGCCGGCATCTACATCGCCGGAGGCCGCAAGATAGCCATCAAGTAAGAAACCCCAACACCTATAATAAAAAAACCGGCGCTCCCGAAGGAGGCGCCGGTTTTTTTAGTCCTGATACGCTGAGAAAATTATTTAATCACCTCGAGCTTCTTGCCGACCTTGATGAAGGCTGCGATGGCCTTGTCGAGCTGCTCGCGGGTGTGGGCTGCGGAGAGCTGCACGCGGATGCGGGCCTGTCCTTTCGGTACTACCGGATAATAGAAGCCGGTGACGTAGATGCCTTCCTTCTGCATCTCTGCGGCGAAGTCCTGCGAGAGTTTTGCATCGTACAGCATCACTGCGCAGATGGCGCTCTGCGTGGGCTTGATGTCAAAACCGGCGGCAAGCATCCTGTCGCGGAAATAAGCCACGTTCTCCATCAGCGTGGTGTGGAGGTCGTCGCTCTCGCCGAGCATGCGGAACATCTCGATGCTGGCTCCCACGATCGAGGGGGCTACAGAGTTGGAGAAGAGGTAGGGGCGTGAACGCTGGCGGAGCATGTCGATGATCTCCTTGGGTCCGGTGGTGAAACCGCCCATGGCGCCGCCGAACGATTTGCCGAGCGTGCCGGTGAAGATGTCGATCTTGCCGTAGCAGTCGAATTTCTCGGCCACGCCGTGACCGGTGGCTCCGACCACGCCTGCGGAGTGGCTTTCGTCTACCATCACGAGCGCGTCGTATTTCTCGGCGAGTTCGCATATTTTGTCCATAGGAGCCACGTTACCGTCCATCGAGAACACACCGTCGGTGGCGATGATGCGATAGCGGCAGTCCTGCGCTTCCTTGAGGCAGCGCTCCAGATCCTCCATGTCGGCGTTGTTGTAGCGGAAACGCTTTGCCTTGCAGAGGCGCACGCCGTCGATGATAGAGGCATGGTTGAGGGCGTCGCTGATGATGGCATCCTGTTCGGTGAAGAGAGGCTCGAAGAGACCGCCGTTGGCGTCGAAGCAGGCGGCGTAGAGGATGGTGTCTTCGGTCTTGAAGTAGTCGCTGATGGCTTTCTCAAGCTCCTTGTGGAGATCCTGGGTGCCGCAGATGAAGCGCACCGACGACATGCCGTAGCCGCGACGGTCCATGGCCTTCTTCGCAGCCTCGATCAGACGGCTGTTGTCGGCAAGGCCGAGATAGTTGTTGGCGCAGAAATTGAGCACCTCGCCCTTTGTGCCTGCCACCTCGATGTCGCTGCTCTGCGGAGTGACAATCACGCGTTCGTTCTTGTATAGCCCCGCATCCTTGATCTCCTGAAGTTCTTTCTGAAGATGTGTCTTGAAATTCTTGTACA
>OFGK01001696.1_pt1 | contig 10671 bp, 7 predicted proteins | sample 1521771 | NCBI WGS metagenome assembly OFGK01 (sample SAMEA3504088, study PRJEB24116) | mouse gut metagenome | biome: mouse gut; feature: mouse-associated habitat; material: faeces | place: Denmark | collected 2011 | reverse complement strand
ATTAGGAATTCAATCAATAACTTTGATATAATAGTATTTTTGATTATTTAGGTATATTCATTATATGTATTTTTATTGATTATGTAGGAGCATTAGTATGGGACATGGACATTTAACTTTAGATGAAAGAGAGAGCTTTTATGGAAACAAGGGAGGCGTATGGCTGATATAGCTAGGGAATTAGGTAGGCATAGAAGTACCATTTCTAGAGAGATAAGAAGATCTCAAGATTTTGAAGATTATAAAGAGCTGATGCCTAAAAAGCGAATGAAAATCTTTAGATATGACGCTAAAAGCGCTGAATTTAAGGCTAGGTTAAGATGGGAGACCGTGGGACGAAAATCACTTTATAGCAGCTATACGGGTAGAAAAATCAATAAGTATCTGCGTAAAAAGTATTCTCCAGAACAAATAGCATACGGCACAAAGGATGTGACTGTATCTAAAAATACGATATACAACTGGATCTATCGAGGAAAGCTTGAAATTAGCAGATCTGACTTACGAAGAAGACGCAATAAAAAAGGAAAAAGAGTACGAGAATCAGAGGCTGAAATGAACAGAGAATTGATAAAAGGTAGATCAATAGAATTCCGTCCAAAGCAAGCAAATACTCGTTCAGAATTTGGACATTGGGAATTGGAATTGGAATTGGAATTGGATACAATTCTACCTAAACGTGATAGCAAAGATGTGATAGCTACATTTAGCGAGCGTAAGACACGTTTCTTGTTTGCAGTTAAAATTAAGTCAAAGTCAGGCACATTTCTAATTCCAGCAATAGACACGTTTATGTCGTTGTATGGTGAGTATGCACGCTCCATAACATGCGATCACGGTACTGAATTTACAAATACTACCTTGGTTAATCAAATCGGCATTTTCTAAGTTGTCACAGATGGATTTAAAAAGCTAAAGGTGAAATGGGGAAAAGTTAATATATATTCAATATAAAGGTTTAAGCTTTTTAAAAATTGTTGCGTTTAATATTGACTTTCGCCCAACATATTTTAGTTTACATAATATACATTATAAAAAGTAGTTTTGGTAGCTAAAATAAACAGTTAGTATTATATACATAACTGTTTATTTTAGCTAGACCTTGATCACCAGCTCATCAGTATCGAGCCAGACTTCTTGACCTAGCGGAATCGTAAATATTGGCTGGGTATGTCCAAAATCTAGATCATACATTACGGGTATCTCTTTTAGGATCGGAAATTTATCCAAGATATATAACAATCGTTGCTCTGTCATCTGGGATGTTTTGGGAAAACGCCCTAATAAAAGCGCCCGTGGCCGTTTAGCTAGTTGTAATACTTGCGCCAACAACCTAGAAAAATCTAGCCAAGTTTCACCATCATCTGAAAATTCGAGCAAAATTATCTTATCCTCAAAATTTGGTTGGTATGGCGTTCCAGCTAACAAAAACAACGTGTTGACATTACCGCCAACTGTTTGGCCATGGACACGCCCTGAGGTATAAACTTTCCAAGCTGTTGGGTAAAATGTCCGCTTGCTGTCGGATAAAAACCACTCATCGCTTGACCATGTCTGTGATGGTCGAAGCTCGTAATGCTTTTGGGTCAGTGCTTGCATAAAAGCGTTATCTTGATAAGCCCCTGCTTTATCTAGCATTTTCAACGTTATGTAAGCGGGTCCATAATAGGTAACTAGCCCTGTTTTAGCTGTGATCGCATTAGCAAGCGCTGTGAAATCTGAAAAACCACAGATGATCTTGGGATTATTGGCTATCAGATCAAAATCTAGGTATGGTAATAACTCATTTGATGTAAAACCACCGATCACTGTTTGGATCGCTTTGACATTAGGATCGCTAAATGCAGCATGAATATCATCTATCCGCTCAGAAATGCTGTTAGTGCCATCTAAAGTCATCCCTGATACATGGTTACCAAAAGTGACCTTAAAGCCCAGCTGTGTTAATTTTTCTTGTGCTGTTTGATTAGCGGCAAAACCACCGACACAATCAAGAGTACGACTAGGTGCAATGATCCTGATCTCATCATTTTGTTTCAATCGTGCGGGTATCAACATAAACATCCCTACTTTCTAAAAGATATTGAACAAATTTTAGCATACAAATTGCATAAAATAAAAAATATCGACCCTAAGCCACTTGACTTGGGGTCGATATTAATTAATCACCATATGAATTGATATATTCGTGTGCATTATTCCAAAATGGAACTTTGACAACGCCTAAGATCTTAGAACGTGGTACAAAGCCATAGGAACGACTGTCATTGGAAACTTCACGATTATCACCTAAAACAAAGTATTCATCTTTAGGAACTGTAAATGAGCGTCCAGTACCAAGAGTCACACCCTTATCTTCGGCATTTGAGATCGATAAAGTTCCTTCTTTTTGTTGCTCAGTAGTGATATATCCTTGAGATTGGAATTTTCCGTTAACATAGAGTTTACCATCATTTTTGTATTCGATCTTATCACCAGGCAAACCGATAACGCGCTTGACGTATTTGGTACTATCGCTTATGCCAGCACGATCGTCAACGCCCTTAGCATTGAAAACAACGACGGTATCACGTTTTATCTTAGCATGTTTTAACATGATCACGCGTTCGTTATTTTGGAGATTGGGATACATTGACAACCCATCGACTTTGACTAACGATAACAGGAAAGTGTTGATCAAAAGCGCAATAAGAAGTCCGACAACAACGGGCCAGATCCAACCCATAATATTTTTAAATGTTGACATCTAATTTTTCCTCCAACGTTTTTAAGTAATTAAAGCTGTTAACTTGTTCTAAAGCATCAGTCTGATCTTTTAAGACGACCTCAAAGATATTGGTCGCATCTTCATTCAGTAAAGGTAAAACATTTTTCCAAACGATCTTGCCCTTACCAAGTTCTAAGCTATCATGTGTTTTACCCAATGAGTCAACTAAATGATAATGAACGATATTTTGCTTCAAATGAGCTAAGGCGGTCATTAATTTAGCATTATCCCCCTGCCATTTGATAAAGCAATGCGATGTATCAAAGGCTAAACGATAATCATGAGCTAAGATCTTAGCATCTAGCGTTTCATCCCCATAGTAAAATACTGGTGAGATCGAATTTTCAAACATTACATGCTCTTTACCAAGATCTTTAAAATGGTCTAAGCGCTTGAAAACGTATTCTTCAGCATATTCTAAATCAGGATATAAACTGAGAAATTCAGCCGTTTGGCGCGAATAAGATCCATGGATCAATACTTGAACATTTTTGTCATAAGCTAATTGTAACAAATCTAAGGAACTTTGCTCAATAAATCGATACAGCTCTGGTAATTTAGCTTCAGGTGTCAAAAGTTCGGTAAAATACTCACGGTAACGCATGGGATGATGTAATACGATATGGTTTATCCCCGCATCTTTGACTTGATCGATACCATAGGCCAAACGTTTCAGTCCATCCCCAGTAAAGTCATTTTCAGCGGTATAGAATTCAAAAACATTGGGCTGATATTGTAGTCGATCCTTGATCTGTTCAGGGTCAGAACTAGCTTTCAAGCCTAGATCGATTTTTTTCATAAAATCAGTTCCTCCTCAAAAAACTGGATAGGTCATACTACCGATCCAGTTTAAAACATATATTATTTATCGATATCTTCCATCCAACCAAGGGCGAGTGCATTTTCGCCTAAATGAGTTCCGATGACGGGACCAAAATAGCTGATCTCGATCGAATTGTTTGGATATTTTTTAGCAAGTTTAGCTTGCCATTCTTTAGCCGCTGCTTCGTTGTTAGCATGGATCACGATCATTTTAATCGGATAAGTTAGATCTTTTGTATCTTCTTCAAATAGATCTTCAACACGTTTTAAAGCGCGTTTAGATGAACGAACTTTATCGAAAGCTACGATCTTGTCAGTCTCATCATCAAAAGTCAAGATCGGTTTGATCTTAAGTACACTGCCGACAAAAGCTGCAGCGTTAGATAGTCGACCACCACGCACTAAGTTTTGAAGATCATCAACGACAAAATATTCGTTGATCGTTTTCTTTAAAGCTAAGATCTCATCTAAATTTTTCCCTTGTTTGGCCATTCGAGCCGCTTCGATCGCTAAGTAACCCATCAACAGAACTGTGATCTCCGAATCTACAGGTACAACTTGGATATTATCGACCGTATCTTTGACTGTTTCCAAAGTTTGAACTAACCCAGAGATCGTACTGGCTAAGTGGATACTGATCACAGCATCATAGCCTTGGTCACCTAAGGACTCATAAAGTTCGATCAATTTGCCGATCGGTGGTTGTGAGGTACTAGGGAAAGTTTCCGAAGTCCGTAACTTTGCATAAAATTCTTCAGTAGTAATATCAATCCCTTCATCATAGCTTTTACCATCGAGAATAAACGGGATAGGAACGATATGGATATCATTTTCTTTGATCTGTTCCGCGCTTAGATAGGCTGTACTGTCGGTAACAACAGCTATTTTCATAAAATTACACCTACTTTAATTATTATTGCAAATCCTATCATAACACACAAATAAGCTAGTTACTAGCACAGTTCTTACTCGTGCGCGTTCAACAAGCCACTTTTAGACAAGTTTTAAGAATAAATTATATCATTAGATAACAAACTTTACACAGATAACTTTGCTCTTTTTTGAAATAAAGGCTACAATATTAAGTGAAACTTTTTAAAGGAGGCTTTTAACATGGCATTTGATGGTATTTTTACCCGTGCAATGGCTAACGAATTAAATGAGCTTCTCTTAGATGGTCGCGTGATGAAGATCTCGCAACCTTACGCCAATGAAGTCATCCTAACGATTCGCCAAAATCGCCATAATTATCCTGTTTTATTATCAGCCCATCCCAATTATGCGCGTGTTCAGGTCACTGAGATCCCGTATACCAATCCCCCTATCCCAACTAATTTTACGATGGTCTTACGTAAGTATTTAGAAGGTGCTAAGCTAGTAAAACTTGAGCAATTGAATTGTGATCGGGTTCTCAATTTCTATTTTATGACTCGAAATGAACTTGGTGATCGGTTACCGTTGATCTTAAGTGTTGAGATCATGGGACGTTATAGCAATATCATCTTAGTAGAACAAGAGACTAATAAGATCTTAGATACGGTAAAGCATGTCGGGATGGATCAAAATCGTTATCGGACGCTATTACCCGGGGCTACCTATAAGAATCCCCCTGCCCAAACTAAACGCGATCCTTTTTCAGATCAAGATAAGCTTTATTTAGAGTTAGTTAAAGATTACCCGAATCGAGAAGTCTTAGCTATGCAACTTGTCAAGACGTATCAAGGACTATCGCGGCAAAGCGCTCTACAATTAGCTAAGATGCTTCATGAAGAGCGTGACCTAAGTACTAGTTTTAACGCCTTTTTAGAACAAACTAAGCATCCGAAAGCTAATATCTTTACCGAAAAAAATAAGCTAGCCTTTGATATTTTTACACACCATACGACACAACAAGAATTTGCGACTTTAAGTGAGATGCTTGATAGCTACTATCAAGAAAAAGCAGTACGTGATCGTGTTTTTCACCAAGGTGCAAAATTGATCCATGTCGTTAAAAAAGAATTGTCTAAAAACCAAACTAAGCTCAAAAAATTGACTAAGGAGCTCAAAAATACGGATAAAGCCGATGATCTTCGGTCAAAGGTGAATTGCTGACGACTTATCTTTATCAGGTAAAGCCAAATGCGACAAGTGTGACGCTACCTAATTATTATGATGGTGAAAAGCCCGTCAAAATCACACTCTCCCCCCAACTTTCACCAGCGCAAAACTCACAAAAGTATTTCAAAAAATACCAAAAACTAAAAAATGCGGTTGCGCACATAGAGCAACAATTAGCTTTAACTAAAGCTGAGATCGCGTATTTAGAAAGTGTACAGATGCAATTAGAACTAGCCCAGCCAAGTGATCTAAATGACATCGAACTCGAATTACAAACGGCAGGTTATTTGACCCAAACTAAGCAACAAAAAAAGCGTAAACCAAAATTAAGCAAACCAGAAACCTTTGTTGCTACTGATGGGACTGAGATCTCAGTTGGGAAAAATAATTTGCAAAATGATCGTTTGTCGTTAAAAACAGCACAAAAAAACCACTATTGGCTCCACGTAAAAGACATCCCTGGCTCTCATGTGATCGTGCATAGTTCCCAGCCGACCCAAGAAACCTTACTGCAAGCTGCTAGTCTAGCGGCCTACTATTCTAAGGCTCGTGGCTCAGCCAATGTTCCTGTCGATTACGTACAAGTTCGCCATCTCAGAAAGCCTAATGGTGCTAAACCAGGTTTTGTGATCTATGAAGGCCAAAAGACCCTTTATGTTACGCCAGACAAAGCACTAGTAGCTAAACTAAAAAATTAGATATATCAAAAAGAGTATGCTATCAATTTGGATAACATACTCTTTTTGCTTATTCAGTTTCGGTATTTTCTAGCGTATAGAGTCGTATATTTTGTGGTTCACCCTCGGTCTTAGCATCAAACACATATGACCCATTAGAATAGCGCTCATTAAAGTTATGAGTATTTGGTTCAACGGTGATCACTTTTTCAGTCTCAGTGGTAACTTCTAATCGTTGATCAGGTACGATCAAAAATGCAGTGAATACTCGATGTGGCTTGCTCTTTAGTTCCCGTAAGATCTGTACTCCCCGGCGAGCGCGTGAGGTCATTGGAATTTCAGTGACTTTCATCTTCTTAAATGACCCTCGTGTCGTTAATACTCCAAGTGCACTTTGCTCATCGGCTAATAAGACAGACACTAAAGTATCATCACGTAGATCCATACATTTGACCCCCGCTGCTCGTGCCCCTGTTGTTGGAACTTCAGCTAGATCATAACGTAGACCGTAACCATTATAAGATACACAGACTAATTGTTTGTTTTCAGTTGTGTAATACAATGAAATAACTTCATCAGTTGGAGCTTTGAGTGTGATATAACGACTAGCCCGTGACTTGTAAGTCCGACCAGGTTTTAGATCGACTAGTGCGGTCTGCTTGATAAAGCCTTCTTTAGTTGCAAAGACAAAGTTTCCTGGTTCGTCTAAACTCTTGAAAACTTTTGCAAAAATGACACGCTCATCTACATCTAGACCTACCGTTTGTGAGAGATGTTCCCCTGTATCTTTAAAGCGTGCTTCGGTGATCTCGTGAACTGGACGATATATCACATTTCCCTTGTTGGTAAAGATAAAGAGATGATCTAACGTGTTGACTGTCGTTTGGAGGACTGGTTCATCGTCTTCGCGTAAGCCATTATCATTAGCATCTGATGCATTGAAAGAACGCAATGATGAGCGTTTAACATAACCCTCACGTGAGATCTGAACAATCACATCTTCTTGAGCAACTAAGACTTCAGTTTCGATCTTAAGTGAGGCGATCTTAGCTTGGATCTCAGTTTTACGTGGAGATGCGTACTTTTTGGCGATCGTTTGTAATTCTTGGCGAATGACTTTATCTAATTCCTTAGGATCACTTAAGATCTTTTCGTATTTAGCGATCGCCTTTTTAAGAGTAGATGCTTCGTTTTCAAGTTCAGTCACGTCAGTATTCGTTAACCGATACAATTGTAGGGCAACGATCGCGTCAGCTTGTTTTTCAGTGAAATCAAACTGTTGAACTAAATTCTTGGTAGCATCTTTACGATTTTTAGAAGCACGAATGACTTTGATGACTTGGTCTAAGATCGATAAAGCTTTGATCAGCCCAATAACGATATGTTCTCTTTGTTTAGCTTTATTTAGATCAAATTCAGTCCGTTTAGTTGTAACTGCTCGTTGATGCTCTAAATATGAAGTTAAGATCTGTTTTAAGCCAACATGCTTAGGGCGCATATGATCGATCGCGACCATGTTGAAGTTATATGAGATTTGAAGATCAGTATTTTTGAAGAGATAATTCAAGATCCCTTCAGCATTGGCATTTTTCTTTAGCTCGATCACGATCCGTAAACCGTCACGGTCACTTTCATCCCGAACTTCAGCGATCCCTTCAACTTTTTTGAGTAACCGGATCTCATCTATTTTTTTGACTAAAACGGCTTTATTAACTTCATAAGGTATCTCAGTGACTACGAGCGAAGATTTTCCACCACGAAGGTCTTCGATCGCAGTCTTAGCGCGCAACATCGCACGACCACGCCCAGTTTCATAGGCTTTCTTGATCCCATCTAAACCTTGCAAGATCCCACCGGTTGGGAAATCAGGTCCCTTGATAAATTGCATCAACTCTTCTAAGCTTGCTTCAGGGTGTTTCATCAAGTAGATCGTTGCTTGGATCGTTTCATCTAAGTTGTGCGTCGGGATCTCGGTTGCGTATCCTGCTGAGATCCCTGTAGCACCGTTTACCAATAAGTTAGGAAAACGAGCCGGTAAAACAGTTGGTTCATATTCCGTATCATCGAAGTTTAGGACCATGTCAACTGTCTTTTTATCGATATCTTTAAGCATTTCAGCAGCGATCATTGACAGACGTGCTTCAGTATAACGCATCGCAGCAGGCGGATCGCCATCCATTGAACCGTTATTACCGTGCATTTCGATCAACGGCTCGCGTAACTTCCAATCTTGACTCAAACGCACCATCGCTTCGTAGATCGAACTATCGCCGTGGGGATGGAAATTACCCATCACGTTCCCCACAGATTTAGCCGATTTTCTAAATGGTTTATCGAATGTATTTTTATCTTCGTGCATTGCAAATAAGATCCGGCGTTGCACGGGTTTTAACCCATCCCGAATATCAGGTAAGGCGCGCTCTTGGATGATGTATTTAGAATAACGTCCAAAACGTTCACCCATAACGGCTTCCAAGGATAGTTCTTGGATATTTTGTTCAGACATTTACAAATTGCTCCTAACTATGCTTTATCTTCTGTTTCATGAGCTTTATTAGCTAAAGTCGTATCTAATAAGCTTCCATCTTCTTCTAAGGTGAACTGGACATTTTTCTCGATCCATTTGCGTCGTGGCTCGACTTTATCACCCATCAAAGTCGTGACCCGCTTTTCAGCTAGGGCATCATCATCGATCTTGACTCTGACCAAAGTTCTTGTTTTTGGATCCATCGTTGTTTCCCAAAGTTGATCAGCATTCATTTCACCGAGACCTTTGAAGCGTTGTAAAGTATAACCCTTACCGATCGCTTTAGCTTGTTTTTCCAATTCCTCGTCAGTCCAAGCGTAACGTACTTGAAGTTTTTTGTTAACACTTTTTTGAAGCTTATATAATGGAGGTAAAGCGATATATACTCGCCCTGCATTGATCATTGGACGCATGTATTTATAGAAGAAAGTCAATAATAGCGTCTGGATGTGGGCACCGTCAGTATCGGCATCGGTCATGATGATGATCTTATCATAGTTGGCATCTTCAAGCTCAAATTCAGCACCAACACCTGCACCGATCGTATAGATCATCGTGTTGATCTCTTCATTTTTCAAGATATCTTGCAACTTAGCCTTTTGTGTATTCAAAACTTTCCCACGTAACGGTAGGATCGCTTGGAATTTACGGTCACGTCCTTGTTTAGCAGATCCACCAGCTGAATCACCTTCGACAAGGAACAATTCATTGCGTTTAGCGTTACGTGATTGCGCAGGAGTCAATTTACCTGAAAGTAAACGATCTTTTTTATGCCGTTTTTTGCCATTTCGACTTTCATCTCGCGCTTTACGAGCAGCTTCCCGAGCCTCTCTAGCTTTGATAGATTTTTTAACAAGATCTTTAGCGAAATCGCCATTTTCCATCAAATAGTAGTTTAATTGCTCATTGACAATGTTATCAACGATCGTCCGAGCTTCAGGGGTTCCCAACTTACCCTTTGTTTGTCCTTCAAATTGCAATAATTCTTCAGGAATGCGGACAGAAACGATGGCTGAAAGCCCTTCACGAACATCGCTACCTTCAAGATTTTTATCCTTGTCCTTTAAAAGACCAACTTTACGAGCGTATTCATTGAATGCTTTAGTCCAAGCTGCTTTCATCCCTGCTTCATGTGTTCCACCATCTTTAGTGCGGACATTATTAACAAATGACATGATATTTTCTGAGTAACCATCATTGTATTGACCAGCCACCTCAACTTCGACGCCATCTTTTTGTCCTTCAAAATACATCACATCGCCTAATGTATCTTTATCTTCATTTAAATAGGAAACAAACTCTTTGATCCCGTCTTCAAATAAGAAGATATCTTGAGTATCTGTTCGTTCATCAGTCAAAACGATCTTGACACCTTTTAATAAGAAGGCCGATTCACGTAGCCGTTCTGCTAAAGTATCATAATTGAATTTTGTTGTTGAAAAGATCTCCGGATCAGGCTTAAAAGTGACTGTAGTTCCACTGTTTTTCTTTGTTTTACCTAATTTTTTAAGTGTTCCGACTGGTTGACCACCATTTTCAAAATCTTCTTCGTACTCAACACCATCACGAACTGTATTGACAGTCAAGCTAGAAGATAGTGCATTTACAACTGAAGCCCCCACACCATGAAGACCACCCGATGTTTTATAGTCGCCTTGACCAAATTTTCCCCCAGCATGTAACACTGTGAAAATAACTTCGACCGTTGGGATCCCCATGGCATGCATCCCAACCGGCATCCCGCGCCCGTAATCGACGACTGTGATCGAATCATCGGG
>OFGK01001694.1_pt1 | contig 10684 bp, 9 predicted proteins | sample 1521771 | NCBI WGS metagenome assembly OFGK01 (sample SAMEA3504088, study PRJEB24116) | mouse gut metagenome | biome: mouse gut; feature: mouse-associated habitat; material: faeces | place: Denmark | collected 2011 | reverse complement strand
GAGAAATGAGGAATAAGTATATGGAGATTAAAAGACCTCAAAATTTCTTTGGCGAAGATATACCTCTTGCTGTTTTTATTTCCGAAGAACAGCTTCGTAGCAAAGAGTGCGGAAAGCTCTACGGAAAGTATTTTGAGGATACCGGAATTTTCAATATCTTCCCTGCTGAATTGTCTGAAAAAGGCGAATATCTCGGAGAGATTCTTCCTGCAGGAGAAGCGCCTATCCAAGGTGGCTTTTGTGGGATTATAACTTCTGAAGGTATGGACTTCTATTGGAGCGGCGAAAAAGTCGTAGTTGAGTCATACGGCTTGTACCAAAGCATCTTCTCAAGAAATAAGGGTATCCTTGAAACAGATGTCATGAAGAAGAAATGCGCGGTTATTATCGGCTGCGGATCTGTTGGCAGTTTAGTGGCGATGGAATTGGCCAGATCCGGCGTGGAGAAGTATGTGCTTTGTGATGCTGACACGCTTGAGTATCACAATGTATGCCGGCATCAATGCGGTATCGAGGATGTTGGGGATCTGAAGGTGAACGCCTTAAAGCGTAAAATTCTCAATATCAACCCCAAAGCGAAAGTGAAAACCTTTGGTGGCATTATTCAGAATATTCCAAAAGAAATGCTTGATGAAATGTGCGATCCGCATGAAACAATCTTTGTTGGTTGTGGAGACAACCGTACCGCCGATGTATATACAAACAAAATAGCGATTTACTATGATGCGGCATTTATTTCCATTGGATTTTGGGAAAGAGCATATGCTGGTGAAATCTTCTACCATATCCCTCATAAGAGTATGCCTTGCTACAAGTGCGCTTTAGGGAGCGGTGACTTATCCGGTCGTGTCGAGGCAAATCATCATGTTTACTCCAATCAAGAAAATATTGAAAGCGTCAAATTCGAGCCTGGCATCTCCGTAGATATTAACTTTATTACATGCATTGGAATCAAGCTCATCATCGACATCCTGAACTCTACAAACGAGGGATATATTCCTCGACTGCTCAACAATTTGAAGCAGTACACACTAATTTGCAATACGAGCGATCCGGCAATAGGTGGCGAAATGGTGGAAATCTTCAGTTATCCCTTGCAGGTAACCACTTCTCTGATAGTTGGATTTGATAAAGAGTGTAGCAGTATGTGTAAACTTGAATTAGAAGAAAAGTAAGAAAACATTCCTATTTAGGAGAAAGGAAGGCTCTTATGAAGGCTTTAGCTCAAAGCGAGATAATAGCTTTGATTACCGACTTGAATGCGTTTGCTGATGGTGCGGAAAACTTGATCACCTCTACGCAGTCGAATTATGACAAAGACAAAAAGCTACTCCTAAATAGGCATAGTAGTGCATTGTCGAGTTTAGACAGTACATATAAAGCAAACTGTGCTTCTGTTCAAAGTAAATCGAGACAAACTATCGCCGACGCGAAGAAAATACTTGCGGAAATCGACAAGCTGGACAAAAAACTGTCCAAGGTCGATAAGTATTATGTCAAGACTAAAAAGAAAAAAGAAGAACTCTTAGCAGATACAACAAGCGATGCTTATGAAGATGCAACAGATTATTTTGAAACGCTCGGAAAGATCAAAGAGAGTTTCAATGTGCTGTTCAAGAAATATTCAGAAGATATTCTCCCTGGACTTATTAACGGCCTGAACTACCTGTTCTCAAGCCAAAGAAAAAAGGATTATGAAGAACTCATAATCCTTAGGAACACCGTCGCGGCTTTTGTTAAAGAAATTGAGGAAATGCTTCCTCCTTTGACAGAAGAACAACTTGCCGCGCTTAAAGAGCAATACTTTACGCAGCGCGGCAGCATGGTGGAACGACACAAAACCGAATTGACCTCATTTGAAAGCAATCACTCTACTACGCTGGATAATGTTGCGGGTGAAATTTGGACTAATCTCGACAATGTACTTCCAGACGAATTTGTAGATTATTTAGCCGCAATCATGGCTGGCTATGCCAAAGTGGTACATAAAGTAAATGCTTCAAGTGAAATTCAGGATGAAGTTCTAAATATGTGCTACATTGATTATCCAGTTGATTTCTTCGTACAGTCCAGAGTAGTAGCCTCAATCATCAAGGATAAATGTTCAAAGCTATTGGTGGACGGTTCTATCCGACTGCCGATTATGATGTCAACAAAGAATGCGCCTGTTTGGCTGATCGCAAATGATAATAGCAACAGTTCAATCGTTCAGTCTTTCACCCATTCGATTATGTATGGGCTTCTTTCGTCATGCCCGGTTGAGAAACTGACCTATACCATCGTTGATCCTGAAAATCGTGGTAACAGCATTTCTCCTTTCTTTGACGCGAAGAAAAAGTTGCCGGAGCTGTTTGGGGAAAGGATTTGTATTAGGAAAGACGAAGTGGCTGCTAAAATCGGAAAACTTAATGAGAAAATTGAGAACATCCTTCAAGAGAGACTTGGTAATCAATACGATACCATTTTTGAGTACGCAGGCAACACGCCGGATTATGACCTAAATATTGAGCTTGTTATGCTCTATGATTTCCCGAGAGGTTTTGATGAGCGCACTCTTGCAGAACTCAGAAATATTTTGCGCAATGGCAGCAAATGCGGAATCTATACCGTTATCTCCTACTTGCCCGATCCAGACAATACCCACACAAGGGAATACGAGCAGAGTTTGCAGTCCATAATTGATCTTTCAGCTGTAATAAATCAGAATGGCGAAAACTTTGTAATGCGTGGATTGTCACTCATTTACTATTCCATGCCAGATAAGATTGAGTTTGCTAAGTTCTTTAGCAAATATATGCTCATTTTTGAAGGAATCAAAAATCGTGGCATTGCATTCTCTCCTCTCATTAGAAAACTCATCGAAGCAAAAGACTCAATGGAACTTGACGCTCATATTGAGTATATTTGTGAGATGATGAAGAACTACGAAAAAACCTATGCACAGGTACCGGAGATCAATGCGGTATTTCCTTCGCTTGTTACTTTGGGTAATGTTCTGTACCCGGCAGATGTGTTTTCTGATAGCGTAGGTTATCAGCATATCATCGACAGGTTCAGAGTGGAACGAAATGGGGAAACTAAAAATACATCTTTTGTCGAACTGCCGCTTACATTTGACCTTCGCAATTCTTTCAATTTGTTCCTGAACTGTCCCGACACAAGCAGTAAAGGTATGCTCGACTTCACGCATCACGTTATTTGGAGTTTCCTTTCCTTTATGCCTGTTACGAAGGTCAATGTCTGCGTTTTTGATAGTGAGCAACGAGGAAACAGCATTATTCCTTTCCTTGATTTCCGCAAACGATCTCCCGAAACATTTGATCAAAAAATATATACAAGTCAGGAGGCAATGTTTGATCGCCTTCAAAAGATCAACACTCAAATTGACGAGTTTATTCAGGAGAAATTAGGAAACAGATATAAAGATATACTTGACTATAACCTGAATACCCCGAACAGAGCAGAGCCGGTTACACTCTTGGTCTTGTATGATTTCCCGAGCGGTATGGATGGCAGAAGCATTGATCTTCTGACCAACATTTTGAGAAACGGCAACAAATGCGGCGTGTTCACAATGATTTGCTATAACCCGAATATTACTTTCTCAAGATATGAAAGCATAGACGAGCGTTTAGAGCGGATTTTACATTATTGTGCGTCCATCGACTATAAAGATGCTCATTACGGTCTGCTACCTTATAATTTGCAGATAAATATTCCTGAGTTTCTTTCCTACAATGCTATTGATAATTTCATTAACGACTATGTTGATAAGAGTGAAACTATTAAGAATCAAGGATTGTCTTTCAAGGATATAATCTCGAAAGATTTGTTCTCACTTGATTCCTCGAAATCAATGAGAATACCTGTTGGTGTTGGCGACGGAGATAGCATCATCAATATTACCATTGGTGAGGGCTCTTCTCACCACGGACTCATTGCAGGCGCTACTGGTTCAGGTAAATCTACGTTACTTCACACCTTGATCATGAGTAGTATGCTACATTATAATCCGGATCAGCTTCACTTGTATCTGATGGACTTCAAAAGTGGTGCGGAATTTAAGATTTATGAGTCTGTTAAGCTCCCACACATTCAGCTCCTTGCATTGGATGCCATGCAGGAATTTGGCGAGAGTATTCTTGAAAGCCTTGTAGTAGAAATGGAGGAACGTGCAAAGGCTTTTAAGGAGGATGCAGGCGGTGTTTCTAAAATAAAAGATTACATTCAGGTAACTGGACGTCCTATGCCACGCATCTTAGTTATTATGGATGAATTTCAAATATTATTTAACGACGCTACCAATCGTAAAGTAGCAAATCGATGTGCTGAATTGACAAAGCGAATTGTTACTGAAGGTCGTTCATTTGGTATTCATCTATTTATGGCTACTCAGTCAACTCGTATAATATCGGATCTGACTCTTTCGTCCGGTACTATCGAGCAAATGCGTATACGTATTGGTTTAAAATGCGGGGAAAACGATGCAAGATACTTGTTCTCGGATCAGAACGATACGAAAGCATTAGCAATGATGAAGGGACCAATAGGAACTGCCGTAATGAATTTGGACTATACTGAACAGCCCAATATAGGGTTCAGAGCTGCGTATTGTAACGATGAAACTCAGAAATACTATCTTGAGTTGATTAGCAGGACTTACGCAGAACTGCCTTCGGCATTGCAGACATTTGAGGGCAGCAGAACCACAAATTTGTTGGATTATTTTGCTGATGCGCATATTGGGTCTACTGATGAGTTGCCGGTTCAGATACATATGGGTACGTTAATCAAGGTTGCGCCCCCTTTTGCTATCAGTATTGATAAGAAAAAGAAGCATAATCTTTTAGTATGCGGTTCTAATGAAAGAATGGCAAATACTATAACCAACAACTATATGATTTCGGCTTTACTTAACCGCAATGCTGCTGTTTATTGTATAGATGGCGATAAGCTGGTGGGAGATGATAGCTCTGCTACCTTCTATGATGCTCTCAGCAAATGCAATACACGCTTTAAGATAGTTCAAGATCGTGCTGACATCATAAGGTTCATCAACGAAATCTATCAGAATTATCAGGCTTGGAAAAAGCAAAACAGCGATGATGTCATTTTCGTTGTAATCAAAAACCTTCAATTCTTGGATATTGTAAAATCAATGTTCAAGGGCGATGTGATTGATGAAAGTGAGTTCATTGACGAAACTCCGACTGTGCCTGAGTTTAATCCAGCGGATCCCTTTGCAGCAGTAAATAATATGTTCGCAAGCAGAGGGACTGAGGATAATCTGTCGGTTGGAGAGAAACTTATAAAAATGATTGAAGATGGATTAGGGTTCGGTATCCACTTTGTCGTTACATCACTTGATTATCAGTCAGTACGAGAGTGTATGTACTATGGCGAGAACATTCTCACAAAATTTCCTGAGCGCATCATTTTTGCGCTTGGCTCTAATGATGCGGACAATCTCATTGAAAATGTTTCTGTAGCCGGATTGAAAGATAACACGGTTTACTTCACAGACAGTGTAAAAAACACGTTCCAAATGAAGCCGTACATTACTCCTGCTACAAACGATCTTGAGCGACTGTTTAGTTAAAACCGGAGACGTTTTATGCACAGTGGCTCTACTCCCTTGTGTAGATGGCTTATTTGATGTGAAAAGCTCTTGGAGGTAACTGCGATGGTTATTGATGCAGAAAAAACAATAAATGAATTGGAGGGACTGCGGCGAAGCAATCATGATGATATTGATCAGTTGAATAAGTTCCTCGCCAGCACCCACCAGCGTCTTTCAAAGATTTATGAATATGCCGAAATTGAGGAGTTGCTGATACTTCGGCATCTCGCAGAAAATAGTTTGAGAGATATTCAAGCCGCTATACACGGATTCGAGGAAACAGATGCAGTCTTGGAAAAGATAATCGACAAATATCTGGCCTTCATGAAAGTCAAATTTGATTGAAAACAGGACATCTTGATTTTGCAATGGGGAGGGAGAAAGTTTGGGAATAGTAAGCGCTGATGCTAATGAACTCCTGCAAGCCGCGAGGAATATGCAAGTTGCAATAAATAGTATTGAAATAACAAAAAACTCAATAAATAAAAAGTATCAACAGCTTAGTAACGAATGGAAAGATAAGAAGTATAAAGAATTAGGTGATGTTGTTTGGGAATGTAGCAAAGCCTTAAATGATATATTAAAGACCTTACTACAAGGAGAAAAATTTGTTGCTTCTCTTGCAAAGAGTTTGCAAGAGTACGAAAATGTCACACTTGAAAATTCATCAAATCAGGGACAGACGGAGAGTGGAACGGGAGAATTATCGAGATCGCTGGGGTCTAATGGAGGGAATAGTTTTTTTGCCAGCATTTTTAGTAAAAGCCAAAACATCCGCGATGCATTACAAAATGTCGAGCACAGGCCGATTGCACCCGCCCATTTTGCAAGGAATGAGCAGCAAATTATTAGTAGCATAAGCGGAGGCGATATGACCGAAGGTTCTTGTTCTTCATTGGCTTTAGCATATGCTGGTAATAGAGCCGGATATGTTGTTTATGATTTTCGTGATGGCCAAAGCCGAGAGGTATTTTCTTCAAGATCATCAATTGAACAAATTGCTAATTTGGATGGAGTTAACTCTGTAATATTGCGTGGGACTGATGATACGATATGCGCGGAACAGTTAATGTCAAGTATGGAACCCGGAAGGGAATACTATATGGCTACAGGCGCGCACGCTGCTGTGGTTCGTTTGAGTAACGAGGGGATATATCAATACTTAGAGTTGCAAAGCGGCGTTCCAAGCGAAAATGGATGGCATCCCCTTACACTAAGCACGTTATTTTCAAGATTTGGCTGTGAAGATGGCCAATCAAGAGAGTACGCTAACTACCTTATCGAGTTGGATTCTTTGCAAAACAGCTCGGAATTTTTAGATCTTTTAGGATACATTAATACAGATGAGTCTGCACAGATGAGAGGAGCGAGTGGTCATGTCCGATAATAACAAGTTGAAGTTCTCTTGGTTACCAAAGTCAGATAAAGTAGGCGAAAGGCTTTTCACTTTTGATGGCAAACAAATCTTTAATCTTTTTAGAGATTATCCCCATGCGCTTACTCCAGAACAAAAAAGAGTGTTTGATGAAGCAAATCCATTTTGGGCTGATTTTTTCAAAGACAGAAAATATGAGAACAACACTGACAATTGAGGTATGATATCCTAAATCGAGTTTTATCTCAAGGTCAGAAAATATCTGTACTAAAAGTTGTGGGGAACTAATATGGATAACGATAATATAATTGTCTTGAATGATGAAGAAGGCACTGAGGTGGAATTTGAATTTCTCGACCTGATACCATATCGTGGGGAAGAGTATGTGGTTCTTCTTCCCGTTTTAGATAACGCAGACGAAGTAGTGATTTTACAGCTTGAAGAGGCTAATGGCAAAAGCGAGAGTTATCTCAGTGTCGATAATAAATTTACCCTTCAAGCCGTATTTGAAATCTTCAAAGAAAAAGCGAAAGGTACATTTAACTTTGTGGACTAACGGAAGGATTGTAAAGTAGGTGGCTTTATGGATATCTGGCATAGAGTGGGAAGAATAGTCAGATTCTCAAACTTGGGTACTCTGATGTTCTTCTTGCTAAATATCTGCCTAATTCTCGCATTGTTTTGTCCAAATGGTGTGACCTTTGAAGCTGCTGCCCCTTTAGTCGTTTGTTATATCGTCACGGCTTTAATCAGTCTATCCCCGGTTGGAGAATGGACACTTGCTGCTCTTGCTGGCGCGAAAGAAATACAGCGGAAGGATATAAAAATTCGGTTAATTCCATTATTGGAAATAGTCTTTGAGCAAGCAAAACAAGGAACTCCTGCAATGGTCAACTCTATCAGGTTAAAGATAATTCACGATCAATCTCCCAATGCTTTTGCGATTGGAAGGCACTCTATTTGCGTAACGGATGGTTTATTAAATCTTTCTGATGAAGAGATAATGGCTATTTTCGCTCACGAAGTTGGACACCTTGCTTACCAACATTCCACCATTCAGTTACTGATTGGTGGTGGGAACTTGTTCATATCAGGGTGTTTACTCATAATCAAGGTCGTCTGCTGGATGATAACTGCAATTTTCACACTTGTCGGTGTAAGTACAAAGAACTTTTGGGGTTGTTTTCTTATGACACTCTTTGGTAGTTTGTCTGCCGTACTGATTTGGCTATGGACAAAATTTTGTATGCTGTTTCTAATGTGGTCTATGCGTCAAAATGAATTTGTAGCAGACGGATTTGCTTATGACTTAGGCCACGGCGAGATGTTAGCAAGCGTGTTAGATAAGCACATGTGTACCGCACCGAGCGGTGGGCTACTTAAAGCTTTATATTCACCACATCCCCATAGTCATGATCGAATAGCTCATTTACAGGAACTCGGGGTAAGCTATTCATGTTTTTGAATTTTGCCTGTTCATCATAAAGAGGCTCCTAGACGCTAAGAGAAGAGGTTGCAATCTTGGCAACCCCTACAAATACGTGTCAAGCCCCCAAAAATGAGTAAAATTTTAGTAGCTTAATAATGAGCATAACAAAGCAGACCAGCTAGTGTAGAGTTTTGCAAACCGGCAGCAGAAAGATTTCACTTTAATTCAGATGGCGGCGTTTGTCCCGGTATCTAAGGCCACTAGACGTGCTTTTACTCTGAAGTTCTTCATACCCGTGAGGCAATTGCTGCCCGTATCTTGGAGTTGTGCAAAGAGCGTGGCATTACGCCAAATAGCTTGAGTAATATTTCCGCCGTCCCGCAGGCTACTATCAAAAGTATTCTAAACGGTGAAAGCCAAAATCCAGAAACAGTTACCATCAAAAAGTTGTGTGATAGTTTTGAAATCACGCTGGGAGAGTTCTTTTCTACATCGGAATTTAATGTTCTGGAACAAGGAATTTACTAAGGGCGCAGTGACGGAGAACGGGGGTACGCTACTAGCAAACCTGCAAATACATGTCAAGCCCCAAAATGAAAAAAGTCGGAAAGATTTTAGCAAGGGCAAAAAGGGTATGACAAACCAAGCCGGTCAGCGAGGAATTTTTGCGAACCGGCTGAGCAGGACTATTATTTCCGGTTAAGCGGCGGTGCTTGTCCCTGTATCCAGCGCCATCAGATGTGCCTTCACTCTGGCATAGTAGATGCGCAGGAATTTGGCTGCGCCGGCCAAAGTGTAAACATAGAAGTGCTTACCCTCGGCTCGCTTTTTGTCCATGAACTGAAATATGGGATTGGCCGGGTCAGAGTGCTGGAGGATCGTGCTGGCGACCATGAACAGTGTTTTTCGCAAATGGGGAGAGCCGCGCTTGGAGATGCGGCGGGATTTGGAGTCGAATGTGCCAGACTGGAAAGGCGGCGCATCCATGCCCGCGAAGGCCACCAGAGAGCCCTTGTGGGTAAACCGCCGCACATCGCCGATCTCCGCCATGAGCTGTGGTCCGGTGACCTCGCCTGCGCCCTGCATTTCCATGACCACATCGAATTCCGGCAGCAGGGAGGCCAGACGGAGCATCTCCCCGCGCAGGATATACAGCGCGTCATAGACGGCGTTCAGGCTGTCTACGGCCTGAGTGATGAGCAGCTTGGTGCTGTCGTTTTTGGGAAATGTAGCCACGGAGTTTCTGGCAGCGGCGTGGAGCCTTTCAGCGTCAGACTGAGAGAAGCGATAGCCGGATCTGGTACACCATTTGCGGTAAGCATCCGAGAAAGCGGCAAGGGAAACATCTGCCACACAGTCCTTGTGCCAGAACCGTTTTACAAAATCCACCCACTTGAAATGCCCGTTGGAACGCTTGGGCTGGCTGTCAAAAAGCATATTGACGCCGGGGAAGGTCTGGTCCAGCAGGGAGATCAGGCCGTTGCGGAGGATCACGCTGGATTTCTTGGTGCGCAGGTACAGGCGGTTCTGCATTTTCAGCATCTGCCGGGTCTCGTCCTCCGGTGAGTAGTCCCGCAGCTCCGCCCAGAAGGAGAGGGCATAGTTGGCAATCTTCATGGAGTCGGCCTTGTCCGTTTTGACCTTGCGCAGAGAGTTGTCGCTGAAATCGTGGATGAGCATGGCGTTGACCACGCTGACGAAGAAGCCAGCCTCCTTCAGCGCCAGGGCGATGGGCCTCCAGTACATCCCCGTATGTTCCATGACGACGCGGATGTCCCCGCCGATGCTCCGCAGAGTTTTTACAAGAGCAGACAGTCCGGCGGCGTCGTGTTCCACCTGGAACGGCGTCAGCACTACTTCGCCGCCCGGCCTGCGCACAGCAATGGTGCTTTTTCCTTTGGATACGTCAATGCCGACCGCAGTGATCGTTCTATCTTTCATTTGCAAGCCTCCCGAATCAAAAATGGTTTCAACCGGCGCCCGCCGCTGCCCACTACCGATTCAGCTTGCTTTGTGACACGAGTGTGCGGTGCTTGTCCGCTTCTCAACCTGCGCAAATCGAACGCCGCAATGGGAGGGCCGGCTGACTGTTTGCCAAAACGAGCGTGACAGCTCAGGCAGGGCATCGTCAGTCCGGTTCCCTCCCTTGGGTATGGGCCGATGCATAGGGCGGTCATCTTCCCCCGTTTTGAGGGTGTCACCATTGTAGCAAGCAGGGCAAGTGTCAATACACTTGCGAAAAAAGGACATCCGGCCGTGA
>OFGK01001690.1_pt1 | contig 10723 bp, 8 predicted proteins | sample 1521771 | NCBI WGS metagenome assembly OFGK01 (sample SAMEA3504088, study PRJEB24116) | mouse gut metagenome | biome: mouse gut; feature: mouse-associated habitat; material: faeces | place: Denmark | collected 2011 | reverse complement strand
CCGTCCGCTTGTATTTCTTCTTGAAGTCCCGCTTCACCAGCTCTTCGAATAGAAACTTGTACTGCCTAATTCGCTTGAAAAATTCCATGTGCCATTACCGCCTAACTAACCAGGTCAATCCTTGCCGTAAATGTCACGGGTATACAGCTTATCTTTAACCAGTTCTAATTCAGGATTATACCGATTCGCAATCACAATCTGGCTCGCATCTGCAAAAGCCTTGAAGCTATGGATCACCGCACATCCAGAAAAAGAATCCACAGTCAGACCGGGTTCATAAATAACGACATTTGCCCCCTGTTCCCGCAGCCGCTCCACGACGCCCAGCACGCTTGACTGCCGGAAGTTGTCTGAGCCCGATTTCATTGCCAGCCGGTAAACCCCAACCGTCTGCGCCGCGCCTTCAGGCCCATGCCCACCCGCGCGCACCTTCTCCAGAACGGATTGGGCAATAAAATCCTTTCGGGCGGAATTTGACGCAATAATTCCGCTTATCAGCTTGTTGGGCACGGCCTGAAAGTCCGCCAGCAATTGCTTTGTATCCTTCGGCAGGCAATAACCGCCATAGCCAAAGGACGGATTGTTATAGAAACTGCCAATGCGCGGGTCATATCCAATCGCGTCAATCAGTTGTTTTGTTTTCAAATGATATGTCTCTGCATAAGAATCCAGCTCATTAAAGAAAGCGATGCGCATTGCCAAATACGTATTGGCAAAAAGCTTGACCGCTTCCGCCTCCGCGGATGCCATCAGCAAGCAGGGGACTTCCTTCTTTAACGCATTGGACGACAGCAGCCCCGCAAATATCCGCGCCTGTTCCGCAACCCGGCTGTTCGGCATTCCCACTACAATGCGGGAGGGATACAGCTCGTCCAGCAGGGCCTCTCCCTCCCGCAAGAACTCCGGCACAAAGATTATGTTTTCCGTACCAAGTTTTTCACATAAAGCCGCAGTATACCCAATTGGGACGGTGGATCTGATCACAATCGTTGCACCCGGGTTTGTCTCTGCCGCCTGCCGGGCAACGGCCTCCACCGAAGCGGTATCAAAATGGTTTTTCAACGGGTCGTAATCGGTAGGCGTCGCAATAATTACAAAGTCCGCCTCCCGGTATGCCGCACAGCCGTCTATGGTGGCAGTCAGATCAAGGTTCCGCCCGCCCAGATACCTGGACGCCTCCCGGTCCGCCACAGGAGAAATTCGGCTGTTTACCAGGTCAACCTTATTTTGGTTGCAGTCTACCGCTACCACGGTGTGCCGCTGCGAAAGCAAAACCGCATTTGCAAGGCCAACATAACCGATTCCAACCACAGCTATTCTCATGTACCTTTGTGCTCCTTATGGAAGTTTTAGCAACTCCCCAAACATTATGTCAGTTTCCGGCAACCGTCTGGTATCCAATCCTCCGGCAGGGGTAAACGTGAGTTCACCGAATATCAGCTTCCCATCCACATCATAAAAATCAACACGCACAAATGGGAATGGCGCGGAAAGATCAGACGAACAGGCCAGCATCTCCTCAAGATTTGCGGGTTTATCAATAGAAAAATCCGCCGGTACCGCCAAACCGTCCAATGTAATAGGACAAAACCGCCAATCTGCATTAAAAAAGTAAAAACGGGGCCGGTCGTTCTCCCTGCCATCGCAAACCAAAATATACTGCGGACGGCCATGAAAACAGTAAACCTTATAGTCCCGGGGTAAGCGCTCTCCATCTCCCAGGAATTTTTCACACACGATTCGCTTGGGAATCTCTCGATACTGCACTTCAGCATAATAGCGCCAAAAATCAGTGCGCAGCCATTTCTCCAAACGCCGTGTGCTGCCGTCAATATCCAGCATTTTTTTATCAGTACAAATCAAATTATACCCGCAGCCATGATTGCATTTGAGAACAAATGCTTGCGGCAGCCTCTCCCACGGAATACAGTTGGCTGAATCCCATACGCCGTATAATTCGTTCAGAATGCTGCCCCATCCCGCAGATCTCACGTACTCCCGGACGCGCCATTTGTCTGCGCACTGCGTGACCAGCGGATTGTGGTTATATTGGTTGAGTTTTAACCATATAATCTTTTCATTCAGCGTTTTCGGCTCTCGGAGGTCTAGTGGGCGCTTAAACTTTCTCCAATAGAGTATTCGGCTGGTCAAACTTGGGGAAATAGGGGACAGGGTATAATAAAGCCAGGACGCCGCTTTGGGTTTTATGCGATTACAAATACGGTGGAGGCATTTCATTGCTTATTTGCAAAACACTCCTCTGGCGGAACGGAAGTCTGCAATATTTTTGTCCAAAATATGGCCACATTCAATAACAACCGCTTTTTTTAGGTTGTCACTGTAGCAGTTTTCTACGAGCATATCAATATACGGGGCAAACGCGCGGCTCAAGTTTCGGGTAACGGTTACCGGATACATAGCCGGGGTATTATCAACAGCGTAATGTACAATACCATCCACAATATAAACGGGGTCGTCAATTGTAGTGGGGTGGGAAGTCTCAATCTCCAGGTAGGGATCACAGCTGACATCTATAATCAGAGTTCCAGGACGCAGCTTTTTTAAATCCTCACGATAAATCAACCGATCTGTCCGATGGGTATCCCACATTACGCAATTCACCAAAACATCATAGTTCGCCAAATTTGCGCGGAACTGGGATTCGTTCTTTCTGGCATAAATGTCCACCTCCGCTCCCAGCCCGGCCAGGATGCGGAAAGCGCCTTTACCGGTTTGCCCGTTCCCTATAATGGCTACCTTGGCATCGTAGGGCATCTTACCGCTGTAGCGGAACCCCTGGATAATGGCCGCCTCCCCTGCAACTTCCCTGTTTCGGTAAAAAATATACCTGCCATTTTCGTAGATCTCTTCCCACGCAACCACCGAATGTTCCGCATTCAGAACAGACGAAGTAAACTCAATATTTTGAACGCAATGGGCCCATCCGCACAGGATCTTCCCCGGGTCGATCTGATCAAGATAATCTGCGTCCCCCAGCTTTACATCAACAATCACATCACATTTCAGAACGTCACTGCGCGGGACAATATTGACACCACGCTCTTGATACTCCTCATCCGAATAGCCAACGGAAATACCGTACCCCTCTTCAAAAAAAAGCTGCTGGGGATGCCGAATATTGGACAGATCAGACGGAAGCAGGGCACGCCGCTTTTCATTGTTTTTGTGGCTGATGAGAAATCCAACAGTATACATATTAATTCCTCCCAATTTTATACCTCCGCTGTTTGCGGCGCAATTTATAGAAATAGAAATTCTTAATACGTTGATCGAGATAACGATATCGGTGCAGATCTTGATGCGAATTTATTTCCAAAATAATAAATCCTTCAGGGGTACAAACAACATCAAACCCAAGATATTCCAGTTGCGGCATGTGTTGAGAAATATCTACTAACCCCTGCTTAATAGCCGCCCAGTTAGGAATAATTCCATGCAACTCCGCTTCTGTGTCAGGATGACATTCAGTTGACACAAAAACATGGTTAACAATTCTCAGCCCTTCCCTATATTCCCCACTGTCCACGTCAATGCTGCATACGATGCCCCCATAGGCCACATTATCAGTCACGCCCGATTTGGCCGATCCAATTCGCATGTATGCATCCATTATCTGAGGATGGTGCCCATCACGGTTGAGCATCATCACCCGAATCGTATTGACCGAACCAGGATATAGCGCTTTGATTTCATCGTGCATGTTTACATATTCTGTCACGATATAAAAAGATTTAAATTTCTTGATCCTGCCCCGCAGGCTGTGCTCTGATGTGGGCGAATTATTTAAATAATAGGTCCCGTCTCGGTACTCCACCTTAAAAAAGCCTACGCCGTGTGTCCCTGACGCCGCTTTAAATGCCAGTGCGCCCTTTTCCCGCAACAGCCGGAACAATTCGTCCAAAGTAGCCTCATATCCCTCTGGGCAGTCCTGCAATTTCACAATCAGCTGTCGGTCATCCCTCTGTATAATCTGGAAATAATATTTAGGTAAATGCTGCTTAAAAGGCTCCAACACATACCGAAGGGTCATTTTGTCTTCAATCCATTTTTTGTAGCTGTTATTAATCTGGTGCAAATACATGTAGTCCCGGTCTGATAAAAATTGCTGATAGTTTTCCTCTGTTAAGCCATATTGCTCAATCCTCCAAGGCATGAATCCTCTGCGGTAACACCACAGTTTGCGCTTTATAGGGGTTTCCTTATCGTGCAGCAAATTCTTATAAACCGTTTCAAACCATTCATTTGCCATATAAGAGGAAAAGCCACGCTTTCTCAACCGGCGCAGTGCCGCACGTTTTATAACCTTTTTAATGGCGCGATATATACGCCAGACCCGATTTTTTACTTTCGCTACAAAGCGGCCCCAAAGGTTTCTCTGCTTTTTTGCCGCCTGGCTCACTGCCTCTGGATTTACTGCCTGCTGTAGGATTTCTTCCTTTAATGATCGGCTAACCTGGCGCTGATTCAGCAATCTGACGCGCGCTTGATTTGATTCCAATTTGAAGCTGACCGCCAGCGGCAGAGTAATCTCCGTTCCCTTTTTTATCTCATAGTGCCGAACTTTTTTCCTGACATAGTTGAAAAAGGCTTTTTCTCTTACCGATGCGGACTTTGTATCATACTCTTCACGGTACGCGTCTTGATATGCCTGCATAAAAAGCGCGACAGATTCTTTTGTTGGCGGCGCTTCCGAAAATGCGTTGAACACCCCGTTGGCAATATGTATCAAACGGTATCGGGTATCCATCTCTATGCCATAGCAGGACAAGAGGCGGCGCACCTCTTCCAGTTCCGCTTTTTTCTCTTCCAATTCCGCTGGCCCATACTTTGGAAAATATTGTTGCCTGTAGTATTCCTCATCCCGTTGGCAGGAGAGGAAACGTTTGTCAAACAGGTTCACACAGGTTCCGCGGCACATCAGCATCCCAAGCACACGCAGTTTGGGGTCAAGCCTACTGTCATTATAAATTTTGCTCGACTGCTCGTCACGGAACAGGTTGGGGAACACCCATGTCCCCATCAAGCCCGGAGATTCAAACCGCTGGAACTGTTCCATGCCATACCACCTGTCCTGATACCCAAGCTGTTCCATATACCGATTACGCACAGTTTGGTCACAGGGATAGCCGTCTTCTTTTAAAAGCTCCACATCGTGCGTTACCAATGTACATCCTTGGGTTTCTCTGATGGTTCTTACCTGCTCAGACAGCTTATCGCCATCACACCAGCCATCTCCAGCACAGCATAGGGCAATGTAATCCCCTTTTGCATTTAGTATGCCCCAATCGTCGTTTGCTCGATTTGCTTGTTTTACAGGCGCTTGGAACCCTGCGATTTGCAGCTCTTTTTCAATGGCACTATAGTCAAAACAGTTGTTGGGATCACATAAGTTTAACTCAATACCTCCCGTGCCGCGCTGGCGCAGCACCATACCAATTGCCTCAACAAGTGTGTTCTCGCTGTCAAAACCAATAAATTGGACACTAATCATAATTAGTTCTCACACTCTCATACTTAGTTATTTCTTATTATTCTGTTATCAACAAGGCTCACAATTCATTCAAACAATGGTATTTGATTTGATTTTCTTTTGCATACCATTCAGCATAACTGCCGCGCTCACAAAATAAAACAAGTTTACTGCACAACTTAAATGCGTCCTCACCGATATATCCGACTGAACTTGGAATATAAATTTTTCTCAAACCACGGCAATCATAAAAAGCATGACGGCCTAAATGTATCGTCCCTTTCGGCAAAGATACCTCTTTCAGCAATGGACAGCAGTTGAAGGCGTTTGCACCTATGATACGCAGTTGTTCCGGCAATTTTACTGATTCCAGCTTTGCGCAGATATAAAAGGATAATTCTCCAATGTTTTTTACTGTATCTGGTATTATGACAGATTTGATATTACGCTTGTTGGAAAAAGCATTTGCCGCAATATATGTAACCTCAACACCATCAAATTTGTCCGGAATAACAAGATCTATATAATTTCTTCCTGATGCAAGGCCAGATACTTCAACGGTTTCCTTGCGCACTTTAAATAGAAAGCCGTCTTTTTCTTTTACTGTTCCTTCATTAAACTGCGTCCCATTTTGATATACCGTCCCATATACATGATCAATAGATTTTGCCAGCGCCGCTTCAAATTGTCCACTTTTATAAACAGTAAGGTCGTTCCGGGTAATATTTTTCCGCATCCAATCCTCAAGCTCATCACGGCTGTTCATCCAATGTGCATTTTTTGCTCCCGCTTCCACTGCTGCATCATAAGAACACTTACTATCCCCCGCAAAAAACACAATCTCATCAATTTCTTTGATGGCCGCTATATCTGCACCCAGTTGGTGATGCATCTGCTTGGATTCTGCACCCAGCTTATCAATGTGTCCTGCAACCATAATCCGCTTCCCTGTACCTTCAACCGGAATCTTAGATAAAGTTTTGGCCGCACCCAACACCGTCTTTGCCTCTGCGTTAAAACAGTCTATCAACATATGATAACCACCGACATTCACCATATGCTGGCGAATTCCTTCCGGCTGGTAATCCTTCATGAGTTCAGCCGAGCGGAAAACCGGGATGCCAAGCCACCTAGCCACAGCAACTGCGGCCAAAGCATTGTATGCGTTATGCTCACCGAACAGCCTCAACATAACCGGGAATTTGCCCTCAGCACACACTACGTCGAACTGAGTTCCCTCCTTTGTTGTGACAATATTTTCTGCACGATAATCGGCATCTTTTCGGTCAATGGCAAAAGAAATAACTTTATGCGTAAACTTTGGTATTGAGTTTCTCAACACATCGTCATCCAGATTAATGATTACTGCACCGTCATCTTTCATATAGCGTTCTAAGCTTGCTTTATCCCAAAAAATATTTTCTCTTGATCCATAGAGATCAAGATGGGAATACCCAATATTAGTCAAAATCAATGCATCCGGGCATAAAAACCTTGCTGAGCTTTCTACATAGCCGGGTTGAACGCCTCCGACCTCCTGTACCCAAACCTCGTGCGAAGGCGTCAGACGCTGGACATTCCTCAAAATAGCACCATGGCTATTTGCCATGGGGTGATGTGTTAATGTATTAAATGTTTTTGCGATGATTGAATTTACCAGCCCTGTGGTAGTCGTTTTTCCAACACTTCCTGTTATAGCGATAGTGCGGGCGCTGCACCCGCTCCTCCGCCAAACTTCATACCTCCAAATGCATTCCAGCGGATTGTCCATCCCGATAACATTGTGGACAGTACTTTCAACCTCCTTGTCTGCCCAATATTGCTGCGCATGATATTGTGGACAAAATACCGCATATGCCCCACGTTCAATTGCAAGTTTAATGGCATGCTCAATTTCATAATAGCCTGTGCAAATAACAACCTCGCCAGGCTGTGTATACTCAGATTGTGACAGAACTCGTTCAACTGGCTTGGATGGATCCAATTCTTCCGGCACAGGAATTCCCATAATTCTACATAAATCGCCAAAATTCACATAATATGACCCGTCTTTTCTGTATATTCGTTTAACATTTTCTGGGAAAACATTTATACCTTCAGCAAACATTTATTATCCCTCCACGTAAAGCTTCTCTTCTCATGAGAACAAGTCAATAATCAAAGCCATGACGACAGGTCAATGCGTCAATCTTCTATACCACCTTGTTCGCTCAATCCTCCCGCCCCACGGACTGCGGTCCATCGTAGCAAGGAACTGCCTTACCATCAGCCGTATTTCCCCGGCGTACTCCGTTTCCGCGCCCCGCTCCACCCAATGGGCCATGTCCATCAGCTCCGAATTGAGCACGCGCCGCTGAATCCCCGGCGGCAGTCCCCCGCAAAGCCCGCTTACCATCCGATAGGATTCAAGGTGGCAGGAAAAGTTCCGAACCCGTCCTCCCACCAGAGAACCGCTCAAATTAGTTCGATAATGGACCAGCATATCCCGCGTAAACACCACACATTGGGCTTTCAGCATAGTCTCCCAAAAAAAAGACCTGTCGTTGACACATATCAAATCATTGAAAAAAATACCATACTCCTGCAAGAATCCACGCCGCGCGAGCCCGCCCCAAGGCGCCACGCAGACCTTGGCAAACACGCCGCAGCTGCGCCGGTAATCCGTCGCCCTGTTGAACAAAAGAGGCGGCACCCGTTTCAGCCCGTTGTGGGTCGACCGGGAGGACATCCCCGTCTGGTTATCATAGTCCAGCGCCCGGCAGCGGAGAATGTCCGCCTGGCACCGGTGTGCTTTCGACCAAGCCTTTTCCAATCCGTCCGGGAAAAGCCAGTCGTCGGAATCCAGGAAAAGGAGATACTCTCCATGGGCACGGTTCAATCCCACATTGCGGCAACGCCCCGCACCCATATTTTCTGCGTTACGGACAACGCAGACGCGCCCGTCTTTCGCATGGTACTCCGCTAGCATTTCCACACTTTGGTCAGAGGAGCAGTCATCAACGCAAATAATCTCAATTTCGCGCAGGCTCTGCTGGAGTACGCTGTCCAGGCACCGGCCTAAAAACGCCCCGGAATTGAACACTGGAATGACTACCGTCACCTTGATTTCCCCGCCTATCATCCCGCACCTCATTTTGACGCCGCGAAAACAGCAATTTTCATGGAGCGCAGCCGCCGTTTCACACGTTTCATGCAATAGACTGTCTTGGATACGCCGTCCACCCCCAGGCCCTTCACAGCGTCGCCGAGCAGCTTCAACATGCGTTTGTCGGCAAGCCCCATAATCCACGCGGTTTCCTGGAGCAGGGCGCGCACCCTCGCCCGGTCCCCCGGCACTACCTCTTGGAGGAGCGCCAGGTTCAGGAAAAACTCCAGCGCGATCTTGTTTAAAAGCAGCTGCGCCCCTTCCGAGCTCTGCTTTCTAAGGTATTCCGCCGAGCATTGGAGCATGGCAGTCAGATGTTCAACGCGCTTCGCGTCGTACTTTCTGGTCAGCGTCGCCCCATAGTTCACCCGGTAAAAATAGTATGGATTGTGGAAGAATACCGGTTTTTCCACTTTTGTCAAAGCACGCACCACAAATTCCAAATCCTCCGCACAATCTGCGCCTTCCACAAAGCAAAGCCCGCCGCGCATGAGAAACTCCCGCTGAAACAGATACCGCCAGACATTCCATACGCAGTCACCCCTGCCCAGAAAGGCCTGCAAATATTCCTTGTCCTGAATTGGTTCCGGCGTATCGTCAATTTGATAGACCTTGTCCAACACGCACCCGCAGTCAGACACACGGCAGAAGTCAGACACCCAAATCTCCCCACTGGGGCATTTCTCCAGCAAGGCCGCTGTTTTGCGGAGGGCCGCAGGTATTACATAGTCATCCGCATCGAAAAAAGCGACATATTTTCCACATGACCGCTCCAAACCCCGGTTCCTGGCAGCCGAAGGCCCCAAATTCTTTTGGCTGAACTGGCGGATGCATGGATGGTTTTCCGCATACTCCCGGCACAGCGCCCCGCTTCTATCTGTGGAACCGTCGTCGATCAGCAGCACTTCCGCCCCTTCAAGGCCTGCGGCCAAAATACTGTCCAGGCATCCCGGCAGATACTGCTCCGCATTGTGAACCGGGATAATAATGCTGAGCGCTGGTTGCTTCATGACATCCCATCCTAACCGCGCAGCTCACGGCCGCTCAAAAAGGAGTTCTTTCACCGCAGCCCCTGCTTGGCAACTATGTTCAGCGGCAACTGCCACTCTCCCAGAAGCTGCTCTTCTTTTTATGTGATAAAACAAAATATTTATTTTGTTGTTTTCTTGTACATGATACCATTCTGTGCAAAAAAAAGCAACAGAAATTTTTTACTATATCGTCGTCAGTTATTGAGTCAAATTCAACACTTGCACAACACTAAGCAGCTATTTATAAACTTTTTCTGTCCGTTTGCATTCCTTTTTACATTATTTTGGCAATCATCATCCGCGGCAAACCATTCTCCTAAGCCTGATCCTCACCCACGCCCCTTCTTAAAAAATAAACAAAATCTATCATTTGTATCTTTATGATGCCAGAACCTGAAGCAAAAGCAGCATTGGCCATCCTGCTTCCTTCACCATGCCAAGTTCCTTTTTCGCTCTTCCCGCGCCCTGCTTGGAATTTTTTGAAATAAAAACAATGATTCCTGCGAGATCCCGCCTCGCATGGAGGTAAAATCCCTCGTCAACCGACATTCTTCGAGATCTGAAACACGCTCTCAGACAGCATAAAAAACGCTTCCCATGCCGCGCGGTGGATCACCACCGCCTCAGACGGGAAGCGTTTTTTATTACAGATTTGCCTGGACGGATTCAAGCTGTTCAAAGCAGCGCATGAGCCGGGCCGGAAGCAGTTTTTGCGGGCGTCCTCATTCGAACAATTGCGCCGTCCGCTCCAGCAGGCTCCGGATCTCCAGGTGCTGGGGGCAGATCTCCTCACACTTGCCGCACTTCACGCACTGGGACGCCCTGCCCCGGCCCCGGGTGGCCTGGGCGTAGTCCGCCTCCAGCGTACCGTCCGACAGGATTTCCTGGGAAAACTCAGGTTTGAATTTCATGGATGCCACCTCCTAATTTACGCTATTTTACCACAGTCCAAAGGGCCGCACAAGCCGCACTCAAACAAAAAGAAAAATAAACCAACAAATTGTAAATTTCCTCTTGCTTTTTCAAATCGGGTGTGCTATAATAACGAAGCTGTTT
>OFGK01001685.1_pt1 | contig 10752 bp, 10 predicted proteins | sample 1521771 | NCBI WGS metagenome assembly OFGK01 (sample SAMEA3504088, study PRJEB24116) | mouse gut metagenome | biome: mouse gut; feature: mouse-associated habitat; material: faeces | place: Denmark | collected 2011 | reverse complement strand
CGGCGGAATTGTCCCATCGTCGTCCGTCGGCTCTGCCGCAGAGCAAACCGCATCCACAATGTCCATTCCCTCCGTCACATAACCGAAAACCGCATACTTCCCATCTAAAAATAAGCTGTCCTGATGCACAATGAAAAATTGAGAACTTGCGCTGTCATTATCCAAAGAACGAGCCATAGAAATCGCGCCTCTGGTATGGGATAAGTTATTTTCAAACCCATTTTCTGTAAATTCCCCTGTGATTGTCTGTTCAGAGCCGCCTGACCCGTCTCCATTTGGATCGCCGCCCTGCATCATAAACCCTTCTATAATCCTATGAAACGTCAGTCCATTATAAAACCCGCTTTCCGCCAGAGAAATAAAATTTTCTACTGTTTTAGGAGCGGCTTCCTTATTTAGAGCTACAGTAATTGAACCGTAGTCCTGAATTTCAATTTTCGCATAATTAGACGCTTCTAAAGCTTCTGTTCCCTCTTGCAATGCTTCCGTCGAAGATGCTCCTTCCTGTAATGCTTCCGTCGAAGAAGCCCCTTCCTGCAATGCTTCCGTCGAAGACGTTTCCTTTTGTGTATCCTTTCCGCCTCTAAACGCAAACCAGCCTATAACGCACAAAACGGCTGCTGCCGCTATCACAGCCGACGCCGCTGTCACTGATTTCTTTTTTTTCTTTTTTTCAAATGGCTCTACAAACGCTTCTATACTTTCTTTGATCTTTTCCTCTTGCTTCTTGGGCAGAACCGCATCCTCTTTTCCATGCAATACCGCTTCTTCTAAAATTTCTGAAGGCTTACGGGAAAAGTCGCCGGATTTCTGGGAAAATGCCGTTAAAATACCGTTTATATTCTGCGGCTGCGCTTCCAACGCAAGCTCCACTGTTTTTTCGCTTAATCCCGTCGCAGCGGCAATTTCTGTTTTGGAAAACCCCGCTATCTGATTTAAGACAAACACAAAACGTGTGGATGCCGGCAATGTCTGTAAAACAGAAGCTAATGCGTCCGATTCCTGATATGCAGCTTCCATATCATTTCCCGTGACTAGAAAATTTTTATTCGGTGGAACTGTTAAAGAAATTTTTTTCTTTTTACCGTTCTTTTGACGGCAGAAAGAAACTGTTTCACTGATTAATTTTTTCCGGAACCCTTCTTCACCGCCTTCTTCCCCCTGCAAAGAATCCCATATATGTTGAAACGCCTGCATAACGGCTATATTTGCAGCATTGTCCTCCATCAACAAGCTGGATGCGACAATCTTTGCCTCTTTCCAATACTTATCGTATAATTCAAGCAATGCCACACGTTTTCCCTTTTTTGCCTGTTCCACTAAATTCGACATAAATTCCTCCTTCTTTTGCATACCTATATTTTCATTGATTATAAAATAATTTTTTGAAATAAGTGTGAACATTTTCCTTCATTTGCAGATTCCCCACCTCCCCCTTTGCTTTTTTGACAAAAACGCCGTCCAAAAAACGCAAAACCATACATCGCAAAAAACAGCCCTCCGCGCTGCCGCCAAGGACTGTTTCTATCTCCTTTACTCCACAATTTCAAAATACATTTGATACGCCTGATAATCGCCCATACGGAATGGAAGCGGAATCCCACACTCCATCAAAGCATCCGACGCATACGCCTGCCCGCTCGCCTGATCCACATAACTGCATCCCTCACGCAAGCCTTTGAAACGGATATACTGCACAGGCATATTTCCATGCGGCAAAAACGCAACCGCGCTGAAAAGAACCCTCGTCCGATCCTCAGAAACAAATGCCCATGCGCCAACATTTTCCGTAAACGGGTTCGTCAGGCGGTAATACAATCCTTCCTGAATCAAGTCCGCATACTTCCGGTATTCTAAAATCTGTTTCTTTATCTCCTCTTTTTCTTCCTCAGATAGTTTTTGCGGATCTAATTCATAACCAAAAGTTCCTGCCATTGCCGTAATGCCTCTTGTGGCAAACGGCGTAAACCGGCCGGTCTGGTGATTTGGAATCGCTGAGACATGGGAACCCACAGCAGATACCGGATACCCAAAAGATGTGCCATACTGAATCTGCGTCCGGTCTAAGGCATCCGTGTTGTCACTGCACCATATCTGCGGCGTATAATACAGCATTCCCGCATCAAACCTTCCGCCGCCCCCACTGCAACCTTCCAACAAAACATTTGGATAACGCTGTATCAGCCGTTCCAGAAAATCATATACGCCCAACACATAATCATGCATCACACGTCCCTGATCCCTTGTCCCTGCCGAATAACAGTCGCACAAACTGCGGTTCAAATCCCATTTTATATATTCAATATTGCCTTGATCCAATATCCCGCATACCTTATCAAAAATAGCGTCCACTACTTCTTTCCTTGAAAAATCCAAAACAAGCTGGTTTCTTGCCCGCACCGGAGAACGTTTCGGAATGGAAAACGCCCAATCCGAATGATCTCGGAACAACTCACTGTCCTCATTGACGGACTCCGGCTCAAACCAAATGCCAAACTTTACGCCAAGCCCATTGATTTTCTGAATCAAAGACTCCAGCGGCTCACCGAGCTTTTTCTCATTCACAATCCAATCTCCAAGCCCGCTGTTATCGTCATCTCTTTTGCCAAACCAGCCGTCGTCCATGACCACCATATCAATCCCAAGCTCCGCCGCTTCTTTTGCAAGCTGAAAAACCGTTTCCCCGTTAAAATCAAAATAAGCGGCTTCCCAGCTATTAATTAAAATAGGACGCATTCCAGTCTGATACTTCCCTCTGCAAAGATGCTTCCGAAAACATTTATGCAGATTGTGCGACAACTGTGAAAGTCCTTTTCCACTATATGTAAGAACTGTCTCTGGCGCCACAAACGTCTCACCCGAAAGAAGCGGATAGGAAAACTGCTCATCTGAAAGCCCAAGCAGCGCCCTAGTCTGGTTATACTGATCTTTTTCCGCTTCCCCTTTGAAATTCCCGCTATACACAAACGACATTGCATAACAGCTCCCGAAATCCTCCGTCGTATCCGATCCTGCAAGGATCATCATAGGATTATACTGATGGCTTGACGTCCCCCTGCGGCTTCCTATTCCTAACACGCCATGAGAGACAGGCGTCCGTTCAAACAAACGCTCCATTGCATGGCGCCCATAAAAACGGATCAAATCAAAGTCCCCGCCGACAAAATCCAAACATGCCGCCTGCGCCTTTTCCAGATAAATTTTCTGCCCTCCGCCATTTGTAATCCGCGCGCTTCTCGTAATAATGTCAAGTTCCGGCAATACGCCGTACAAAAGCGCCACTTTAAGTCCCGTCACAGAATCCTTAAGATAAATTTCAAGCGTTTCCGCTTCCTCCTCATTCGCATAAACCGCCGGAAGCTTCTCTAGGGCATACTTTCCTTTCAAAGAGGAATATCCCTGATACCGCAAATCACAGCCAAACACGCCATTGGCGTCTCTAACCACAATCGCTGGGCTTCTGTAATCTCCCGTCCCCTGACAAGGCAGCTCCTGTGGAAGCGCATCCATCGAATACGTCCTGTCTTCCCCAGCGTCCGACGGATTACCTGAAAATCCCCTGTCCGCATATTGGAGCAGATATTCCATTGTTCCAGATGTTTTCTTTCCATAATAAAGATGAAGCAAAAAACCAAACCGGTCCGCCATCATCTGGTAGGTCGAATGCTTTGTATGTAATGTAAAAATTGTTTCCCGTTCTTTTAAAATTATATCCATCAGGCCCTCCAAATCCTGACTATGGCTAAAACAGCGGAATCCGCCGCTTTAGCCATCACAGGATGCGTTCATTTTGTATTTTTTAAGTTATTTTACTGCGCCATTCACTACGCCGTTTAAGATCTGTTTCTGACAAACAATATAGAAAAGCAGAATCGGCAATAACGCAAGAAGATACGATGCAAAAGCAAGGTTATAATTTGTCCCAAACTGTGTCTGGAACGACATCTGCGCAAGCGGAAGCGTATTCATTCCACTGCCCGACATAATGACAAGCGGCGTCATAACATCGTTCCATACGCTTAATGCCGTAATTACCGCAACTGTCGCATGCATAGGCTTCATAATCGGAAAAATCACCTTCCAAAACGTCCGAAACGTTGTCGCCCCGTCAATACGGGCAGCTTCTTCAAGCGCGATAGGAATATTCACCAGATAGCCCGAATACAACATCAAATTCATCGGCATATAAAACACTACATAAAGCAGGATAACACCAACCCAGTTGGCCAGCCCCATTTCTGCGGTTTGCTTTGCCAGAGGCATCATCAGAATGGCAAAGGGCACAAACATACCGCTGACAATGAAGAGATAGACAAAGTTATAAAATTTGCTGTGAGCCTTGTTCCTGCCCAGAGCATATCCCATAAGGGAGTGAACCAGGATGGACAGCCCCACCGTAAGCACGGAGATCAGAAGGCTGTTCCCCAGGGAGCGCCAGAAGTTTGTCACCTCCATAGCCTCCCGGAAATTGTCCAGGCTCCAGGTCTTGGGCAGGGACAGAATACCACTGATGCTGTTGGTCATCTCCGAAGGCTGCTTGAAGGCAATCACAATGGTCAAATACAGTGGAAATGCAATGGTGGAGAGACCCAGGATCAGCAGCACCAGCACAAGCCTGTTGGTTTTTCCCACGGTCGAAGTATGTTTCATAACTGCTCCTCCTTTGAACTGGAAAATTTCATCTGCGCAACAGAGATCACTACAATGACAATAAAGAATACAACCGCGTTCGCGCTCTGGAAACCGAACTGTCCGCCCGACATACCGTTATTGTAGATCAGATAGGAAATGGATTCCGTACTCTGCGCCGGTCCGCCTTTTGTCAGGGCGATGATCTGGTCGAACACCATCAGGAAGTTTTTCACGCACAATACCATATTGATGGAGAAAAACGGAACAATCAGCGGAAACGTCAAATGCTTAAATTTCGCCCAGCCCGTCGCCCCGTCAATGGAGCCCGCCTCATATACGTCTTCCGGAACCGTCTGAAGCCCCGATATGTAAATAATCGTATTCATGGCAACCGCCTGCCATGCGCACACAGCCACAATCGCAACCCACGCCCATTTCGAGCTTGCAAGGATACTCGTTCCCTTTCCACCCATCATGTCAATCATAGCCGGAACAATATAAGTAAAAAAGTAATTAAAAATATACCCAACGACAAGCGCGCCTAAAATATTCGGGATAAAATACATTCCGCGCAATGCGCTCTTAAACTTAATCTTACTGTTTAACGCAAGCGCAAGAATCAGGCTTATCACATTTACGACAATCGTCGTGATAATCGCGACTTTAATTGTAAAAAGATAAGAATTTCCCACTCTGCCATCGGTAAACAAATCCGCGTAGTTCCGTAAGCCTACATACTCGTAAGTCCCATACCCCTTGAAATTCGTAAAACTGTAAATAAACCCTTTTATCAGAGGCAGCGTATTAAACGCAAAAAATAATACAAGAATCGGTATTGTCATTAACGCAAACGTCCGCTGCCTGTTATTCATTTTTTTCATTTCCCTTCTCCTCCTTTACTGATTGTCTGCCTGATATGCTTCCACTTTGCGGATAATATCCCGATTATACCTTTCCCAGTCCTTATCAAACTTATCCAAAAACGAATCCACGTCTTTTTCAATCAAAAACGTCTGAATCTGGGCGTCCACCGCCATTTCCGCCGGATAATAATGATCCTGATAATCCGTCATATTGCCGGAATCAATAAATTCTTTCATTCCATCTAAATTCGGGGCCAGCGTAAACTCTCCCTCTTTACAGGGAACTCCGTTCTGATCGTCTAAATACGCCTGCACATTTTCATCTTCCAGTAAGAAAGAAATCACCTCAAACGCCTCGTCCTTATTTTCACAATCCTGCGTAACCGCAAACATTAAATCCACTCCGGAATTTAATGTGTTCCCTTCTGCGTTCTCATTTCCCGGCATTACAAACGAATCAATGTCCAAATCAGGATTCACCGACTTAATCTGGGGGATCGCATAACTGCCAATCGTAAACATCGCAGACTCCCCGTTTGCAAACGCCGTACACGCATCATTATATCCGTAAGCAAACGGCCCTTCTTCGCCATACTTCACCAAATCAAGCATCTTCTCTGCCGTCTGGCGGTATTCTTTCGAAAATGTCGTCTCGCCGGCATTTGCCTGCTGGCAGACGTCTGACGGAGCCAATCCTACCGCAAGCGCATTCCATGGCGCAAGACAAGTCCATATGTCCTTAAAGCCAAAATAAAACGGCAAAATCCCTTCCGACTGAATCGTCTCACAAAGCGTCATCAGCTCATCCCATGTTTTAGGAATCTCCCATCCATGTTCAGAAAACATCGCGCGGTTATACAGCACTCCCGCCGCATTCGCCGCAAATGGAACCCCATACGTCCCTTCCGTCGGAACAAACTCAAGCCCCTCTAAAATGTCCACATACGATTGTTTAATCTGCGACAGCCCTTCATACCCCGACACGTCCGCCAATATATTAGAATCCACAAAGTAGGAAAAATTAATATCCCCCCCTATGCCCAAAATATCGGGATAATCCTCTCTGACAAACCTTGTCTTTAAAATCGTCATCGCATCATTCGGCGAAGAAATCGTCAAATGGATATTGTCATGCGTACTGTTAAATTTCTCCTCCAGTTTGGCAAACAAATCCACTGCTTCCGGCTTATAATGCACCAGCTCAATTTCAACCTTCCCATCTTTTGCCTGCCCGCCGCACCCAGCAAAGCTTCCCGCGCCTAGCAAAACTCCCGCCAGAAGAAACTGCCACTTCTTCTTCCTCATCATTTCATTCTCTCCTTTCTAATCATTCCGTTGAGCCACAAGCAAAATCCAATCACGCCAGATTTTGCATCCCTCACCTGATAGCGATATTATAACATTCCAAAATGCGTCTATAAATAGCAGAATTTTTTCTGTTTTATATCATTATGCTAGATTTTTTCCATATATGAAAAAGTAGTGGCATTTTGGTATATTTTCCGTTATACTCATAAGGTATTCTAACAAAAAGGAGACGTTTTCCCGATGAAAGACCTGCTGTTTTCCGTATTTCCGAATGAAAATTTTATCGACTTAAGTTTATACCAGTTTGGCTGGGAGCGCTGCAAACCGTCGCATGCCTTTGGCCCCGCCGCAAGGAACCATTACTTGTTCCACTACGTCATTTCAGGAACCGGCGTCCTAAATGCCGATGACGCGGAAGGCGTCACCCATACTTACTCCATTAAAAGCGGTCAGGGATTTATGATTTTCCCCGATCAGATTACAATGTACATTGCTGACAAAACCCTCCCGTGGGAATACGTCTGGATTGAATTTGACGGACTGCGCGTAAAAGAAACGCTTGAAATCGCAGGTCTTTCTGTAAATATGCCCATCTATCATGCGCATTCACATATCCTGCGTGAAGAAATGATGAATGAATTGCTCTACATCGCGCAACATGGAGATATGTCGCCCTTTCACCTCATCGGCCACGGATACCTTTTCTTAGACGCCATGACCCGCTCCATATCCTCTATCCGGCTGAAAAAAGGCGGCCGGCTTCGGGATTTCTACATCCATGAAGCGCTAAACTTTATTGAACAGAATTTCCACAATGACATTTCCGTGGAAGACATTGCCGACCACTGTGGGTTAAACCGCAGTTATTTCGGCAAAATATTTAAGGAGTCCATAGGACGGACTCCTCAAGAATTTTTATTAAATTACCGCATGACAAAAGCCTCCGAGCTTTTAAAACTGACGAAACTTTCCATCGGAGACATAAGCAACGCCGTCGGCTATGATAACCCTCTCCACTTTTCAAGAGCTTTTAAAAACTGTTATCATGTATCGCCAAGGGCATGGCGAAACGATAACTTATACTCTGGATAAATACTCTCCCGTCCTTGTGTCAATTTTAATCACGTCGTCCTGATTGACAAACAATGGGACATAGACTGTCGCGCCCGTTTCTACAACGGCAGGTTTCGTCGCGCCTGTTGCCGTGTCTCCTTTAAAGCCCGGCTCTGTATCCGTGATCTGCAATTCAACAAACAACGGCGGCTCTACTGCAAATACATTTCCATTGTGGGAACAAACTTTCACCATTTCGTTTTCTTTTACAAATTTCAATGCATCGCCAATATCGTCATTACTAAGCGCAATCTGGTCATACGTTTCTACGTCCATAAAATAGAACAAGTCCCCATCTGCGTAAAGGTACTGATAATCCTTGCGGTCAATGCGCGCCTGCGGGCATTTCTCTGTCGGGCGGAATGTTTTCTCTACAACGCCGCCGCTCTTGATATTTTTTAACTTTGTCCTGACAAACGCCGCTCCTTTTCCCGGTTTTACATGCTGAAATTCAATAATCTGGAAAATATTGCCTTCCACCTCTATTGTAATACCATTCCGAAAATCTCCTGCTGAAATCATAAATTTTCCTCCTTAAATACATATCGGACTTAGCCACCTGTACAATTTTATAATAAAAGCCTTGATTTTTCAACCTTTTTTTCTATTATTCCTGAAAATTCTCCGTTTCCAAATCTGCAATCATCGCGACGCGTTCCGCGTGCCTTCCACCCAAAAACTCTGCGTTCAGATAAGACGACACAATTTCCTTTGCCACTTCCACGCCCACAATCCGCGCCCCAAAAGCGATAATGTTTGCATTGTTATGCTCTTTGACAAGACGCGCCGTCACAGGCTCTGAACAGACTGCCGCGCGGATGCCTTTTACTTTATTGGCCGCAACCGAAATCCCAACGCCTGTCCCACATATTAAAATGCCGCAGTCCGCCGCTTTCGAGGCTACTGCATCCGCCACTTTTTTTCCATAGAGCGGATAATGGCAGGAATCTTCCGTATCTGTCCCGTAATTTTCCACCTCATGCCCTAATTCTTTTACATATGCCATAATTTCCCGTTTCAACCCAACTGCCGCGTGGTCGTTTCCAATCGCTATTTTCATATGCTCCTCCTATAAAAAAACAACACAATTTTTTCCAGATACCGTTTCAAGACAATTTGTATCTCCTCTTTCGGGTCCATCGGCTCTACTAAAATTGAATGGATTCCCGCAAGCTTTGCTCCAGCAATATCCGTAAAAATCTGATCGCCGACGAATACCGTACTGTTACAGTCCGTTTGCATAAGCGCCATCGCCTGACGGTAATTTTTCGGCATTGGTTTTTTCGCCTTAAAAATATAACGCACGCCTGCTTTCTCGGCAAACATTTTTACCCTTGGCTCTTTGTTGTTTGAAAGCAGCACACAGCATATCCCAAGTTCCTTTAAATGCGTAAACAAAGCCAATGCCCGTTCATCTGCTGGCGCGCCATGCGGAACCAGCGTATTGTCTATGTCAAAAATCACGCCCCGGCATCCTTTTTGGTATAAGCTGTCAAAATCAATCTGATACGCGGAAGCAAAATATGCATCGGGATACAAAATACACTTCATAGAAACTCCTTAATTATCTAAAATTTTTTTCAACTCGTTCATAAATGTATTGACGTCTTTAAATTCCCGGTAAACCGATGCAAACCTGACGTATGCGACTGCCTCTATATCTTTTAGCTTGTCCATTACGATTTCCCCTATCTGCGCGCTTTTCACTTCTTTTTCTTCCCGATTAAACACTTCGGTTTCAACCGCATCGACTAATTGGCCGATCTGTTCTACGGAAATCGGCCGTTTGTGGCAGGCCCGCAAAATGCCCGCTTCAATTTTTGAACGGTCATACTGTTCTCTATTATTGTCTTTTTTGATTACAATCAAGGGAATTGTTTCAACTTTTTCATATGTAGTAAAACGCTTCCCACATTCATCGCACAGCCGCCTGCGGCGAATGGAAGTATTCTCATCGACAGGCCTTGAATCAATCACTCTCGTCGTGTCGCTGCTGCAATATGGGCATTTCATCTAAATTCCTCCTATAACTTTCTTCTGCAATCTTCTTCTTTGATTTCAACCAGAATAATATCAGGCCCGATACGGACAATACATTTCCATGGGATGCATAATTCAAATTCATGCCCGAAAATGCCAAAGAATTTGCAGGGGCCGGGAACGACTAAAGCCTGTATACAGCCTGTACATTCGTCAAACTCCAAATCCACTACATTTCCCAGACATTTACAGTTACAAGCGTTAATAACTTCCTTTTCCTGTAATTCGCACAACCGCATAAAAAACCTTCGCGCTTTTTTCTTTTAGTTTATTCGGTTTAACTTCGTCCTATTCCTGATACCATTTGCGCGTTCTCTATAGACAAATTTTATACGTTAAAACGGAACAGCATAACGTCTCCGTCTTTTACGACATATTCTTTTCCTTCCAGTCCGACAATGCCTTTTTCTTTGGCGGCGGCAAGGCTGCCACAATCCAGCAAATCCTGATAATTGACGACTTCAGCGCGGATAAACCCGCGTTCAAAATCCGTATGGATTTTGCCTGCCGCCTGAGGCGCCTTTGTGCCTTTGACGATTGTCCATGCCCTCGTTTCATCTTCGCCGGCGGTAAGATAGCTGATTAATCCTAACAGGCTGTAACTTGCTTTGATGAGTTTTTCAAGGCCGGATTCTTTTAATCCAAGATCTTCTAAAAACATCGCCTTTTCCTCGTCGTCCAGCTCTGCAATTTCCTGTTCAATCTGAGCGCAAATGACAAATGCCTCACTATTTTCCCCGGCCGCCAATGCGCGCACATTTTGTACGGACTCATTGGATGCCCCGTCATCTGCTAA
>OFGK01001676.1_pt1 | contig 10841 bp, 10 predicted proteins | sample 1521771 | NCBI WGS metagenome assembly OFGK01 (sample SAMEA3504088, study PRJEB24116) | mouse gut metagenome | biome: mouse gut; feature: mouse-associated habitat; material: faeces | place: Denmark | collected 2011 | reverse complement strand
GTCATCATCACTACTGGCACCTTAAACTGAGCTACCGTAAAATGGTTCACTAATACTTGCAAGACCCAAGTCAACATAACGCCAAGCATCCCTGAACTCAGACCGATCAAGAAGGCCTCTGAAACAAAGATCCGCCGAATATCTTTTCTTCTAGCACCTAAAGCCTTTAAGACCCCGATCTCCTTAGTCCGTTCAACTACCGAAATATTTAAGACCACTAAGATCATGATCGCTGAGACCACTAACGAAACTGCTGCGATCGCGGCTAAGACATAACTGATCACATCCATCATTTGGGTGAACATCTCAGTCATCGTTTCTTGCATTGAGCCACTAAAGCCGAGCTTTTTGACTTCATTTTTGATCTTTTCGGTATTATTTTTATTCTTAGTGTAAAGATATACAACATTAGGCTTTAACGTTTGGCCATTTTGCGCAAAAATATCTTTTAGATCGCTATAACGTACGATCGCAGTGCTGAAGTTAGACCCCTGCTGTTCATAGGTCCCACTGACTTTTAATTTTTGTTCGATTTGCTGACCATCGATCGTTAGTTTAAATGTTACTTCTTTACCAACAATGTTCTTGGCCAAAAGATCGGCTGTTCCCTTATCAAGTAAGACCTCATCTTTTTTAGGCGCGTTACCCGAAACGATACTTGATTTGGTGATATTGCTCGACATTGTTTGTAACGTCATGATCATAGCATTTTTATCACCATAACTAACACTGTTTGTACCTAATGAAAGGGTCGAATAGCCCTTCTCAAGCCGATCGACGTGTTTGATAGCTTTAAGTTTTGTGATATCTTTTGTTGTAAAATCATTATCTGTTCCTGAGCCCGTCAAAGCTGCCATATTATTTTGCTGTATTCGACTGATCTCTGCATGATCGTCTCTAGCCGGTTGCTTAGCGGGATCGGGCATCATACTTTGACGATGCACTTCCGTCACATTAGGATTGGTGTAGCTATTCATCGTGTCTTTGATATAAGTAGTTACGCCTCGTCCGATCGATAGCATCAAAACGACCGCCATGATCCCAATACTAGTCCCAAAGGCAACTAAAGTATTGCGACCCAATTTAGCTTTCATATTGAGAAAGGCTAATCTGATCGCATTGAACAAGCTCATATTTTTGACTTTGATAGCGTTATGTTTTGCTTTCGTCGCTAAGGGTTCTAACTTACCCGTCACCTCATCTGAAACTAATTTTCCATTATCGATCCGCAAGACCCGCGTACAATGAGCAGCTACACGATCTGAATGCGTCACCATCAAAACTAGCTTACCACTTTGAGCGATCTCTTTGATCAAAGCCAAAACATTATCCGTCGTTTCAGCATCTAAAGCTCCCGTGGGCTCATCAGCAATGATAACATCTGGATCATTGATCAAAGCCCGCGCGATCGCAACGCGTTGCTTTTGGCCACCAGAGATCTGATCTGGCTTTTTATAGAGATGGCCTTTTAAACCCACTTTCTCTAATAGTTCCTTAGCACGTTTGACCCGCGTCTCCTTATCGATATTAGACAAAGTCATCGCTAAGGCAACATTATCGATCAAATTCAAATGAGGGATCAAGTTAAAGTTTTGAAAGATAAAACCGATACTTTTCTTATGGTAATCAGCTAATTCTTGTGCAGTGTAGTCGCGCAAATTTTTACCACGATAACTGATCTCACCTTCAAAGTCAGAATCTAGGCCACCGATCAAATTCATCAGCGTGAATTTCCCCCACCCTGATTCACCGACGATCGAAACTAATTCACCGGTTGAAAAAGTTGCATTGATATTTTTCAACGCCTCAAAGGTGCCACCCCCAGCCAGTTTATAAATTTTAACGACATTTTTTAATTTTAAGATCTCCATCCTGCCCATCCTCTCTGTATCTTCCCCCTCACCATAATTTTAATATTTAATAATTGAGCCGTCTACAAAAAAAGACTAGCGACAATTGCCCCTAGTCTAAGACGATTTAACTATGCATGTGCTCTTCTACCAAAGATAGCTGACACAATAAGGACCAAGGTCACTGCACCAATGATCGATGGAATGATCGCCATTCCTGCAAGTTGTGGTCCCCAAGTACCTAGTAAAGCTTCACCTAATGATGAACCGATCAGACCGGCCAAAATGTTGCTGATCCAGCCCATCGAACCACCATTTTTCGTCAAGGCCCCTGCGATCGCACCAATGATCGCACCAACGATCAATACCCAAAGCCAATGTAGCATTTAGCTCACCCCCTTACTTATTTTCGTCATCTTTTTCAAATTTTTCTTTTAGTTTTTCAGCGCCCTGTTCGATATCTTCCTTTAAATCAGCTGCTTTTTTGCGTGCTTTACCTAACAAGCCTTGTGCTTTACCTTGAGTCTTACGCACTTTGTCATCGGTCAATTTTCCTTCAGTTTCTTTGACTTTTCCTACGGCTTCATCTTTTAAGCCTTTTAATTTTTCTTCACTCATTTTTTGTCCTCCTATTTATTATCTTGTTGCAATTCTTCTTTAGTTTTTACGTTGTTGATATGCATTTCAAATTTCACTAAATTCAGTCCCGTCATCTCGCGTAAGGCTTTTTGGACTCTGCTTGAGACCTCTTTAAAGATCGTCTCTGCACTTTTACCGTATTCGATCGTGGCATCCATTTTGATCGCCACTTGCTTTTCACCGACATCTGCTTCGATCCCCTTGGTCTTATCGGTTCCTTGGGTCAGCTTATCGGTAAATTCACTAAACATGTTTCCATCAAGCGAAATGATCCCGGGAACTTGGTTTGCTGTGATCCCTGCAATTTTTTCGATCACTTGATCATCAAAGGTCAATTTCTGTTCTAACTTTTCTTTTTCCATATCGCTTACCTCGCAATTTCTTTTTATCCCTAGACAATAGTAACTTTTTGATCATAATGATATGGTTTAAGTTTTAAATTTAAACGCCTTAGTTCGATATTCAACATCTCCTTTAAATCACGTCTCACAGTTTGGGTGAGTTGTGACTCTAACACTGTAGGATCGGTCGTTTGCGATAACATCGCAACAACAACTACATCAGCTTGCTTCCGATTAGATAATAACTTAACTTTGACCTCAATGTTAAACAGATCATATTTACCAAGCGTCAAACGAACATTATTCTCAACTGCTTTTTGATCGATCTGGACCTTACTAGCATGATCGCGGTGGATCGTCATACTGCCCTGTGTCGTTGGGCGACTGATCGTCCAACTAAGCCACAAAACTGCAAGTACAACTAGATATATCCCCAGACCTAAAATGACTTTTTGACCCAAGTCAGTCAGTAGATAGTCAAAAATATCTTGGAAGATACTTGCCTGTGGGAAAAACCACCAAGCGATCACGATGCCTCCCAAAGCAGCTTGGAGAAACATTACAAAACAAATACTCCATTTGATCCATGCTTTCATGACACCACGCCTTTCTTGTCCCTACCCTAACCCTAACAGATATCTCACTACTTTGCATGTCATTTCGTAAGGAAATCAAACTTCTTAACCTAAAATAAATAATATTTAATTTTTTATTATTTTTTTCAAAAAAAGAAGCTTTTGCATCATAAGTGACACAAAAGCCTTAAATCATCATTTTTGTTCAATTCGTTTAAAGAAAAAAGTTTTTAACCAATTACGATTTTTCTTTAGTTGTAAATAAGCTACCACTGCAAAAAGCAATGCACCGATAAAATCAGCGAATAGATCGCCCATCGTATCCATCAACGCAGCTCGTCCAACTAATGGACGTCCCGCCTGCATATAACGTTGAAGATTCATACCAAAACTATCACACGTAAACTCATAGAATTCCCATAACACACCACAAAAAACCGCAAAGGCTACACTATACATTCCAATAAAAAAAGGTGAGATCTTCGCAATGGCATCCTCGGGAACTAACGCGCCAAAAGCTGAAAAAGCAAACCCGCCTAACAACGCACCGCTTAACAAATGCAGACCTTTGTCCCAATATGGAACACTATAGAAGTGGTAAACTGTCCCTAAATAAACTGAACCGTAAATAAAAAGAGCAAAGAACAAATACAATGTCGGTGGTAAATAGATCTCCAAGCGCTTAGCAGCCCACTTGGGGATCAATACGATAACTAAACCTAATATGATCTCAAGTGCTAAAAACCAAGCCGCTCCTTGATCTGCCGTAGAGCCTAATAAGGCATCTTTAACGGTAAGTCCCAATGATAATACCATTGAAATAACAACAAACAGTAAAAATATATTCAAACACCGTTCACTAAAACTGCTTTTTTGCATGTTTTTCTTCCCTTCAAAAAATACTGCTATGTATTAATTAAAGAACAAGCACCCAAATTTAGCAAGCAATTACCATCAAATCGTTGGAAAAAGCCCATAATTTTCCGTCTCGAGCACTTTAGTTTTGATCTTGCGTTCCAACAATCCCTCTTGTAGTAATGGCAGTTTTAGGCGTGATTGTTGGTCAAGCAAGAAAACGACCATTTCTGCCTCATAGACTCCAAATTCAGCAGCATCAAAGGCAACAAGCTTCAAATGTAGATCTTCTGTCAACTTTTTTAATGCTTGATCTAACACTTGCTGTTTTGAATTATTACTCTTGATCATTAACATATATATTCCCCCTAATTTTTAGTAAAGCAAAAAGGGGACCCACATCAGGTCACCCTCATGACAATAAGTTTGAACAAGCTCGATCTAAAAAGATCGCTTTTTTGTCATTATAACTCATAATGACAGAAAAATGTTTTATCAGATTTCGACTGATTTCAGGACGACAAGCTTTTAACGCCCTAAGGCTGATACAGTAATACTTCACTGCTTTAGCCTAAAACTCGAAAATGACAGGATATAAAAATTATGCTATGATTGTGTCATAATTGATCAAAGCTAACCAGCTATTGTTGGCGCAATCGCTGGTATAAGTTTCAATATCGTCAATGGACATGGACCAATATACGGGAAAGTAATATTGATCTTTTCAACAGTGCAAACAAAATAGAGACAACCTTTAGATATACCTAAATCCTTTGCACTATGAATATATCACTCTAAAATAGGTATGTCAATAAAATGTCTTCATTTTGCACCCGCTTTTTCCATTGACACTTCATCTGGTCAAATTGATAAAGGAGGTGTGATATGAAGTCAACGATCCCCGAAGTTATCATCACACTTCGAGAAAGTCACAACCTATCGCAAGCACAATTAGCTAAATTGATGGGGTTAAATAAAAATGTTATGGGACGGATCGAGCATGGTGATCGCCCATTACGAGCAGAAGAGATCTTAAAATTAGCTGAGATCTTCGATGTTTCAACTGATTTTATCTTAGGGAAAAAGTCTGTCAATGTTCCCAAGGGAGAAACGCTTTATCACAAACATAATGAACAAACTGCAAAAGATCTAGCACGCAAGATCAAAGACTTGATCGATCTTACTGAAAATGAACCTGATCTAAACTTTGATGGTCTACCTTTAACAACTGACAATCGTAAGTTACTTGCTAACGCCCTTGAGATCGGTTTAGAACTTAGTCAACGCAAGCAAGCAGAGCATTATGGTAATAACTAGAAAAGTTCTCTAAATTTAGAGGACTTTTTCTTTTACTTTTCTGTTGTAAGTGCTAAACTAAAACCAAACATATGTTCAGGAGGGTTGCAAATGGAACGTTTATTCGAAAAAGTCATTGCTCTCAAACGATACGACCGCACTTTTGATCCCTATATTCTCTGCGCTACTTTAGATATTGAGATCTTATATTTTGAACTCGGCGATATTTTAGGCTTTAAAACCACTTACTGTGATGTCTCATTGATCTATCTCAATCAACAACTTAACACCGCTACGCAACGTTTTGTAGTCGCACACGAACTAGGACACATTTTGCTTCATAAAGGGATCAGACCGCTACTGCTTCAATATACATCCCATAGTCGTTTCATCTCACACTTTGAAGCCGAAGCCGATCGATTTGCGATCATCTTACTTTTATGTCATTACTACGCCACAATGGACCTAGAAGTTGGTCCAGATACATTGATGTGTGAACTAGGGATCCCTAAACATTGTAAGGCATTATTCTTAGATACGTTTTCGCAAATGCAATTACAACATCAGCGACTTGCGCAATTACTATTTTAAAATAAAAAAGCCACGGTCAAAACCGTAGCTTTCATGAAATATCCTAGTTTGTAAAACCGTATTTCTTGTTGAAGCGATCCACACGACCATCGGCTTGTGTGAATTTTTGCTTACCTGTGTAGAATGGGTGTGAGTCGCTGGAGATTTCCACACGAATCAATGGGTATGTGTTACCGTCTTCCCATTCAATTGTTTCTTCAGTTGTCTTTGTTGAACCAGACAAAAACTTATAGCCTGTAGCTGAGTCCATGAAAACAACTTTGTGATAATCTGGATGGATTCCTTGTTTCATTCTAAGTTCGCTCCTTTGCCCTGATCCATTTGCTGGGTCAGAGTTATTTTCGTGTTATACAACAAATAACATGATAACACAAATCGAAATTTGTTGCAATTAGCTTTTACGATTTTTATCATCTAAATAAAAGAGGTCCCGTGAACATTTGAGCTTACGAGACCTCTTTAAAAGCGCTTATCGCTATATCAGCGATCAGAATTTATTCTTCGTCACGTTTTTTACGCTTAGCAACTCCAATACCAAAGAGCCCAGCAAGCATTGACAACATTCCCAGCGCTGAGGCTTTTTGACCATCAATGTCACCTGTTTGTGGCAACTCATCTGGTTTATTTTCAGCATTTGCTGGCTCATTAGTTGTACTCATCGGTTTAACTTGCTCATCAGTAGTAGCTGCAACATTTGGTTTAGTTTGCGGTCTTTGTACCATTTCCTTTGTCTCACCAACGATGATCAATTCAGCTTCAAGCACTTCACTTGATCCATCTGGATATGTCACTAATAATGATACTTTTACATTTCCGGCTTTAGAAACATTTGGTTCACCATTCCAAGTTACAACTGTTCCAGTTGGTAATTCATTTAAGTTAGAGATAAATTCTTCTGGAGTAGGTAATTTACCAATTTCGCTAGTGATTGGAACAACGACTGGTTCATTGATCTGCGCATCTGTACCCACCTTAACTGGTACTGTCACTTCTTCTGTCGTGCCATCTGGATACGTTACTACCACCGTGCCTTCTTTATGGCCTGGTGTCTTCGTATCGACTGGTTCTTTCCAAGTAGCTGTCGTGCCTGCTGGTAATTCACCCAAGTTGGCGATACCTGCTGTTGCGTCTGGTGTACCACCGACTGGTGTTTTTACTTCTTGACCGTTTGGTGTGTAAGTATCTGCATCTGACTTATCAACTAAAACATTGACCTCAACATCTTGGGTCGTACCATCTGGATACGTTACCGTCACAATACCAGTTGCATTGCGGTCTGTGGCACCAACTTCTGGCTTAACGTTTGGCTGTTGTTTCCAAGCATAAGACACTGGCTTATCTGATTGGTCAAATTGTGCCAAAGCATTTGTATTAGCGATTAAACTCTTAGCTTCTGGAACTTTCCCCCATGGTGTAGTGGCATCCGATTTTGGTGTTGCGACGATGACTTCAACTAAAATATCGACTGGAGCTGTCGAACCATCTGTAAACGTCACTGTTGCTGGGTGCTCACTATTACTTGCGACCGTTGTATCTACTGGTGTAACAAATGCACTACTCTTCACATTGTTACCTGTTGGATCTACTAAGCCAGCATTTGGATTTACGGTCTGCCCGTAATGAACGGTGATCTTTTGGGTAGTCGCTTCTTTAGCAGCAAATGCATCTGCTTGAGAATCTCCCACCGTGATCGTTACAGGCACATCTTGAGTCGTACCATCGGGATAGGTCACGACTACGACCCCAGGAACATGGTGATCGACTGAAACTCCTGGCTCAAAGTTTGGTTTTTCTTTCCAAGCATAACTGACTTTCTTATCAGCCGTATCAAACCGCTCTAACTCGTCTGTATTAGCGATCACTTTGGAAGCCTCTAATTCAGTTCCCCAAGGTGTTTGTAAATCTGCTTTAGCCTGAGCCCCGACAACATCGATCTTCATATTCCAAGATACAGTTCGCTTATTGTTGAGTTTTGCTCTTAAACGAGCGTCGATATCTTTACCAGCGGTAGTTGTATCAGGATCATCTGACCAAGAATATTCGGCTACGAGCGCGTTCAAAACATCTTTTAATTCTTGTCCTTCAAACACGGTCCCATTAGCTAGCGTCAATTTCTTGATAAGCTCATTTTCTACATAATCTCTAGTCAACATGTCATTAACGGTATCGATATCTTGGTTAACATGTAGCGTTGGCTTGTTGACTTCGATCGTGCTCTTTGTAAGATCGATATCCGTCACTGTTGCTGGCACAGTTACCAACAATTCATCTGGGAAAGTCACTTTAACTTGACCAGATGTAGTTTGAGCTTGGGTCGTATTAGGCTTAGTTACCCAAGCATAAGTCGCATTTTCTGGGAAATTAGCCGTATTTGCGATAGCATTTTTAGCATCATCGCCTACTGTTACTCCGGTATAATATTTCAGATCAGTCTTAGCGATCGCACCTTCTTTTAGCGTGACTTCATTTTTTTGTGGTAAATTATTAGACATACTATCGCCTGAAGAAGCGATGGTACTTACGGATACGATCAACTTGGTCCCGGCAGCTGGTAAAGTTTTAGTCAACGGAATATCAAATTTTTGGGCTTTAGCGACCCCATCAAAGCGTTCAGGTGTAACAGTCGTCGAACCATAAACTGTCCCTTTTTCATCTGTTACTGTGACCTCTTGCTTGGTCCCTTCAGCTTGGTTGAAAACTAATTCACCATGGACCTTATTTTCAGAAACATACACATTCGAAATATTTGGCATTGAAACTAATGGGTTAGTCAGATCAGCTTCTTCTTTTAGATCTGGGATCCCATCACCGTCAGAATCATCGAATGCGATCAAATTAGAAGCCATCGAGTAATTTTGAACTACACCATTAGTATCAGTAAAATAATTATTGAAAAGTAAGCTTCCACCAGCCTTACCGTCCTTTTTGAGCGAAGCATAGATCTCATCTGGTCTTTGATTCAACCGATAGACCAAAAGTAAGGCAACCGGCCTTGCTCCACTTGCGAAACCACCAAATTGGATCTTATCGTTGATATCAGCGGGAGCATAACTCCCAGTACCATTAGCATCAAGCGTTAGATCTGCTACTTTAGTTGTATCTGTAGAATTTAACGGTATCCACAACTTATTTGTTTTATCCTGAACAAAGCCATACTGATCGTCATTTTTTACCTTGTTTAATTCGACCGTATAGGCATCACCTGTTTTTTCAAGATATGGTAATAAAGCTGGATCGATCCCATAGTTAAAGACTAAACCTGTACCGTCAGTCCAACTCCCCTTCTTACTTGCTTGATAAAAGACCACCAAGGCTCCGTTTTCGCCGATCGTTTTGTCATAGGAAATGACGTTATGGCTTCCGATAAACTTCGTATCATTTTTATTTTCACTGTACGTAGGAGTGACTTGCTTTTCACTCAAAGGATCATTAGGTCCGACAATGTAACCTTCATTGTTGGTTGCAAGTAAAGCAGTCCTACTTGAAGCATCATATACGTAAGCGTTATAGAGTAATGGGTTTTGCTCTACATCTGAGATCTTATTTAAGACATTTTCGACAGTATCATTTAACACGATCCGACCATTTTCAGCTAAATATGCATAGCCAACTACTGGTTCATTGAAAATATCTAATAGTGTTGCTTCCCAAATGTTAGTTTTATTGCCAGCATCATCTAAGACACGGGTAAAGTAGATCGTCTTATTCGTATCATCTCTTTGTGTCAATGAAACTTCAGAAACGCTATCTACTAAACGATTATCGAGTTGCAAACGGATCTTGTAATCTTTAGAAGTTACGATCGTACTACCAGTCCGGTGCTCAGCCATCGAAAATGGGATCGTGTTACTTTTAGCGACCTCATCTGTGATCATCCCTGGATTAGCTTGGAATGTCCAAAACTTTTTATTGTACGAGATCTGTGGTGTATAGATCCCATTATCGTTTGTCACTGCAGCATCCGCAGCAGCTGGCCATTGTGGATTTTTTGTTTCTGAAGTTGCTGTTTCTTCAGGTGCTGTTGTCTCAGCAGTTGTTGGTGCTACAGTTGTCTCAGATGCACTTCTAAAAGCAGAAGCTGTTTCCGTAGCTTGGGGTGCTGTAGAAGTTTCAGTCTTATTTTGATCTTGATCTGAGATTTTGGTCTCAGTAGCGGACTCATTTGAGTTCGTCTCTTCTGGGCTCTGTGTTTGCTTAGCATCTGAGGTCTCTTCTTTTTTGGCTTGTGTTTCTTGTGCTGTCACTTCAGGAGCAACTACCTCATTTTCACTAGCAGTAGCCACAGACGTTTCCTCTGAAGTCGCCTCATTCTTCTCAGAAGATGTTTCAGCTAAACTATCACCTACCACTTCAGTCGTTTGAGCTGTAGTTTCATCAGCCGAAACGACTTTTGTTCCCATATTGATCGCAAATGTCGTCCCAATAAGAACTGACGCTACCCCCACCGTAAATTTTTTGATCGCAAAGCGTTGGTGTTTGGGCTCCATTTTCTCAGCTTGTAATCTCTTATTGTTTTTCGAGAGCATCTTAATTAATACCTCCTACTGTATTTCTAATGTAAAAAAACACAAAATTAACACTTTGGTAAATATATAATATAATCTAAATCATTTTCAATACAAAAACAACCTTTTTTCTCATCTATATCGATAAAGTCCATATAATTGTGTAAAAGTTAAAAGGCCATGTAACAG
>OFGK01001673.1_pt1 | contig 10845 bp, 7 predicted proteins | sample 1521771 | NCBI WGS metagenome assembly OFGK01 (sample SAMEA3504088, study PRJEB24116) | mouse gut metagenome | biome: mouse gut; feature: mouse-associated habitat; material: faeces | place: Denmark | collected 2011 | reverse complement strand
AACGGAGCGAAAGCGCGGCTTCGCTGGAATACTTCCTTGCCGTAGCGTCCCCTTTGACTTTAAAGTAAATAGAACAAACACAATAACTATTCATTTTTAAGTTCCGCAATCATCTAATTCATGATACAATATTATTAGATTTAGTAAAAAGGAGAATTTTATGGCAAAAAATAATAGAAATTGGAATGCGCGTTTTTTAAAATATATGGAAATGATTGTTAATAATCCTAATTATAAGGGACTGCCTATTGAAAGAAAAAAAGATGGCTCTTTAAAATGGATCGCTACTGCAAACTCTGAAATAGGACAAGAGCGAATCGAATGGGCAGATAAAAAAGCCTTAGAACTTGGATTTAAACTCAGAGCAGGAGTTTATGCTGATATCATGTTAGCAATACATCCTACTAAATGGAAGGTTTGTCAAACTTGTGGAAAGCTCATGTCATTATATTATCATTATCCCAATGCTAATTTTCTCAAGGCATTAAATAAAACTTTTCATTGCGAATTTTCTGATTGTGACCATATTAGTAATATTTGGGATGAACTTATTAATCGTGGCGTTAGAAAAGAAGAATTAGCTAAATTTCTTATTTCAAAAGGTGACCTTGAGTTAAATTATAAGACTGCTGAAAAGGACGAAATTATTAATGCGCTGGAATATGCCTGTCGTAAAGGCGGAAAAAAATGTTTAGGTCCTGGAGCAATGTCCAATTTTCCTGACCGCTATGATGGTTTTCATACTTATAACCGTTGCTGCCGTGCAACACAGGATATGGGACGTTCAAAGGAAAATTTAAAGTCTTACACCAAAGACAGACGAGCCTATGAATATTGGAGTGATGGCAATATTCATGCTGCAAACCAGTTCATGGGAAGCTCTTTCTTTGATGGAATCTCGGCAGATCATATAGGTCCAATTTCTCTTGGATTTGTACACGATTCTTGTTATCTTCAACCTATGCTAAGCAGCAATAACTCTTCTAAAAGAGATAGGCTGCAACTCACTGATATCGAGAATATGATAGAAATCGAAAAACGAACAGGTATATATCCAATGTCATGGCAATCTAAACTGATATGGGAGTATATATGTAATAACTATAAAAACCATCCCGATAAAATATCTACAATCTACAGAGATGCTTTAAAGCAAAATATGGCTAATTTTATGTATATACTATATTCAATACTTGAATCATGTCCTAATAATGGTAAATCTTTTCTTATAAAAGCATTTTTAGAACCTCATTATGATTATTTTAAGTATTCCTATAAATTTAATTCCAGAGGAGAGATTATAGACCAAAAGCCTCGCCACTACACAGGCAGAAATCAAGATGAAATTGACCGATATATAAGAATTGCTATTGAATCTGTTTTTGACTATCACGAAAAGAATAATCGCAATAATAAGCACAATCTATCTTCATCTGAAATAATTTTATTGAGTAATATTTGTAGTCATATTGAAAATTCTCTAAATATCCCTATCAATAAACAAGAAGTAATCTATTTAGTTGAAATGATTGAAAAACGCATTATCTCTTCACTCTAAAAAAGAAGGGGCTATTAATTTCATCATCAGCCCCATCTTCTTTTTTATATAATATTTAAAGCAAGTTGTCCATCAGCTCCAATAATAAAATCTTTTGCTTCATTAGAGAATGACCTTTTTGTTATCCTCCCAGATACAAATTCCTCATAAGAAATTTCGCCTTTGAAAAATTTTAAAATATCTGATTTTGGAGTTTCTGTATATTTTGCTTTTTCGCTACACTCTACATTTTCTAAATCAAATATAGTTTCTCGTGCCGTTACTTGTTCTTCCTCAGTAACTGTAATTGGTTCAGGAAAAAGATCGGATGGCAATATACTTAAATCATTTCTTGTACAAATTATGATTACCCTCTTTCTTTTCTGGGGAACAGCATAATAAGTTGCTATTAATGTCCTTCCTTCCGTATTATATCCCAATTCTGAAAATAATGTATGGACTTCTCTATATGTTTTACCTCCTTGATAGCTGAGAAGTCCCTCCACATTTTCAAAAACTATGACTTTGGGATTTACTCGTTTTACAATATCCACAAATTCTTTAAAAAGCTGATTCCGAAGGTCATTATCTGACCTAAAACCAGCCATCGAAAATCCCTGACAAGGAGGTCCTCCGCAGATAATATCTGCTTTGCCTTTCTTAGCAACAGTTTCAATTATATCTTTGATGTTACTTTGTGTTATATCCCCACATAAAACTGGAATTTCTGGATTATTTATTTTTAGCGTTATGCAGGCACTTTCTTCTATATCATTACTCAATAAAGAAATTATTCCTGCTTCCTTAAATCCAACTGTCATTCCTCCTGCACCACAAAATAAATCTATCGCTTTACAGCATCCTGTCTTTTTCTTTATCTTTCTAGCAATTTGGTAAGCCAGCAATGTAGGCACAGCATTTCCGACTTGTTTTAAATGTTGTGTTTTATTTCCAAAAAAATAATAATCATCACGAAAAGCCTGAAATCTTGCAGCTTCTCTTACTGACAAAACTCTTTGGTGAATAGGATGTACATATGTGCCATTTCCTGGTCTATTAAAATAGGTTGTAATCGTATAACTCGGTTTATTATAATCTATTCTTCCATATAGCGTAGTTCTTCCACCAGTCTGAGTAATCCTTTTTAACCGCTTTGATTTTTCTACTGTTTCCATCGGTATGTCTTTCCAACTTCCACCTGCTGGAATCGATCTAATCATCTCTATATCTAAATCGCTTAATTTAAATGTTGTATGATTTAGTATAAAACCGTTGAATAAACTTATATATTTATCAGTAATACCTTTCGCTACATTACGTTCAAATTTATTCAATCCTTCCATATATTCAAAAATTGACCGTTTACCTTTTAAAATTTTCTCTGCCATTCCATAATCAATAATAGGTATTATATAATGTATATCCTCTAAGTAAGCGTTCACTTTTTTATCCCTATTTTTTTCCTCTATATTTTCATCCAATCCATAAGCAGCTCGTGCTAATTGTTCAATTTCATCAACTAATGTATTATCTTTGCTTTCAAGAAAAGTGCGAGTTAATAATGATATTTTTTTTAAATAAGATGAGTTTACAGGAACGGGAAAGCAGTCTATTTCATAATTATTTATATGATTATTACTACTTGTTAGTTTGAACAGCCAATTTATTATCTTTGTATTAAACAATCCTAATAAGGCATAAATATCAATACCATACATATTATCATTGACAGAAATAAAATTACATGAATTTCCAAGTACATAATTTTTTGGAGCTAATGCAAATGTCACTCTTCGTTCTTTATGCATATTGGCAATTTGTTGACATATTATTCTTTCCTTTTCTATATAGCAACATTTCTTTGTAGTTTTAATAAACTCTGTATCAACAAACTCATTTTCTTCTGTATCATTCAGACTATAATAACCAATATTTCTTCCTCTAAGCAGTGGAAAACCACTGTTCTCAGAAATAATATGTTTTTTATTTGCTGTCAAATCTAACTCTCCACGAAGATTAATAATGAAATCTAAATCTTTGACAACAGGAAATTGTCTTAATTTTCGTAATTCCTTATACTCTTCCTCTGTAATAGCAAAAATAGAATTGCCTGTATTATCATTCAAAATATCATCAATATGAATATTAGTGAAATCTTCAGGATATTTACAAAAGTCTTTGACAATATTTACCGTGCTTGTTTTTTCTCCTTTATGTATTAAGATTGCACTAAGAGCTTGTTTTGCATCAATATAGCTACTACCTTCCCCCATCATTTTTACTGATAAAAGATTCATATCTTTGAGAATATGTGTCCGTAATTTTATACATGTTTTATCTGACAGAATCGAGGTAGGAAGCAATAGACTAATAAAGGCATTATTATTAGCATACCTATCTATTATTTCCTCAACAAATAGTTTGTATAGATTTAAAATTCCATCTATAGAATACTTGAATTTCTTATCTACTATTTTTGAAATAGATGTATATTTTCCTTTATCTATTTCATATTCTTCATCATTACTATAATGTCCTCTCTCAGCTTTAAGATTTTTATATGGTGGATTTGTTACCACTATGTCAAATCCATTTTTCAAAACTTCTTGTTTAAATACTTCATCTATTGGAATATACTTCAATATAGAAGCCGTAATATCAACTAATAAGCCTGTTCCTATATGTTCTTCAAAATATGAATTTTCCAATTCTATATTCCAATATAATCGCGCTATTTCTTTCAGCGAATCGGAATAGCCTTGTAATGCAACTTCATTTATATCAGCAACATATATATTATTCAGCAATATCCTTGCTTTATCACTTTCCATTCCGAATGTCTTTACAGCCTTAAGATACGAAAACACAAAATTACCTGCTCCTACACAGGGTTCTAAATAGCGATATTCATATATTGGCTTACCAGCCATTATCAGATTAGAAACCAACTCATGCATCATTATATCAGTTAGTTCCATATCAGTATAATAACTACCTGTCCTTTTTCTCTCCAAAGAATCCATATTAATTTCTATATTGTGACTTTTTTTTTGTAAAGAATCCCATAGAGTATTACTATTTGTATTCTTCATATCTCTCTCCCTTGAACAGCTACTTTCCCAATTTATGATACTTTATTCTTTCATACCAAGCTGCACTTTAAAAAATATAAAATATGCTTCCCCTTGAAATAAACATTTTTACTAATGTCTGCTTCAAAGGAAAGCATATTTCGCTACAACGCCCTTTTTTAACTTTCATGGATTCTATGCTAAAAATTTTATTTTAAAAATTACTAGCACTTATTTGGTTATGACACTTCAGCGAACCAGGCGCCTACTGTGCTATTACCGCAGGATCCTTTTTATAGCACAGTAGGCGCTTGCGTCGCGAATTGCGCATATCCGAATGTTGTATCTGTAAAAAAACTCCACCATGGCGAAACACCATAGCATAACGTCCATAAAATCCATTTCATATTATTTATATTACCACAAATACTTTCATTTTGCAAATACTTTTTTCCTAAATTTAGAATAAAAATGTTATTGTTTCATCGACTGTAAAGTTAGAAGGGAACGCTACGGCAAGGAAGTATTCCAACGAAGCCGTGCTTTCGCTCCGTTCCAGATGTAACGAACACTAAATTCTCGGCGCGTCACCGCACCGCTCATTAAGTGCCGACGTCTTCCAAGGGGCTTCTTTTGGAATAGTCCCCTACAGGTGCTAGTTTATATCATAAATAACTTAACTCACAAAGAGCATGATATCATCTGTTTAACTTTTAAAACACTCTCTCCCTTGACACTCCCCATGCCTAAAGGCAGGGGATTCTTGGTGGCTTGCCAAATATATTGGCTGACCAGTTCATTTCTGATAGGTCGTACCCCAAGTCAGGGCTATGCCATTAGCCCTCGTAGAGCAGAACATATAGTTCTCTACGCAGTTTGTCTGTTACCAACAAACTCAGTTGCGTTACAGATATTCATAGCGCCTAAAAGGTTTCTATGGATATGGAATCCGCATTTACAACTATAATTTCTGTCATTAGCATGATGGATATGACCACAGATAGGACATGTTTGGCTTGTATATGCACGATTTACATACTCAACTAAAATGCCTGCTAATCTTGCTTTGTATTCTATCAATTGTGCAAGTTTATAGCATGACCGGTTATGCAGGCTATGATTGTTTTTACGACTTGTTCTTGTCGTAGAGCGAATGTTTTGTAGCCGCTCTAATTTTATGACTTTAACATGATGTTTCACTGCTGTTTCTACAATATCGTGACTTAACTTATGGTCAATGTCTCGCATGATGCGTTGTTCTTTGTCATTAATACGTTTAACAGCTTTCCTCTTTTTGGAAGTTTGCAACTTCTTACGAACATAAGCATATTGCCTGCGCAGATATTTGTTCCTACGACCATTACCATAGAACTTAACACTGCCATCAGAACAGTAGCTAACAGCAGGACATTTGATGCCGAAATCAATCCTCATGATATTCCCATCCGTTTTAAGTTCGGGTTCCGCTATTTCGTATACTTTCATGTTCATCAAAACAGAACTTAAACAGGGCAGCAACAAGCCACTATTTTATGCTGTCCTCGGTATTCTTGACAATATGCTCGTTTTTAATAGCAGTGATTCGGATACGCTTACTATAATGTTATAAAACCTCGTCCACGAAGTCTTGTGAATTTGATACCATGTCGTACTCTAGTACGTCTATACGATTCCATAGTAGTAGATATTGTGGGAATGTGTATAACGACTATTTTATGGAATTGTGGGTAACTCTGTTTGCAGGACTTGGGAAAGCCCACAAACAAGCGGAGGAAAGCACCTATTCTATAAAAAGCACCTTGGAAGACGTTGATACTTAATAAGCAGTCCTGTAAGGGGCTGCGAATTTAGTACCACTACATCTGGAACGGAGCGAAAGTGCGGTTTCTCTGAAATAATTTCTTGCCGCAGCGCCCCTCTGCTCAAAATATCCTCTCAACTAATCAACTAACTTTCCCTTCCCCTTATTCACACCTCTTCACAAGGAAATTCCACTCTCACTATAAAAATATCCTCCTGAAGTTCCGCACATACCTCTCCTCCCATTTGATGTACAAATTGCTTCACAATAGCCAGTCCAAGCCCTGTCGTCTTGCGAGTGCGTGATATATCTGTCGTATAAAACCGATCAAAAATGCGCTCCACATCTCTTTCCTCAATACTATCTGTTTTATTGGAAAAAGATAATATCACTCTATTCTCCTGCTTTTTTAAAGCAAAATAATACTCATCAGTCCCATGCACAAGAGCATTTTTAATAAGATTTTCCATAATTCTCACTACAGCACTTCTATCACCTTTGATATAAAGAGGTGTATCCACAGCCTCTATCACTGGCTCACAATCCTTTTCTAAAAAATCATCATAAAACATGGATATAGTATCTATAAACAAATTAGTGACATTCAGATGCTCTGATGTAAATTCCATTTCTCCTGCTTCCACCCTAGCATATTCAAAAAGCTGATTGAGCATATTTGTTACATTATTTACCCTCTGTTCTACTATCATTATATATCCATGTTTCTTGTCCTCCGAAACAGCATCATGAGCAAGCATCTGAAGATACCCCTTTGCACTGGTAAGGGGTGTGCGGATATCATGAGAAATACTGGTGATGCTCTCCCGATAAGCACAATTTTCTCTTTTTAACCTCATCATTTCCTTCCGATAATCTTCCAATATATCATTAAAAAGTATGATAACTTCTTCCGTTTTTCCGATATGACAATAAGAGGATAGCCGATAATTGGTATCCTCTCTTTTCAACATGGAAAGCTCTTTCTCAATATGTCTGATCTGACTTTGATACTTACAGAGCTTACTCACCAATATGCCTATTATAATCAACAGCAATATGATTCCTCCCCAAAACATTACATACATTCTATCCCCAATTTCTAAGAGTTTGAACCGTTTTATCTATTTTATTTGCAAATTCTCCTATTGAGTAATACTTCATAATTTATCACCTCAATAAGATTGAATTATATTATCTATAAAATTTCAATATATTTTTATATGCTTAATTTAACTATTAAAAATCCTCCCAATTATATTATAAAACTTTTCCTTATAATAGCCCTCTCTGTTTCACAGAATAAACTTTCAAACATTTTATACACTATTTATTTAATATCTGCTTTCTTAAAATGTATCATACCAAGAACTAATGATAACACAATCCACATTATAGCCACAACTATCCCTCGAATAATAAACTCCATAGTAATCCCCTCTATAGGACATTGATTCATTACACTTAATATCCAATAATCACTCACTTTCAGTTTCAAATGAAGTGCTTGAAAAAGCATATCCATTCCACTAATAATAATAGGAGAAAAACTAATTAAAAATATGCTTATTCCAATACTTGCAGCCATATTTCTAATACATTCACAGATAACCATCACAATACTCCCAAATGCTATATTAAATAACAGTTGTAAAGCTACATAAGAAAAAAAATTTTGAAAAAATATCTTATCCACATCTTCTGTTCCTATTGTCACAAATCCAATAAGCAGTGTTACAATAACCATAATCAAATTCATTAACAGTATACTCATTGTTGTTGACAAATATTTTGCTAGAAATACTTTCCCTCTAATATATCCTTTTCCTGCTGTATTTTTTATTGCGCCATGAGAATATTCACTTACTATCCAGATACAAATAAATATCGCACTAAAGATACTTCCAGTTCCTGATGATATTATTTGACTTATCATTTCCAATATGCCAATCTGTTTTAAAATATCCCCGTTTTCTTCCTCTAACAATTTTCCTGATACAATAATTCCACCTGTTCCATTTTCAAGTTCCCCTGTCTGCACTTCTGATACCACTTTTAACATAAAATAAACAAATAAAATCATTCCTATTACTGATAATAGACACACTAAAAAACTCTTGCTCTTTTTCCATTTATAAAATTCTGCATGAATTAAATTATACATCTTTCTTCCTCCTTAATCCTGATGCGCGTTATCACCTAAACGTTCCATAAAATAACCTTCCAGATCCTGCCCCACAAGACAACTTTCCTTCATCGCCACTCCACCCATAATGATAGCTTGGTTAATTTTTTCTGCCTTCTCTAAATTTTCAAAAATGCGTATGATATGTGGATCTGGCACATCATAACTTCGGATAAAAAGGATTTCTTCTAAAATATAAACTGCTTTTTCCACATCATCTACTGTGATCTTTTGACATCGCCTACATTTTTCCGCTAATTGCATTGTGTCAAGTTCTTCTATCAAAACTCCATCTCGGATAATACCATATTTTGTAGCTACCTTAGATAATTCACCCAAAATATGGCTAGAAATCAATATAGTTATTTGCCTTTCCTCATTCAATTTTAAAAGCAAATCTCGAACTTCCTTAATTCCTGATGGATCTAAACCATTGATTGGCTCATCTAAGACTAAAAAATCTGGATTTCTCATAAGAGATATAGCTAATCCAAGCCTCTGTTTCATACCCATGGAAAAATTTTTTACCTTTTTCTTACCAGCACTTTCAAGCCCTACAAATTCCAATATTTTCTCTACTATATGTCTATCTGTAATGCCTAAAATTCTGCGAACTACCTCTAAATTATCACTTGCAGTCATATTAGGATAAATACCGGGACTTTCAATCAAACTTCCAATTCGTTTTCTCTGCACCTCCAAATCTTTCTCTCCAAATAGTTCCATGCTGCCTTCTGTAGGTGATGCAAGCCCTGATACCATTCTCATAAATGTTGTCTTACCAGCGCCATTTTTTCCAATAAATCCATAAATATCACCTTTTTTCACATGCATACTGACTTCATTTACAACTTTATTCTTCCCATAAACCTTTGTGAGCTTATCTGTTTTAAGGACATATTCTTTTTTCATTTTCCTCCCCAACTCCTTTCCTCTTCGCCTCTTATTTTGATATATTTAATTTATCAAAACTCCTTTTAGAAACTTTAGGAAAAGTATAAAGAAAACTTAAAGTTTTTATCTCATTTTAAATCCAATCCCCCAAACTGTCTGTATATATGTTTCATCACCCTTTACCCGTGCCAGTTTCTGCCGAATATTACTGATATGTACATTTACCGCATTATCTTCTCCCAAATACTCCTCATTCCATACAGATTCATAAATATTATTCTTCGTAAATACCTTTCCCGGATTTCGGATAAATAACTCTAAAATCAGATATTCCCGCCGTGTCAATATAATCTCTTGACCAGCCACCGTAATTTTAAATTCTTCCAGATTCATCACAATATCTTTATACACCAATCTTTCATCTCGTGCACTCCCTTGTCCCTTTTTGCGAAGCGCTACTTCTAATCTCGCCAAAAGTTCTTCTGTATCAAAAGGCTTTACCAAATAATCATCTGCTCCAGCCCGAAGCAGTTCTACTCTTGTATGCACTGCATCTTTTGCCGAAGTGACAATCACTGCGATATCAACATTTCTCGCTTTAATTCTGGATAAAAGCTCCTCCCCTGTCATACCCGGCAACATCAAATCCAAGATCACCGCTCTTGGCACTTCTTTTTCTATATAAAGCAAAGCTTCTGTTCCAGAAAAAGCAGAAACCGTATAATACCCCCGACTTCCTAACAACTCACAAAGCATATGATTGATATCATTATCGTCCTCTACGATCAATACATAATTTTTCATAAAATCCTCCATGAATATCCTGAATTAACATTTACTAAAGTCTTTCTAATATATTCTTACGCTGATATTATAATAATTCTCACTAAAAAAATCAACTTTCATGCAGAATCCATGTACTTTTAAATATCCCATAGATTATGATCCCATTCACAAAACAATTCCTTTATTTAAAATATCTTTATACAATCACAGCAATAGCTACAAAAACCTTAATTATAAAATATTTTTTACCTTTCAATCTTATCATAATAATCGCTTCTATGATATTCTATCTCATATTATCACAAAGGATCGCTTCAAAAATACTCTATTCCAACGACGCCACGCTTTCGCTCCGTTCCAGACGTAATGGATACTAAATTCACAGCCCCTTATAGGACTGCTCATTAAGTACTAACGTCCTCCAATGGGCTTCTTTTGGAATAGAGTATTTTCTTCGCTAGTTTAGAGTATAGGCAAATTTTCAGATCAAGATTTTCATAAATAACTCCTTTCGTTTGTCATAGGCTTCCTCCCACTGCCCTTGGGCGGTGGGAGGAAGCCTTGTAAACTCTTG